>JAEEGL011559071.1_pt1 | contig 16922 bp, 17 predicted proteins | sample 9134231 | NCBI WGS metagenome assembly JAEEGL01 (sample SAMN16246548, study PRJNA631951) | gut metagenome | biome: gut microbiome; feature: rumen; material: fiber-attached | host: Bos | place: Iran: Karaj | collected 2018-10
CAGAAAGAATGTTTGGACAGTTGCCAAAAACACATGGGAGAAGGGTCTTCAGTATGCTTATCGTGACAGAAAAGCTAAAAAACGTAACTTCCGTGCACTTTGGATTCAGCGTATCAATGCTGCTGCACGCATAGAGGGTATGTCATACTCAAAACTTATGGGTGCTCTTCACAAGGCAGGCATCGATATCAACCGCAAGGCTCTTGCTGACCTTGCAATGAACGAGCCTCAGGCATTCCAGGCTATTGTTGCCAAGGTAAAGTAAGTTAGTATATAACTTATAAAATTAGAGCGGCTTTGACATTAAGTCTTAGCCGCTCTCTTTTTTTACTCCTATTTAAGAATTTTGCTTGTCTTGCCGCCTTGACGCATTATGTATATCCCTTCTGTAGGTTGTGAGACTTCTCTGCCCATAAGGTCAAAGTAGGCAGGCGGTGTGGAGGTGTCTGCATCAGTGTATGCTTCATCCACGTCTGTGCTGCGGTCAAGGAAATCTTTCATAATGTAGAGTCCTGGCAATGCTGTATGTGTGGAGTTGTTCCAGAATCCACGGTTTATCCATCCCGTAAGTACCGAACTATCTGGTCCGTTCCCGTTCTCCTCTGGGAACCACCAATATAGAGCATCTACGTTAGTGTGTTTTTTTAGCTCCTCAATAAGGTCTTTTGTGAATTTTGCCTGGCCTTCCGGGGTGTATGGCCAGATGTTTGAGAAATCATAAATAATGTCACTTGGGTATTGATAGTAGTAGGCGGTCTCCACTATGTGAACTCTCTTTTCTGGAAAGTTTGTGGCCAAGGTTTCAAGTGAGTTTGATAGTACTGAAAGTGAATTGTGCCAGAAAGGGTAGTAGGAGAGCCCTATTATGTCATAATCAACTCCGCTTAGGCGTGTGTATATGTCTTGTAGGGCTGCTGGGTCTCCTGAACGTTCTGTGTGAATTACAATTTGTGCATCGGGGCATATTTCACGGCATGCTTTTGAGCTCTGTTTCAGGAGGTTTATAAAGCGGTTCCAGTACTCTTGCGGTGAGTCATTATAGCATCGGTTCACTCTTGATGCACGGTTATGCTCCACGCTCCATAACATTCCGTAGGATATCTCATTGCCTATTTGTATGAAGTCTGGCGTGGCGTCATTATCTACAAGTGTTTGAAGACATTCTTTTGTGTAGGTGTATATTTTTTCTTTAAGCTGTTCGTCTGTAAGTCCCGCCCATGATTCTGGTATCCACTGGTTTGAGGGGTCTGCCCATGTGTCGCTGTAATGGAAATCAAGCAGCAGTGAGTAGCCGGCGGCTTTGACTCTCTTGCAAAATCTTACTACGTAATTGAGGTCTTGGCAGACTTGTGCATCGGTGTGCCAGTCCCCGTCTTTTTGCTGCGGATTCACAAAAAGGCGAACTCGTAAGGCGTTCCAGCCTACAATATCGCTTTTCAGATATGTGAGCATATTGCTGATTGCATCCCCGTCTTTGTTAAGGTACGGTACGTTGTGGTCTTCATAATTTTGCAGGACGGAGACATCGCCGCCCACAAGAAGAGTATTCTCTGCATTTGCTGTTAGAAATGAAGTTGAAATTATTAAGGCGAGTAGAAGCTTTCTCATAGCGCAAAATTCTAAGGTTATGTGCAAATTTAGTAAAAATAATGTACATTTGCAACGTATAAACAATTTTTAAGATATGAAGAAACTTATTTTAATGCTGCTGTGTGGTGTTATGTTCCTCTGCTCTTGTAAGAGCGGAAGCGGCTCTGCTACTGGAAGTAGTGTGAACTATACTGTTGCAAAGAACTATTTTTTCAAAAACAATGCTGAGATTCCTGCAAATCCAAAGATTAATTCTGCTGATGAATTCCATAATTTGTTTGGAATGGCAGCTGTGATGGGGAAGGACGGTATGCCCACTGCCATAGATTTTAGCAAGCAGTTTGTCTTGGCTGTGGTTCTGCCTGTTACTGATGTGGCTACTGAGATTCAGCCTCTTGACGTAAAGGTGCAGGATGGTGAACTTGTATATGAGTACAGTGTGAAAACTGGAGAAAAGATGACCTACAGCATGCGGCCTATGGCTCTCATAGTCCTTGATCGTGAGTATGATGGCTTGAAGGTGAAGATGGTGGAGAAATAATTTTGTTATGAAGGACAGACCGAATCCAGATACAATAATCCCAAATCCAAAGATTCCAAGTCTTTGTTATATTAAGAACGTCATCAAGAATCCCAATATCATTGTGGGTGACTACACCTATTATGATGACGTTAATGGAGCGGAGCAGTTTGAAAAACACGTTACGCACCATTATAGTTTTATTGGTGATAAACTTATTATTGGTAAGTTTTGCGCTATAGCTAAAGGTGTGGAGTTTGTGATGAACGGTGCAAATCACAGGATGGATTGTGTGAGTACTTATCCTTTCTATATAATGGGCGGTGACTGGGGTAGTGCCTTGGCTCCTGTTAAAGATGAACTGCCTCTTAAGGGTGATACTATTGTAGGCAACGATGTGTGGATTGGGCAGAACGTAACCGTTATGCCTGGTGTTCACATAGGTGACGGAGCCATAATAGGTGCAAATTCTGTGGTGGCTAAGGATATTCCACCATACACTATTGCCGTGGGCAACCCGTGCCGTGTTATTAAAAAACGTTTTGATGATGAGTTGATTGATCTGCTCTTGAAACTGAAATGGTGGAATAGGAGCATTGAGGAGATTGAGGAGTTAATGCCTTTGCTTTCCTGCGGGGATTTGCAGATGGTGAAGAAGCGGCTGGAGGGATTACTCGCAAACTTTGTTTGCTCGTGATCCCTGAATGGGAGAGGTTAGAGGGATTACGTCGCTGCGCTCCGTGATCCCTTGTGCTACGCCGCAGGCGTCCTTGCAACTCGGAGTGGGATTAATCCTATAGTATACGGAGATGTTTTCACATCTCCTTTTTGTATATACACCTGTGCTCTTATACAAGCAAGCTTGTAACGCCCACAGTTGTACATACAAAAAAACGGGAACTTTTGGTTCCCGTTTTGCTATAGGATTAATCCTTAAATCCTCATTGCGGAGAGAGAGGGATTCGAACCCCCGGTACCTCTCGGTACGGCGGTTTTCAAGACCGCTGTAATCGACCACTCTACCATCTCTCCGAAAGCGATGCAAAGGTAATACGTTTTTTTTGAATCGCAAAACACTTTTCAATTTTTTTTACTATCTTTACAAAGTATTTTAACATCACGTCACAGCTCCGCTGTTCCGTGACGTGTTGATGAGGGCTTGCCCCGTAATTCAACAGTCAACTGTCAACTATAGAATACATATTATCTTTTCTGCTTGATTCCAGCAAACTTGGTAATCTGGTGGGTTATACCGCTGATAAAAGTGAGTGGGGAAAGTATAAGGTGGTGATAATTCCTTCAAATTTTTTTAAGGAAGGTTTCTATGGTACTGAAAAGTCAATGCCAGAGTTACCACTTAAACAGATTGATGGTGTGCCGTTTCTTTATGGAGAGGATTCTGTTAGCAGGACAAACAGTCAGGTGTTTGTGAAGGCTGATATAGTGGCAAGCGCCTATTTCTTGTTGTCGCGGTATGAGGAGCTTATTGTAAAGGAACGTGATGAGCATGGTCGTTTTGCAGCAAAAAATTCTCTTTTGAAAAGGATAGGCTGGCTTGACAGACCTTTAGTTGACGAGTATGGCAGATTGCTTCGCAAATGGTTGGCAGAGTGTGGTGTTAAAATACCAGTTTCAAGTTCAAAGTACCGTTTTGTCATGACTCACGATGCTGACATCATATCGCAGTATCGCACCTTGCGTGGCTTGGCAGGAGGCTTACTGCGTAGAGATGTTAAAACAGCTTTGAAATCTTTTGTGGGTGGGGTGGAGAATGATCCGTTATTTACATTTGGATGGATGAAAAGTTTAGAGAGCAGGTTGCACTATGCGTCTGCTATGGCATTTATAAAGGTGGCGGGTAAAACATTGCCACAAGATACACCTTATTATAATCCATACGGCGGCGATGTGAAAAAGGTGCTGAATCTCTATCCCGATGCAGGATTACATATTAGTTATGAGGCGGCCTTAAAGCCTCAGTTAATCAAGGAAGAGGTTAAAATCCTTGAGAATATTACGGGCTCAAAAGTTACAAAATCAAGGCACCACTATCTGGCATCGCTGAGGCCATCAGACATGCGTTATCTGATTGATGCAGGAATAACAGATGATTATACAATGGGCTTTGCAGACTGTGCCGGGTTCAGACTTGGTACTTGCCGTCCGGTAAAATGGATTGACCCTGAACGTAAGGAAGTTACAACGCTTACGCTGCATCCGTTGGCTGTGATGGATTGTACTTTTAGCAAAGAGAATTATATGAACTTAGACCACGATGCTGCGTTTGCTCTATATAAGAAGTTAAGGTTAGAGGCGTTGAAGTTCGGAGGAGAATTTGTATCGTTATGGCATAACACATCAGTTGCTAAAACTTACAGCTGCTCATACCATAAGGATTTGTTTGAAGAAATAATAGAATATGAAGAATCTGCTGATAGTTTGTGACGCATTTCCGCCTGCTTTTGCTCCAAGAATGGGTGCGCTGAGCAAATATCTTCAGGGTATGGGCTGGAATGTGTATGTTCTTACAGAAGACCTTGAAGATGTGGGTTGTAATGCTGAAGGTTGCACGGAACATGTCTTAAAACTAAAATACTACAAACATTCTGCTAAACTGGTATGGCTCGGAGGTTTTCTCCTTGATTTAGGTTTTAACAGTAAAAGTAGGGATTTGGTTACTCTTTTTCTTAAACATTGGCGTGATGTTAAGTTTGACGTTGTTCTTTGCAGTACGTTTCTCTTATTCCCGATGCAGGCTGCCTATAAAATATCAAAAATATGCAAGGCTCCACTTGTGTATGATTTTAGAGATCTGATAGAGCAGTTTGTGGGCCATGAATTTGCCAAACATAAAATTTTCAGATTGCAAAAATTAAATTCGCTTGCACACAAAGTAAGACGTTACAGTGTTATAGTTCAGCGTAACAGGTTGGTGTCTAAAGCAGATGCGGTGACAACAGTTTCTCCATGGCATAAGGCCTTGCTTGAAAAAGTTCTTGCCGGCAGAGATTCAAAGTGCAAGGCGGTATCTGTGATTTATAACGGTTATGATCCTCAGCTTTTCTTCCCGAAATATTTAAAGTCAGATAAATTTATAATAGAATATACGGGTCGTGTACTTGATTTAAGCTTGCAAAATCCAGTGCTTCTCTTTGAGGCTTTGCAAAAATTGAAATCTCAAGGAGTTATCAGTGAGTCTGATTTTGTTGTAAGATGGCATACAGATGCTTCATCTGCTGAAAAGATAAGAAAACTTGCAATTGACTATTGTGTTGCAGAGTTTGTCAAAATAGAAAATTATTTACCTCAAAGCAGAGTTCCGGATTTGCTAAATGAAAGCAGCATGATTCTTGTGCTCACAAACAAAATGGAGTATGGTGGGCCGCATGGAATTTTAACAACAAAATTTTTTGAGGCACTCTCAGTTCGTAAACCCATACTTTGTGTACGCAGTGACGAGTCATATCTGGCACAACTTATTAGTGAAACCAAGAGTGGAATTTCTGCAACTGATTCTGACGCTGTGGTTGCATACATAAAAAAATATTATAGTCTTTGGAAGTCAGAGGGAGTGGTGAACATAGAGTCTGATTCAAATTTTGTGGAGTCATTCTCCAGAAAAAAGCAGGCGGAGCAGTTTGACTCTTTGTTAAAAACTTTGGAGCACTGAGTTGTGGCAATTGGTAAAAATAAGGTAATTTTGCAGATTATGAAAACCATAGAAAACTATAGCCTTTTAAATAACAATACGTTTGGCGTGGATGTTAATGCCCGCTACTTTATTGAGTATGATTCAGTAGATGAACTTCAGTATCTGCTAAGGAGTGATTTGCTACAGGAGAATAAGTTTTTTCATATAGGCGGTGGCAGCAATCTTCTATTCATAAATGATTATGAAGGAGTTATACTTCATTCAAAAATAAAGGGCATAGACGCCATTGAGGGTACCAGAAGCGTAGTTGTACTTAAAGTTGGGGCGGGGGAGACATGGGATTCTTTTGTAGAGTACTGTGTTTCAAAAAATTATGGCGGAGTGGAGAATCTCTCTGGCATTCCTGGTGAAGTTGGAGCCACGCCGGTTCAGAATATTGGAGCATACGGAGCAGAGGCGGCAAATGTTATATGCGCAGTAGAGTGCATCGATGTAAAGACGGGCATGGAGAAGATATTTACGGCAAAGGAGTGTGAGTTTGGGTATCGTGACAGTATTTTTAAGCGTAGTCTGAAAGGAAAGTACATTGTGACATACGTTCATTTTAAGTTGCAGAAAACGGGTTGGGAGCCTAATGTTAACTACGGTTCGCTTAAAGATGAGTTTGCCAAATACCCAGAGCAGAATATAGCGGCTGTACGTAGTGCCGTACTTGCCATAAGAGGACGCAAACTTCCTGAACCCAAGGTGCTTGGCAATGCAGGCAGTTTCTTTATGAACCCTGTTGTGCCAGCCTCTAAATTCAATGAACTCAAATCAATATATCCAGATATTCCTTCATATCCTGTATCAGAAAAAAATGTGAAGCTTGCAGCAGGGTGGCTTATTGAGCAGTGTGGCTGGAAGGGGAAAAGTGTGGGGCCAGTGGCGGTTCACGGCTCTCAGGCGCTTGTCCTTATAAATAAAGGTGGCGCAAATGGTCTTGACATTATAAATCTGTCAGACAGCATTCGCGCCAGTGTCCGTGAGAAGTTTGGGGTGGAGCTGATACCGGAAGTCAATATCATCTTCGGATAAAAAGCATATTCCCTTCGGATTTCTGCGTTATACTCAGCTCAAAAATACTCACGTACCTGAGTACGCTCCGTTTTCTTCGCTTTCGCAAGCCTTGAAATCCTTTGGGAATATGCTTTTTACTGTTATTATAGCTTTAGCGTATGTCCCATACGCTCTTTCTTTGTACGCATATAGCGCTCATTGTACTTGTTAATTCCTGCTTCAATAGGAATGTTCTCCACTATTTGCAGGCCGTAGCCCTCAAGCCCGGCACGTTTTACAGGGTTGTTTGTTATCAGGCGCATACGGCTTACACCAATCTCACGCAGTATGCTTGCTCCCACGCCGTAGTCTCTTTCATCGGGGTCAAAACCCAAGTGTATGTTAGCATCTACAGTGTCAAGCCCTTCTTCCTGAAGCTTATAGGCTCTAATTTTGTTCATCAGCCCTATGCCGCGCCCCTCTTGGTTCATATACACAATAACACCTTTGCCCTCTTTTTCAATCATCTCCATGGCCTTGTGTAGCTGCTCGCCACACTCACAACGCATGGAACCGAATATATCGCCGGTGGCGCAAGATGAGTGTACTCTTACCAGAATAGGCTCGTCTTTCTCCCATTCTCCTTTTTTAAGGACTATGTGTTCCAGCCCGTTAGATTTCTGGCGGAACGGTATTAGCATAAAGTTACCATATTTTGTGGGCAGGTGTACTTCCTCTCCTTTTTCTACTATTGACTCTTCTTTTATACGGTACGCAATAAGGTCTTTTATTGTAATTATCTTGATGCCAAACTTTTCCGCCACCTTCTGCAAATCAGGCATACGAGCCATGGTGCCGTCTTCGTTCATTATCTCAATAAGTGCGGCGGCAGGGTAGAGGCCTGAAAGTCTGGCAAGGTCAATTGCAGCTTCTGTGTGGCCAGGACGGCGCAGCACGCCCTTTTGCTTGGCGTATAAAGGGTTGATATGCCCCGGACGTCCGAATGTGGCTGGGGTGGAGGCTGGGTCAGCAAGGGCACGTATGGTTGCAGCACGGTCTGCTGCTGATACTCCTGTGGTGCAGCCCTCTATCTTGTCAACTGTAACAGTAAATGGTGTTCCAAGTATGGAGGTGTTGTTGTCAACCTGACGCTTAAGCTCCAGTTCAAGGCATCTCTCCTCTGTAATTGGTGCGCAGAGCACGCCTCTTCCGTTCTTTAGCATGAAGTTGATTTTCTCTGGGGTTATGGTCTGGGCGGCTGTGATGAAGTCTCCTTCATTCTCACGGTCTTCATCATCAACCACAATAAGAAATTTACCCTCTTTAAAGTCAGCTATAGCCTCTTCAATTGTGTTTAGCTTGTACATGGAATTTTGTTTTTATTTTATTGAATATTTCTTTAATCTTCATGATATATGCCTCTCCACTTACAAATGTATTGTCAGTGGCTGCCAGATATGTTAGGAAAATGCCAAGCGGGAGCAGAATCTCCGCGCTAAGCCACATTCCTTGCCATACAGGCCATAGGCCTTCACGCGCCATTTTATATCCTGTGTTGTCTATGATGTAATAGACTATGAACATCACTGTGGAGATTACTATTGGCATTCCCATACCGCCTTTGCGTATTATGGCACCAAGCGGTGCGCCTATAAATAGGAATATGAAACAGGCGAATGCTAATGTGAACTTTTTGTGCCACTCTATGGCATGGCGTCGCAGCTCTCCGTCCATCCAGTCTGTGACTGCAGCATCGTATGAGATATCATTGCTCACTGTGTTGCATCGTGACATGGCGTTTTCAAGAACTCTTATTTTCTGTACTGAGTCAAGCTGTATGTATATCTTGTCAAGTGACTCTGTGCGGTATTTTATGGCGTCATCGCTTGCCATCTTGGTGGCGTTTTTGGAACCCGTCTTGTTGTCAAAATATGCTGTGTTTACCTGCTTCACAGCGTTAGCCTGCTTTACGGAGTCAACTTTTGCAGATATTGAATCAATTGAGTGTTGCAGCTGCTTTGTATTCTTGCTCACATACTGTCCTTCCAGGAAAGACGAGCTCATCTCATTAAAGTTTGAGTCAAAGTCAATTATCACCTCTTTTTTGCTGAATGTTTCACGGCGGTAGGGAATTATTTCATTGTCACTGTGGCTATTGTCCTGAGGCCCGCCTCCTTCTGTCAGATTTTCAAAAGACTCTCCGTCATAGAGAGTGAGCAGCAGGTATGTCTTGTTTTTTGACATCTCCATTTTGCCCTCATTAGCTAAAATAATAAGAGTGTTTTCAAAGCCTTGTGAGTAGTCATAGATTACTATGTTCTTTAACATTCCGTCTTTTTTCTCACGTACATATATGTTGATTCCCTCTATTCCGCTGTAGAATGAGCCTTCAGGAATGTTAAGCTCTAAAGATTTTTCTCTTACTGAGAATATCAGAGTCCACATTCTAACTTGTGCCTTAGGTAGTACGTTGTCTGCAAAATAATAACTGCCCACAGACATTCCCCCCACGAGTATTATAAGAGGCAGCATAATTCTGAACAGTGACACACCGGCGGCTTTCATTGACAATAGCTCGAGCCTCTCTCCCAAATTCCCAAATGTCATAAGCGAGCCCAGCAGTATTGAGAGCGGCAATGAAAGTGGTACGAGTGAAAGTGCGGCATGAAAAAACAGCTCTGTAATAGGGCCAAGCCCCATTCCCTTACCTATAAAGTCATCTGCGTAGTGAAACATAAACTGCATCACCAGCACAAAAATACTTACTGTGAACGTTATGAAGAAGGTCTTTAAAAAGTTCCTGAGTATGTATCTATGTAGAATCTTTTTAAGAATCATTTGTCACTTAGAATTCCGCAGCCAAAACTGAGCGGCATTAAGTCCTTAACACTTTCTGCGATGTATATCTCTTTGTCTCCGTACATTATTATCTTTATGTCTGAGCCATAGCGATGCTCCGCCTCCAGCATTACTTGGCGGCATGAGCCGCAGGGCTTTATACATTCACTGGTGAAACTTCCGTTTGTTTTTGCAGCTATTGCAATGGCTACAGGTTTGGCATCGGGGTGGTTTGCCATGGCATAAAGAAGAGCCACTCTCTCAGCGCACACACACTCACCGTATGCGGAGTTCTCTTGGTTGGCACCTGTTATAACAGTGCCGTCTGATAGAAGAACAGCCGCACCCACACTAAACTTGGAATATGGCGCGTATGAGTTTTGTGTCATGCTTTTGGCCTGCTGTATCAGCTTGTCAAACTCACCTTTGGAACCTGTATATGGTAGTATCATGCTATGGATGTTTATATACAACCACAAAAATACAAAAATTATGGCACTGTACAAGTGACGGATATTAAGTTTTTATTATCTTTGTACTCTATATCTAAATTACAATGAAGAGAGCGTTATTCATATTTTTCGTATTTGTTTCATCTCTGGCATCAGTGGCTGACGAATATGATGATTATGTGGCTCTATACAAGGATATTGCCATACGTGAAATGTATGACTACGGCATTCCTGCCAGTATAACTCTGGCGCAGGGAATTTTAGAGTCAGGCTTGGGTAAGAGTGATTTGGCTGTATATGCAAATAATCATTTTGGTATAAAATGTCATAATGACTGGAAAGGTGCAACAATGCGCCATGATGATGACGCCCGCCATGAGTGCTTCCGTAAGTATGATAATCCTGAAGATTCATACATAGATCATTCTCAAATACTTAAAAACAGAGCTCGTTACTCGTTCCTCTTTGAGTTGGACCGTACAGACTATAAAGGTTGGGCCAAGGGGCTAAAGCAGGCTGGTTACGCTACAGACCCTCGTTACCCTAAGCTTTTGATAAACCTCATAGAAGAGCATAACTTGCATCAGTATGACAGTATGACACCTAAGGTCTATCCTAAAAAGCAGAAACCTGTTAAAGATTCCACACTGAATGTTAAGCATGTGTTTGCCCAGCGAGGTGAAACATATCACACAATAGCCAAACGGTATCATATTCCGTTCGGTCTTATTTATGTTTACAACGATGTGGATAACCGTGACCGTCAGCCTTACATAGGCGAGGTGGTGTTTCTTCAGGCAAAAAATGACAAATGTGAGCAGTTTGACACTCATACAGTGGAGAGAGGGGAGTCTATGCATGACATTTCTCAGAAATATGGTATAAAGCTTTTGAAATTATATGACCTTAATGGTATGGACTATAATGAAGTGCCTAAAGTAGGGCGGATACTGAAATTAAATTAATATATTTATCAATATGGAAACTGAAAATACAGAAAGAGAACTTGATCTTATTGACCTTATTAAAATCTGTTGGGGGTGGTTTGTGTCTTATATATGTAAGCCTTTATTGTTCTTGATAAGGTTTGCTATAAAAAAATGGTGGGTGATACTTTTATCAGCCATTGTAGGTTTTGCTATCTCTTATTGTATTTCAACTTTTTTCCCAAGATACACTGGGTATGTTATATATGAGAATAATGTGGGGCATAGCAGTGATTTCATCAACGCAATACGTCCGCTTGCCCATACATCACCAGAATATATGGCGTCAGCTCTTGATATATCAGAAAATGAAGCTGTAAATATATTGGCAATAGCTCCTCATGCGTTATATTATAAAGACACTCTTCGCACTTTATTCTATGTGGATATAAATGACAATGCTCCCAAAGAGAGTGTTGCTCTTTCAAACCGTTTTGCTATTGAAGTCATGACTGATGATATAATGGCGTTTTCTCATTTACAGGAAGGATTCGTTAAGTATTACTCAAGGAACTCATTCTTTAGTAAAAAGGCTGAGTCTAAAGCAAAAACTTTGGATTCAAATTCAAAACTTGCAAGAGGTGAGGCGGAGAAACTTGATGAGTTAAGAGAAAAAGGAGGTTCAAGCGGGGGAGTGGTGCTTTCTGGCAGAGATGTTTATTCAATGGTAGATCCTGCTGCCATATCACGAGAAGTGATCAGGCTTAATGAACTCTCAGTGAATCAGGCTAATGCGTTAGAATATGACTCGTCGGTGATTACAGTGGTTTCTCCGCTTATGATTGATAGCATGCCTATCAACCATTTTTTGCTTACATATAAGAAATGGATTATTTTGTCTGTTATTGTTGGCTTTGCGCTTGCATTATGTATAACCTATCGCAAAAAAATTGGTGAAATGATAAAGGATTGACATCCCTCATTGGGTGAGGAATGGGAAAATAAAAAGAGAACAATCTGATAAGATTGTTCTCTTTTTTTGTGGAGCTGGTGGGACTTGAACCCACGTCCAAACGAGGAAACAAAATGCTTTCTACATGCTTATTCCGGCCTGAATTTTTGTGATACTCCAAGACCCGGACCACTGGAGAGTATCCTTAGCTTCTAAAAATTTAACCCTTTGTAAGAAGCCTACTCAGGGCGAGTCCCGATATTACCGCACCTCCTGGTTCAAACATCCTCGTGACTTGGGCGTTTGGGAGATGTCTTGATCCAGCACCTTGTGCCGGAATAAAGCTAATCTACTATTATTCGATTAAGCAGCAAGAGCAAAGTTATTTTCGCCAGATATTGTTTGAAAGTTCAGATTAAAGAGCCCCCTTACAACGCTCTGCATGCTTACATTCCGGTTCTGCCCGCTGTCAAAGCCAATCAGCCCCTTTGTGTAAAATAAGGCTGCAAAGATACAGCCTTATTTTTAATTTACAAGAAAAAATCAAAAATTTATTTTGCCACGGCAACTGAGCGAACCTCTCTTATAACGGTTATCTTAACCTGTCCTGGGTACGTCATCTCATCCTGTATCTTCTTGGCTATCTCACCACTGAGACGTTCTGTCTCTGCATCGCTTACCTTGTCTGCACCAACAATTACACGCAGCTCACGGCCAGCTTGTATTGCGTAGGTTTTTTGCACCCCTGGATAGCTCATGGCAAGGTTCTCAAGGTCATTAAGACGCTTTATGTAAGCCTCCACAATCTCACGGCGAGCTCCAGGACGTGCACCTGAAATGGCATCGCAGGCTTGAACAATAGGGGAGATAAGAGACTGCATTTCAACCTCCTCATGGTGAGCGCCAATTGCGTTGCAAATATCAGGTTTCTCTCCGCAACGCTGGGCAATCTTCATACCAAGCAGTGCGTGCGGTAGCTCCTGATCCTCATCTTCCGCCACCTTGCCTATATCATGCAATAAACCGGCGCGACGAGCTTTTTTAGGGTTAAGACCAAGCTCCGATGCCATTACAGCACAGAGGTTTGCAGTCTCACGTGAGTGTTGCAGCAGATTCTGACCGTATGAAGAGCGGTATTTCATCTTTCCCACAAGGCGTATTAGCTCAGGGTGCAGCCCATGAATACCAAGGTCTATAGTGGTGCGCTTGCCGATCTCTATGATTTCATCCTCAATCTGTTTTGTTACTTTTGCAACCACCTCCTCAATGCGTGCAGGGTGGATACGTCCGTCCTGTACAAGCTGGTGAAGTGAAAGTCTGGCTATCTCACGGCGGATAGGGTCAAATGCTGAGAGTACAATGGCTTCTGGTGTGTCATCAACCACAATCTCTCCACCTGTGGCAGCCTCCAAAGCGCGGATGTTTCTACCTTCACGGCCTATGATACGGCCCTTCATTTCATCATTCTCAATCTGGAATACGGTAACAGCGTTCTCTATAGCAGTTTCGCTTGCCACTCTCTGTATTGATTGTATGATGATTTTCTTTGCCTCCTTATTTCCGTTCATCCTTGCCTCTTCCATAATCTCATTTGTATAGGCAATGGCAGCGGTGTTTGCTTCAGCTTTGAGAGATTCAATCATGTTGTTCTTGGCTTCTTCAGCTGACATGCCGGCTATTGATTCCAGCTTGTCTATGGCCTGCTGATGCAAACGGTTAAGTTCCTGATCTTTTTTCTCGGCGATGTCAAGCTGGGCTTCATAGTTTGCTTTCATCTGCTCTATCTCACCCTCTTTCTTTACAATGGCCTCCTCCTGCTGTGCAAGCTGTTTCTCTTTTTGCACAATCTTGGTCTCGGCCTGTTTCATTTTGGCATTACGGGCGTTGGCCTGTTTTTCAAACTCGTTTTTCAACTGCAGATATTTCTCCTTGACTTCAAGCATTTTTGCCTTCTTGATGGCCTCAGCCTCAATGTTGGCAGTCTCAATAATTCCCTTTGCCTTCTTTCCTTGTATGAGGAAGAAAAGCCCTATTGCAATGCCGCTACCAGCTACAAAGGCTGCGACAATCAATATTATTATAAGAGTAGTGTTCATAATAAAATTTTGATTTGTATGTTTTTAAGTGAAAAAATAAATGCAACTCATTAATACCACATCTACGGTATGTCAGAATTGCATTTTCCCCTACATGTCAAGTTTTGACAACACTCTGTCAATCTCCTTGCCCACTTGGTCAGCCTCTTTCTCATACTTTTTCTTTTCAAGCATTAGTTCGTATGCTATGGCTGCCAGTATAATGTCTTGGTCTTCTGGGCGAACAAATGCGTTAGCTAATTCGTTTATTCTTATCCTCAGCGCAGTTTCCGCCGCTCTGTAAAACTCCTCTTCCTCAGGCTCAATGTTTATGGGGATTACGTGTTTTGAGACCTTTACGGTTATTTTTCTTTTACTTCCAGGTTTCCCCATTTGTTTAACTCTATTGCCTGCTTAGCTTGTCAATACACACATCTATCCTGTTCATAATATCGGTAATCTTACGTTTTGCCTCTCTCACATCACCGCCTGAAAGGGATAGCGTTCCACTTGCTATTTTCAGATTGTCATACTTGCGTTGCAATTCAACATTTTCCGCATTGGCCTTTCTCAAATCCGCTTTAGTGAACTCCAGTTCCTGCTCCAGTTTTGTAACCTGGTCACTCTTGTATTCCAAGAGCATTAAGAGCTCCTTTATCTTTTCTGTCAAGACCATAATGGTAAATCGTACGCAAAGTTAGTAATATTTTTGTAATAAAACAAAAAGACCGGCTAAAAAAGCCGGCCTTTTAGTATAATGTTTTGTTTTGTTAGATTCCTTTCTCTTTAATACGAGCTTTTTTACCAGTAAGGTCACGCAGATAATAGAGTTTTGCACGGCGAACCTTGCCAATCTTGTTAACTTCAACCTTCTCAATGAATGGTGAGTTGAATGGGAAGATACGCTCTACGCCAACACCTTCTGACATTTTTCTAACTGTGAAACGCTTTGTATCGCCGTGACCGGTGATTTTGATAACTACACCACGATACTGCTGGATACGCTCCTTGTTTCCCTCTTTAATCTTGTAAGATACGGTAACGGTGTCACCGCTCTTGAACTGAGGAAGGGAACCCTCTTTGCCTGTAGCAAATGCCTCTTGGGCAACTTTAATCAAGTCCATTTCTATGTTTTTTATTTGGTTTGACTTAACGCGCAATGTAATGGATTCCAATGCTCCATCAGAGATTGCGTCAAAACTGGGTGCAAAATTACAGCAAAATAGTTAAATTGCCAAAAAACATTCAAGTTTTTTGTAAAAATTGTATCTTTGTAGCTAATTATGACGCTTGGTACTATCTCCATATTGAACTATAAGAACATTGCAGAGGCTAATCTTGAATTTTGCAATGGTATCAACTGCTTTGTAGGGAATAATGGTGTGGGTAAGACAAATCTTCTTGATGCAGTTTATTATCTGGCATGCACCAAGAGCCGCAGTGGCCTGGTTGACAGTCAGAATGTGCGCCACGGTGAACAATTCTTTATGCTGCAAGGCGTGTTTGAGTCAGACAGACCTGCAGAGGGAGACTCAGTCTCCATACAAATGGCTTACAAGATAGGTGGACGCAAGTCAGTGAAGAACTGCGGTAAGGAGTATCAGCGTCTGGCGGACCATATAGGGCTTATACCTATAGTTATAGTGTCGCCGCAAGATAGTAATCTTATATCGGAGTGGAGCGACAACCGCCGCCGTTTTCTGGATTCAGTAATATCACAATATAGTAAGGATTACCTATATCACCTGCTTAACTACAATAAGTGGCATGCCCAGAGAGACACTATGCTGAAACAGCAGTCTGATGATCCTACGCTGTATGAAGTATGTGAGGCTCAGATGGCAGAGTCTGCACATGTGGTTTATGAAGCGCGCCGCCAGTTTGTGGAGGAGTTTGCCAAAGTGTTTAACCGCTACTATAAACTAATATCCACAGATAAGGAGAGTGTGCGGCTAATATACCGTTCTCAGCTTGAGTCAGGTAACTATCTGTCACAGCTCTCGCTCTCACGCAAGGTTGACCTCATAGTGGGGCATACCACCAAAGGAGTTCACAAGGATGATCTTGATATGCTTTTAGGTGATTACCTTATAAAAAAGGTGGGTTCTCAAGGACAGAATAAAACATTCCTTTTAGCACTCAAATTCGCCCAGTTTGAGTACCTGAAAAAAATCATGGGGCGCACGCCAATACTGCTTCTTGATGATATTTTTGACAAACTTGACGCAGTAAGGGTGGAGCAGATAATAAAGATAGTATCGGGCGGAGGTTTCGGGCAGATTTTCATAACTGATACTAACCGTACTAACCTCGATGCCCTGCTTGAGCGCGCATCGGGGAGGAAATTTAAAATTTTTGAAGTAATAGACGGAAAGGTGATGCTATGAGAAGAGTAAGCGTAACACCAATAGGAAAGATCCTTGAAACCTATTTTGCAGAGATGGGGCTTAGTGGTAAAATGGATGAGCAGCGTGTTCTTGATGCGGTTCCCACTGTATTAGGTCAGTTTATACATAAATATGTTACAAGCTCATATATACGGGATGGCGTGCTTCATCTCAGAGTAAGCAATAGCATACTGCGTGGGGAGCTTAATATGCAGCGCACAGCACTCCGTGATAAATTGAACGGCGCAGTATCGGCGGACAAGATGATAATTAAAGACGTTATAATCAGTTGACAATTATTAGGATTAGTATGAGTATATCTGAAAATATTAAGAGAATCAAAGCATCGCTGCCGGAGGGGGTGAGGCTGGTGGCTGTGTCAAAATTCAATCCCGTGGAGCGCATTGAAGAGGCGTACAGTGTGGGTCAGAGGCTGTTTGGAGAGAGCCATGCTCAGGAACTTGTGCCAAAAGCCCAGGCCTTGCCTAAGGA
>JAEEGL013549398.1_pt1 | contig 16922 bp, 12 predicted proteins | sample 9134231 | NCBI WGS metagenome assembly JAEEGL01 (sample SAMN16246548, study PRJNA631951) | gut metagenome | biome: gut microbiome; feature: rumen; material: fiber-attached | host: Bos | place: Iran: Karaj | collected 2018-10
TGATCTTCCGTCCCAAGGAAGGCCAAGGCGGCGGTGGCGAACGCGGTTCGCTGGACGAGGCCCTCGTTGGCACCTGGACCTGGGATCCGGACCAGAACGGCCACTTCGGCTGTGGCCCCGACTTGGGCAACCCCCTGGGCTGGTGGAACGGTGAAGCCCACTGCAAGGACAACGCCCATATGTACGATGACGTCATTACCTTCACGGCCGACGGCAAGTACACCCTGGACCCGGTGGACGGTTTCTCCTACATGAACAAGGACGTGACCTTCCTGAACGACCGCAAGGGCGACTCTCCCTATGGCGACGATTTCTGCTATTCCAATACGAAGACGACCTGGGACTACACCCTGGACGAAATCGGCGATTTCGAGGTGATCAAGCTTGCCGACGGCGGCCTCTTCTCCTATATCCCCAACAATGATTTCGAGAATGAGCCCTGGCTCTATGTGAAGTCCTACACGAGCGACCAGCTGGTCCTGATGACCTACACTCCCACCGGAAACGGCGGCGGTTCCATCGCTTGGCAGTACATCTTCAAGAGGGTGAAGTAATGGGCTTTCATGACGCAACGAAAGGGTTGCTGCTGCTTTTTGCGGCAACCCTTTTCAACCTCTCCTGCGGATGCGGACAGGAACCGGTACCGTCTCCCTCCGACGCGACGCTGACGGTCAGCCCTGCCAGCGTAGACGTCTCCTACGAGGCGGGGACGGTGGCCCTGTCCGTGACCGCCACCGGGGACTGGGGCGTATCGGTTGCCGACAAGGAATGGTGCACGGTGTCCCCTTCGGGTGGCATCAAGGGCACATCGGAGGTCAAGGTCACCCTTACCACAAACCGGACCGGCAAGGTCCGTGAGAACACCCTTGTCTTCCGCTACGGGTCCAAAACGCTGGAAGTGCCTGTGAAGCAGGGCCTCAGCGAGGAAGACCTCCCGCCGGATCCGGGTGAGATCGTGGTCCCGGAGGGCTATGCGCTGAACTGGCACGAAGAGTTCGAGGACGACGGAAAGCCTTCGCTGGACGACTGGTGGTATGAGGCCGGTGGCGGCGGTTGGGGCAACAATGAGGACCAAGTCTATGTGCCCGGCTCCAAGGACGGTACGGATCTGGCCTTCATCTCCGACGGATCCCTGAAGATCCAGGCCAGGAAGATCGGCGGCACGGTCTATTCCGTCCGCATGAACACCAAGCGTTACTGGACCTACGGCTGGTTCGAGGCGCGCATCAAGGTGTCCGACGTCCCGGGCAGCTGGCCCGCGTTCTGGATGATGCCGCAGAATTATAAGACCTGGCCCGGCGACGGCGAGATCGACATCATGGAATATGCCATCTCCACCCAGGGGAAGAACAAGTCGTCCTCCAGCATCCACTGCAACGCCTACAACTGGCCTGCAGGAACGCAGAAGACGCACGTCCAGCCGGTTTCCAATGCGGCGACCGAGTTCCACGTGTATGCGCTCGAGTGGACGGCGACCGAGATGAAGTTTTACATCGACGGAAAGCAGCACCTGCATTTCAAGAATGAAGGGAAGGGGTATAATTCCTGGCCTTTCGATGCTCCGTTCTACCTCAAGTTCAACATGGCCTGGGGCGGAAACATGGGCGGAACGACCAACGAAGCGATGCTCCCCGCCACTTACGAAATCGATTACGTTCGCGTATTCACCAAGAAATAAGACATGAAACAGACCCGAATCCTTTGCCTTGCAGCCTGCTTGACGGTGGCGCTCTCCTGCGGAAGGACAGAGACAGGCAGTACCGTCGGCGCATCTCCCGAGGTGGAACGCCGCGTGGAGAAACTTCTTTCCCGGATGACCCTTGCCGAGAAGATCGGCCAGATGAACCAGGTGTCCGCCGGCGGGGATGTGTCCAACTACACCGACGCGCTCCGCAAAGGTCAGATCGGCTCCATCCTGAACGAGGTGGATCCAGTGAAAATCAATGAATTCCAACGCATCTGCCTGGAAGAGTCGCGCCTGGGCATTCCTCTTTTGGTGGCCCGGGACGTGATCCACGGCTTCCATACGGTGTTCCCGATTCCGCTGGGCCTGGCCGCAACCTTCGACCCGGAACTGGTGGAAGCAGGGGCCCGCATCGCGTCCCTCGAAGCAACCGCGCAGGGCGTCCGCTGGACTTTCTCGCCCATGTTGGACATTGCCCGTGATCCGCGCTGGGGACGCATTGCCGAAGGCAGCGGAGAGGATACCTGGCTGGACGCCCGGATGGCCGAAGCCATGGTCCGCGGCTATCAGGGAACCACGATGGATACCACGTCGATGGCTGCCTGCATCAAGCATTTCGTGGGTTACGGCGCCGCGGAAGGCGGGCGTGACTACAACAGCACCTATCTGACCGAAAGGCAGCTGCGCAACGTCTATCTTCCGCCGTTCGAGGCGGCGGTGAAGGCCGGCGCCCTGACGCTGATGACCTCTTTCAACGACAACGACGGCGTCCCGTCCACCGGCAACACCTTCGTAGTGAAGGACGTCCTCCGCGACGAATGGGGCTTCGACGGCCTGGTGGTCACTGACTGGAACTCGATGGGCGAGATGATCAACCACGGATTCGGTGAAGACCGGAAGACCGTGGCCAAGAAGGCGCTCGAGGCCGGTGTCGACATGGACATGATGACCTATGGTTACCTGTCCCACCTGGAAGAACTGGTGCGCAGCGGGGCCGTAAAGGAATCCACCATCGACAATGCCGTGCGCAACATCCTGCGGGTGAAGGTCCTGCTGGGCCTGTTCGAACATCCGTACGTGGACGTTGAGGCGGGCAAGGCGGTCCAATACGCTCCGGAGCACCTGGAGGCTGCCCGTAAGACGGCGGAGGAATCGGCCATCTTGCTCCACAACGACGGCGTCCTGCCGCTGGATCCGGCTTCTGTCCGGAACATCCTGGTGACAGGCCCCCTGGCCGACGCCCCGTATGAGCAGCTGGGCACATGGGCTTTCGACGGCGAGAAGGAGCATTCCGTCACGCCGCTGAAGGCGTTGCAGGAGCGTTTTCCGGGGAAAGTGACCTATGTGCCAGGTCTTTCGTACAGCCGCGAGAAGCGGGAGCGCTTCGACGACGTGGTGGCCGCCGCCCGGCGTGCCGATGTCATCCTGGCATTCCTGGGTGAGGAGGCCATCCTCTCCGGAGAAGCCCATTCGCTTGCCGACCTGAATCTGAAGGGCTCCCAGAGCGAGCTGCTCGCCGCCCTGAAGACGACCGGAAAGCCCGTCGTCGCGACCGTGATGGCAGGACGGCCGCTCACCATCGAGCGCGACCTTCCCAACTGCCGGGCGCTGCTGTATTCGTTCCATCCCGGAACGATGGGCGGTCCTGCGATCGTGAACCTGCTGTTCGGCGACGTGACCCCGTCCGGAAAGACGCCGATCACCTTCCTCCGCACGGTGGGCCAGGCGCCGCTTTATTACAGCCACAACATGACCGGCCGTCCCTATAACGGAGAAACCCTGCTGGACGACATTCCGCTGGCTGCCGGCCAGACCTCGCTGGGCAATACGTCCTACTACCTGGATTACGGCGCCTATCCGCTGTTCTCCTTCGGTTTCGGCCTCAGCTACACGACCTTCGCGTATTCCGACGTTACCCTTGACGGGGAATCGTACGCGACGGACGGCACGGTGAAGGTGTCCTTCACCCTGTCGAATACCGGCACCCGTGCCGGCACCGAGGTCGTGCAGGTCTACGTCCGGGACCTGGTCGGCTCCATCACCCGTCCGGTGAAGGAACTGAAACATTTCGAGCGTGTTACGCTGGAACCGGGCGAAAGCCGGACTTTGACGGCCGGCATTCCGGTACAGGACCTCGCTTTCGTTGGCCTGGATGGCGTAAAGAAAGTGGAACCGGGAGAATTCCAGCTTTGGGTGGCCGGAGACAGTGCTTCCGGAACGCCCGTGTCCTTTAACGTGAAATAAAATGAGAGAGATGCCCATCTTCCTTTTTGCCCTGGCGGTTGCATTTTCCTGCCACGGATCGGGACCGGATCCCGTGACCCCTGTACCGGAACCGGAAGGCCCCTGTGCCACGGTGTATGTGACCGACGTGTCCGGGAAGCAGATGGAAGAAGGGGCCATTTCCCTCGAAAAGCCGGAAGACGCAGTCTTCTTCAAGGTGACCCTGAACGGGGAAACCTACCAGTGCGTGGACGGGTTCGGTTTTGCCATCACCCAGGCCAGCTGCAAGAACCTGATGCTGATGCCTCCGGCGGACCGGACGGCCCTGCTGGAGGAAATCTTCAGCCGGGAGAAGGGGATCGGATCGTCCCTCGCGCGGATCTGCATCGGCGGTTCCGACTTCTCACTGGACGAGTTTACCTGGTGCGATGAACCGGGAATCGAGAACTTCGCCGTCCACCCGCTGGACCAGGAATGGCTCTTCCCGATCCTGGATGAGATCCTGAAAATCAATCCCGCCGTGAAGTTCATCGGCTCTCCCTGGAGCTGCCCCCGCTGGATGAAGGTGAAGGATGACATGAAGACTCCCTATGAAAGCTGGACCAGCGGCCGGCTCAATCCCGAGTACTACCAGGACTATGCGGAATACTTCGTCCGCTGGATCAGGGAGATGGAGTCCCGCGGATATCCCATCCTTGCGGTCACCCTGCAGAACGAGCCGCTCAACCGGGGTAACTCGATGTCCCTGTACATGGGCTGGAAAGAGCAGCGCGACTTCATCAAGAGCGCAGTGGGTCCTGCGTTCGAGGCTGCCGGTCTCAAGACCAAGATTCTCCTGTTCGACCACAACTACAATTACGACAACATCAGTTCGGAAACGGACTACCCCCTGCACATCCTGGAAGATGCCGGGGCGGCCAAGTATGTCGCCGGATCCGCCTGGCACGACTATGGCGGCAGCGTGACGGTCCTCGACCGGGTCCATTCCAGCTTCCCGGACAAGGAGATTTACTTCACGGAGGCGTCGATCGGCACCTGGAATTACGAGTACGGCAAGTGCCTGATCAAGGATTTCAGGGACATTTTCCTGGGGACCCTGGGGCGTTTCGGAAAGGGTGTCACCCTGTGGAACCTGATGCTGGACAGCGACAACAGTCCTTATCGGCCCGGCGGATGCAGCACTTGTTTCGGTGCGCTGACCCTGTCCACCAAGGACCATTCCCTCAAGGGGGTCGTCCGGAATTCACACTACTTCAATGTGGCCCATTGCTCGAAGGTACTCGCACCCGGCGCCGTCCGGTTGGGGACGACAGGCTACTCGGCCGACAAAGTGACTTATCAGTGGTACCGGAATCCGGACGGCTCGTATGCGGTCGTCGCCCTGAACGAAGGGGATGAAGTCCGGTTCAATTTCGTGACGGACCGGGTTTCCGTTCCCGTCCGTCTGCCGGGCAAAAGCCTGGTCTCTGTAACATGGAAAGAATAAAGATGAGGAGAAATCGATTGTGGGCGGTCCTCGGGACCGCACTCCTGCTGGGCGCATGCGGAAACAAGGTGGATCCGGTTCCGGATGCCCCTGTCCTCCGGTCGGTCAGCGTGACGGAAACGTCGCTGGTCCTTGCTTCCGGCGGGACCGCAGTCCTTCCCTTTTCGGTGGAGGAAAAGGATGTCGTTATCGGAGAAGCAAAGTTTTTCGTGACGGGAGGGAAAGAACCCATCGAATTCTACGTCAGGGAAGTAAATCCAGGAGCGGAAAAAGGGTCTTATCAAGCCGTTGTCGCAGATGCTGGCTCGGGAGAAGACTATGACCTGGAAGTGCACTTCGCCGTCGCCCCGCAAAACCCGGACAAGAGCGGATACTATGTGCAGTCTTCCGCCATCCGGATCCAGTCGGAGCCCCAATCGGCCGGATACCTCCAAACCGGCCTTCCGGTCGTCTATGTCCAGACGGAGAACAGCCTCCCCGTGACCTCCAAGGAGAATTACCTTTCCGCGGAGCTGCGCATCGACGGGACGGACAGTCTGGAGGGGCTGGAGGCGGTCGCCTGTGAAATCCGCGGCCGGGGCAACACGACCTGGGGATGGCCCAAGAAGCCTTACCTGCTGAAACTCGAATCGAAACAGTCCGTCTTCGGGATGCCCAAGCACAAACGCTGGATCCTACTGGCCAATTTCATGGACCGGACCCTGATGCGGAACATGGTTTCGATGAAGGTTGCGTCGATGACGTCCCTCGCCTGGACCCCGGGATGCGTGCCCGTGGAACTGGTCCTGAACGGGGAGCACAAGGGAACCTACCTCCTGATCGAGCAGGTCCGGGTGGACAAGAAGCGCGTGAATGTCACGGAGATGACCCCGAACGACAATACCGGAGACGCCGTAACGGGCGGTTACCTGCTGGAGCTGGACTTCCATTACGACAACGAGGTCCAGTGGGTCGACCCCCACGGAGGAAACGCCCAGTGGGGCAGCCATGCCGGCATTCCTTTCGGTGTCAAGTACCCCGACGAGGAAGACATCACCTCGCAACAGCTGATGTACATCAAGAAATATGTTTCTGATGCGGCAGGCGTCCTGTACGGGGACGGTTTCAAGGATCCGGATACGGGTTGGCGGGCCTGGCTGGACGAAGATTCGTTCATCGATTATTGGATCGTCTTCGAGGTGATGGGCAACCATGAGCTGGGCAATCCGGGTAGCGTGTACATGCACAAGGACCGGGGCGGGAAACTGGTCGCCGGTCCCTGCTGGGACTTCGACTGGGGCGTCCTGTCCTACAAGACTTCCCCCCATGCCGAGTATGGTCTCGTGAACGGAAAAGCCATCTGGTATGCGCGGCTGATGGAAGACCCGGCCTTCAAGTCGAAACTGAAGGCCCGTTTCGAAGAACTGTTGCCCACGCTGCAGACCATTCCGGATTACATGGATGAGTGCGAACGGCTCCTCACCGCTTCCGCCAAACTCAATTTCGCGATGTGGAATCCCGCTGAGGACGGAGTCATCAACGGTGACGAGAACATGACCTTCCACGACGCCATCGTCCTCCTGAAAAAGCGCTTTCAGGAAAGGCTGAGTGTCATTTCAAGGAATCTTTAATCCTCCCAGGACAGCGTCCGGCTGTTGTCTGGATTCACGGAGATATGGACTTTGAGGGTCTCCTCGGGGAGGAGATCCTCAATGTTTTCGGGCCATTCCATCAGGCACAGACAGCCGCTGTCCAGGTAGTCGTACAGGCCGATGTCGTAGGCCTCTTCCAACCGTTCGATGCGGTAGAAATCGAAGTGATACAACGGTTCGCCGGAACCGGTGCGATATTCGTTGATGATGGCGAAGGTGGGGGAGCTGACGGCGTCCTCACTGACGCCGAGGCGCTTGCATACCGCCGTCGTGAAGGTCGTCTTCCCTGCGCCCATCGGCGCATAAAATGCAACGAGCTTATGGTCCCCGATTGCCTCGAGGAACTCCCCTGCCGCCCGGTCCAGGTCCTGCAGGTCCCGGATATGGATTTCGTGGATCATCGTCGGCAAAGATAGTCATAATTCCAGAATATTCCTCCGGTCCAGGAAGCGGTAGCCGGCGGCTTCGAGGAGATGGGAAGGGAGGATAGGGCCTGGAGAGGGGGTGGTTCCGGACCGGACGGCATCGGCGGCGGCCTGGAGGTCGGCGATGGTGCGGGCAATCTTGATGATGCGGGTGTAGGCACGGGCGGACAGGCCCAGCCGGTCGATGATTCTCTCCAGGGTTGCCTTGCAGTCGTCGGAAAGGGGACAGAACTGTTCCAGCTGCCGGGAAGACATCTCGGCGTTGGTGAAGATTCCGGTGCCCCGGAACCGTTCCCGCTGGATGTCCCGGGCCCTGCGGACCCGTTCCGCAATGACAGACGAGGGTTCCCCTTTCCGTCCTTTGAGGAGCGCCGTGGTCTTGACGGGTTTGACGAGAACCTGCAGGTCGATTCTGTCGACAATCGGTCCGCTGAGTTTGGCAAGGTAGGCGGCGCGCTGGCCGGGGGAACAGGTGCATCGGTCGCCTTCGCCGTAATAGCCGCAAGGGCAGGGATTGGTGGCTGCGACGAGCATGAAAGAGGCGGGATAGACAATCTTCGCCTTGAGGCGGGAGATGGTTACCTTCCGGTCCTCCAGCGGCCCCCGGAGGACTTCCAGCGTGGTTTTTGGGGCTTCGCAGAACTCATCCATGAAAAGAACGCCTCCGCTGGCGAGGGATACTTCGCCCGGCAGGATGTTCTCTCCGCTGCCGCCGCCCAGGATGGCCGCTTTGGAGGCCGATATGTGCGGGGCGCGGAACGGCCGCCGGCGCATCAGTCCCAGTTGGCCCGTCTTTTTTCCGGCCACCGACCAGATTTTCGAAGTGACGGACGATTCTTCCCGGGTCATCGGCGGCAGGATGCCGGCCATGGCCTTGGCCATCGAGCTTTTTCCCGATCCGGGAGCACCGATGAAAAGCAGATTGTGGTTTCCGCTTGCGGCGATCTCCACGCCCCGTTTCGCGTTTTCCTGGCCAAGGATGTCGGCAAAGTCCATGTGGTCGGCCGTCCGGGGGCGTTCCCGTTCTTCCCGTAACGCGGTTCCGTAGCAGACCGTGTTCCAGATCAGGAGGTCCGTCGAATCCTCTTTCTCTTCCAGGATGCGGAGCACGTCGTCCAGGGTCTTCACCCCAAAGATGTCCGTTTCCTCGAAATCGACTGCCTCCAGGGCGGACCGCTCCGGAAGGATGGATCCCTTGAATCCGTTCCGGACGGACAGTTCCACCATCGGAAGCGTCCCGCTGACGTCGCGGATGCTGCCGTCCAGCCCCAGCTCCCCCATGATCAGGTATTTCTCCAGCCCGGGCAGTTCCCGCTGTCCCGAGGCGGCAATGATGCCCAGGGCGATGGGAAGGTCATAGCCGCTTCCCTGCTTGTGCAGGTCGGCGGGAGCCAGGTTGATGACGATTTTCTTGCCAGGGACGCGGAATCCCTTCGCCTGCAGGGCCGTCACCGTCCTGAGAAGGCTTTCTTTCACCGCTGCATCGGCAAGACCGACTAGGTGGATCCCGATGCCCAGGGTGATATCCACCTCTACCGTGACGGGGACCGCCTCGATTCCGATGCATTTCGCTCCGTGTACGTAAACCAGCATATCCGTTTTTGCGCGAACCTACGCAAAGATGCCCACACGGAGGGCAAGAAACGGAAAAATGTGGCGGAAATCTTTTTTACGATGGATAAAAAAGATGATGGAAAATGCCACCGGAGATGGCAGCAGGGCCTGTTTGGTTTTTATTTCCGATAGAGGGCGAAAAGGGCCGATCCGCTGCCGGACATCGCCGCATACAGGGCGCCTCGGCCGTAGAGCGAGCGCTTGACGTCCGCCAGGGCGGGATATTTCGCGAAAACGGTGGTTTCGAAATCGTTGACCAGAACCCCGGTCCATTCCTCCACGGGACGGGCCAGAACGGCCTGCAAGGGAAGGGCCGGCTCTTTCGGGACGATGCCCCGGTAGGCATCGGCCGTGGAAACGGCAATCCCCTCCGGGACGGTGACTTCCAGCCGGTAGGCGGACAGGTCCAGGTCAAAAGGTTCGAGGATTTCCCCGCGACCGAAGCCCAGCATCGGCCGGTTGTAGATAAAGAAGGCGCAGTCGCTGCCCAGCTTCGCGGCCAGGGCAGCCAGCTCCGGATTGGACAGGTCCAGGCCCGCGAGGTCCGAGATCATCCGGAGGGCGAAGGCGGCGTCGGCGCTGCCACCGCCCAGGCCGGCTCCCACCGGCGAGGTCTTTTCCAGGTAGATCTTCATCGGCGGAAGCTTGTAACGTTCCGCCAGCAGGCCGTATGCCCGGGCCGTCAAGTCTTTCAGCGGGTCCCAGTCTACCCCCTCCTTCCGGGCGAGGGTGACCATCAGTTTCCCGTCAGGCGAAATTCCCTGCACGATCTGCGCTCCGGAATAAGTTTCCTGCAAGTGGGCCGATGTGCGGCTGTAGTCGTCCCCCGTGATGATTTCCAGGGTGTCGGAAAAACCGGAGAACGGCACGAAGAGGGTCTCCAGGTCGTGATAGCCGTCTTCGCGGCGCCGGAGCACGTGGAGGCCGAAATTGAGTTTGACGTTCGGGCGGGTGATCATACCCGCAAAGGTAGCAATTATTCTATGGTTATGGAAGTGAAGTAGCCGTTGAACGGGATTTCCGTCACTTCGTCGCCCGCGATGAAGTGACCGGGGGTACCGGCGCGGCCGGAAAGGGCGAGATACAGGGATCCATCATGGAAAAGTGCGCAGTCGCGGGCTGCAAGGTATCCGCCAGGCGGAAGCATCAGGGTCTCGCCGCCGCTTTGGACAAACCGCAATGGTGTGCCCTCGGGACTGCCCAACAGCCACCCTGCGCCCTTTCCGTCGCACAGGATGTCCAAGAGGCTGTCTTCTCCCAGATCATACACCTGGCCGGAGGAGGAATGGATGAAGGACCGGTCCTTGCTGCTTCCGACGGTGTGGATCCCTACGAATACTCCGTCAGGGCCGGGAACGATCCGGCAGGAGCGCACATTTTCCCCGGCATTCAACCGGAGCGTCCTGGCCAGCCCGTCCTCCATGAGGGAGAGGATTCTCCGGGACGATTGGACCCAGTAGACCTTCCCGCCCGCAACCCGGACGTCATAGACAGCCCCGTTGGTGTTCAGGACCCGCAGCTGCCCGGCCTCCCGCATCACCCGGAATTCCTTCCCGGCACGGCCTTCCTGGCTATAGCAATAGTACAGTTGTCCATCGTCTTCCATCAGGGCGCCTGCCCGCCGGTCCGGGTCGCCAACCACCGTCCCCACGGAACTGCGGAAGGCTTCCCGGCCGTCGATCCGGTAGGTGACCCCCTCCCCGTCCCGGTCCTGGCCCAGGGTATGGATGCCGTCTTCCCGGACAAGGAATCCCCGCAGGGCCTCCCTTCCGCTGAAGCGGAGACATTCATCGCCGTCGCAGAGCACCACCGTCTCCGTATCCGTTGAATAGTCGGCATACAGGTGACCTTTCGTAAAGCGGTGCATGTCCGGATGGATGCTGGCACCGGCGGGGAGGCTACGGTACAGTTTCCCGTCGCAGTACAGGTCCATCCATACCGTCCCCTCCACGGCGCAGGTATCCAGTTCCCAGTCGTATCCGTCCGGAAAACGGATGGCCGTGATCCAGACGTGCTCGCCCGGCGGGACGGTGAGGGTGGAATCGGTGCCGGAACCGGTCATCCGGGCTCCGGGTTCATGGCTGAACCGGGGCGTCCCGGGGAACAGGGGGTCCGGGGTGCAGGCGGCCAGGAGGACGGCCGCAAGGAGGGCTGGTTTCCGCATGTCTTTTTTCGGAAAGATACGGCGGGAAAACACAAAAAAACACAAGCTGTTGATAACTTGTGTTGTTTCAGGGGGTAAATTAATGTTTCTTATCGTCCGAGCGTGAACCGCAGGCCTGCTTCGAAGTCCATTCTCAACGGTTGGATGGTCCGGATGGACCGCGGCTGTTTGCAATCGAAGTAGTAGCGGATGGTCGGATCCAGGTAGATGCCCAGGTACGGGGTGAACTTGAATTCGACACCCAGACCGGCTCCGGCCGAAAGCTGGAACGGGTCCACCGGCTGGTTGAAGCGGATGTCCCCTTCGCTGTCGTGGATGATGAAATCGTTGCTGACGAGTTTCTCCGCCATCCCGTCCACGCGGACGTGGAAGTTCCAGTTCCCGGTGTTTACGATGTTGAAGAACAGGTTCAGGGGAATGCCCAGGTAGTGCTGCTGGTTCGTGACGTCGGTATCGTAGAGATTCTTCACGAGGGCGCCGTCGCCGCCCACTTCGGCATAGCTGGCCATGAAGGACCGGGACAGGTTCGTATAGACGATGCCGGTGCCGATGCCCCAGCGGGGACTGATGTCATACCGGAGGCCGATGCCGGCGGAAACCGGGAGTCCGAAGCTGAACTCAGGCCGCTCGTCGTAGAGGCCGGTCCTGGTGGGCGCGGGGGCATGGAACATCCCCGAGGTGCGCCGGATCGTGCTGGACGGGCTTTCGGGGCGGGTGTTGGACTGGACATTGCCCAACAGGCCGGCCGAGAAGGTTCCGTGGCGACGGGTCTTGCGCTCCTCGAAAGCGAGGCGGTTGAATGCATCCTCGTCCGAGGTCAGGGTTTCCTGCTGCGGGACGGAGGAGATAACCGTTTCCGGTTCCCGTGCCGGTTCCTCGGCCTGGATTTCTTCCACGGTCTCTTCGGCGGGGATTACCTCTTCTTCGACGGGGATTTCTTGCACGTGGGCCGTTGTTCGGTGAAGCCGTTCAACCTGCTTTTCAATGGGGGTGATGGCCTCCCCCTCCGGTTCTGAAAGGACCGGAAGGGGGGCATCGGTCGCTTGCGCGACGGGTTGATTTATGGTTGGTTGGTTAGAAAGGTTCTTCTCGGGAGCGAACAGAATGATGCCCGTAACGACGGCCGCAGCCGCAGCGACACCCGCGACGCTTCTCCACACCCACACCGGGACCACACGCCGGCGGGCCGCCTGGTCCAGGCTGGCCGCCACGCCCTTCCACACTTTCGGCGAGACGGATTCCTCCGCCCCGGCCATCAGGTCCCTTACATATATGTCGAATTCGTTCTCTTTCATTTTTTCTCCTGTCCTTTGATCATTTCCTGCAACCTGAGCCTCGCCCGCTGGAGCTTGGAACGCGATGTGGCCTCGGTCAGACCCAGCGCTTCGGCAATCTCCTTATGGGAATATCCTTCGATCACGTACATGTTGAATACCGTGCGGGCGTCGGGAGGAAGCTTGGCGATGAGGTTCATCAGCTCCCGGTAGCCCATCTTCTGGACCGGTGTAGCCTCTTCGCTAGAAAGGGTTCTCGCTTCCGCGATGTCGTCACTGAGCTTGAGGGCGTCGGTCTTCCGGAGATGCATCAGGGCAGTATTGACAAAGATCCGTCGGGCCCAGCCTTCGAAGGATCCTGTCCCCGAATAGCTGTCGAGCCTGGAAAACAACGTGACGAATCCGTCCTGCAGCACATCCTCCGCGGTTTTCCGGTCTCCGAGGTAGCGGAGGCAGAGGGCCATCATCTTGGGTGCGAGGGAGTCAAAAAGGCGCTTCTGCGCCTTCCTGTCTCCTTTCCGGCAGGCAGGAACCAGCTGTTCCAGCGGACCGTTGCCCACAGGGGGATCATCCGTTGTCGTCCAGGTAATAAGATGCAATCTTTCGCCGAAACGTTTCATCTGCCCTGGAAAAAAAAACGTGGAAACAAATTTCGCAAAATTTTCCCGGATTTGTATTATTTTTGTACACGGACTGTTCCGATCAATGGAAAGAAGATGCAAATGAGAAGGTTGTTCCTGACCGGCATCCTGCTGGTAATCACCGCTTGTGCGTTCGCGCAAGGGATTGAAAACCAGCTCGTCGATGCCGTGTCCCTCTATAACGCCCGTTCCTATTCGAAATCCCTGTCCCTCCTGCAGACCCTGTCCAAGGCGGCGCCGGACAACGACGCCATCCACTACTACATGGGGCTGGACGAGGCGATGCTCGGCCACGTGGAAGCAGCCATCGGCCACCTCCGCAAGGCCGTGGAGCTGGACCCGCACAACTACTGGTACAAGCGCCGCCTGGCAGACCTCTATCAGGCTTCCGGAGAGGATTCCATGGTCGTGCAGATGTACGAGAGCATCCTCTCGGAATTCCCGGACAAGACGGAAATCACCTATGACCTGCTTGGCCTGTACCTGAAGCAGGGCGAGTTCGAAAAGGCGCTGCAGGCCCTGTCGGACATCGAAAAGACTTCCGGCCCCGGCGAGCAGATCGCCCGCACCCGCTACGACATTTACCGGCAGCTGGGCCGGGACGAGGAGGCCATCCGTTCCCTGGAGGAGTTCAACGACCAGTTCACCGCCCCCTCCGTCCTGTCGATGATGGGCGACTATTATCTGGGCGAAGACCGGGACTCCCTGGCCCTGGCCTGCTATGAGGAAGCCCTGCGCACCCAGAGCGACTATGTCCCAGCCCTGCTGGGCAAGTCGGAAGTGTTCCGCCTTACCCGCCGTTATCCCGAATACTTCGCCACGATGAACGAATTCATCGACAACGACAACGTGTCCGTGGAAGCCAAGGGAATGTATTTCGGCAACCTTACGCGCAGCCTGGACCCGAAGATCCTCTCTCTCCGCCGGGAGGGCTTTGACGGGATGGTGGAACGGCTCCGCGCACGGCATCCCGCCGACAGTACGGTCCTGACTACGGCCGGCGGCTACTATTATGCGACGGGTCGGATGGACCGGGCCGTGGAGTGTCTCAAGGAGTCGGCCGACCGCTATCCGGAAAGCCTTTCCCAGACGGTGAGCTGCATCCAGCTGCTCGGGATGGCCGAACGCTGGGAGGAGGTCCGCGACCGCAGCATCGCCGCGTTCGACCGTTTCCAGGAACTGGGCTTCATGGACTATCTGAACATGGCCGACTACAACCTGAAGGACTACGACGCCATCATCAACAACTGCCGCTATCTCATCGTCCGGAGCAAGGACAACCCGGAAGTGCAGAAAAGCTCGTGGTCCCAGATCGGTGACATGTACCATCTCAAGGGCGATGAGAAAGAAGCCTTCAAGGCCTATGACAAGGCGTTGAGAATCGACCCGGATTACGCTCCCGTACTGAACAACTACGCCTATTACCTGAGCCTGGGCGGGAAGAAACTCAAGAAAGCCTATGCGATGTCCAAGAAGACGGTGGAGGCCGAACCGGACAACGCCACCTACCTGGACACCTTCGCCTGGATCCTTCACCTGCAGGGGAAGGACCTGGAAGCCAAGCCCTTTTTCAAGCATGCGATGCTGTACGGCGGCAAGGACAGCGCCGTGATCCTGGACCATTACGCCGAAGTCCTCTACAATCTGGGCGAATATGACCTGGCCAAGGTGTACTGGAACCAGGCGAAAGACAAGAATACGGACGGGGAAATCCCGGACCTGGACACCCGGGTGGAAGCCCGCCTCAAGGCCGTCGGCAAGTGAGGAAATACCTTTATATCATCTTGTTGACGCTCCTTTGCGGTGCGTCCCTGCAGGCGCAGGACACCCGCAGGCAGGAGACCCGGAAGGCCCGCCTGGAGAAGGAGATCGCAGAAATCAACCGCCAGCTGCGGGAGAATTCCCGCTCCAGCAGCCGGGCGCTCACGGACCTGAACCTGGTCCGCCGCAAAATCTCCGCCCGGCAGGAACTCATCGCCGAAAGCAACCGGGAGATCAACGCCCTGAACGATTCGATGCGGGTCCGGCAGAAGGAAATAGACCGCCTGCAGGCCCGTTACGACACACTCTCCCTGTACTATAACCGGCTGGTCCGCAGCGCCTACAAGAACCGCGACAGCCGGATCTGGTACATGTATATCCTCGGAAGCGAGAGTATCGGCCAGGCTGTCCGCCGTTTCGGATACCTGAAAGGTCTGTCCAAGGAAATGTCCGCCCAGGCGGGGCGCCTGCAGGAGACGCAGGCCTCGCTGGAACTGGAGAAGCAACGGCTTGCACAGATGAGGGATGCGGCGGAAACGGTCCGGCGGCAGCGCCAGGCCGACGTGGAATCCCTCCGCTCCGAAGAGAACGAGTCGGCAGGTATCGTCGCCCAACTCCAGAAGGACCGTAAGAAATACCAGAAGGACCTTCAGAAGAAGAACCGGGAAGTGGAGGCCCTGAACCGCGAAATTGCGGAGATCATCCGCAAGGCGACGGCCAAGAACAGGAAAAAGGCGTCCGAAACCGGCAAGACCGCCTCCAAGGGTGGCAGAAGTACCTCGACAACCGTGGACGAAGCCCTGTCGAACAGCTTCGCCGCGAACAAGGGCCGCCTGCCCTGGCCGGCCGAGGGAACCGTCGTGGACTCCTTCGGGCAGCACTACCATCCGGTGTACAAGAACGTGAAACTGCCGTTCAACAACGGGGTCACCCTTGCCGTTCCCCGTGGCACCCAGGCCCGGGCCGTCTTTGACGGCACCGTGTCCCAGATCGTCGTCATCGCCGGTTACGGCCAGTGCGTCCTCATCCAGCACGGCTCGTATTTCACTTTCTATTGCAAGCTCAAATCCGTTTCGGTAAAGGCCGGTGACAAGGTCAGGACCGGTCAGGCAATCGGCACTGTGGATACCATTTCCGGTGAGGACCAGCTGCATTTCGAGCTCTGGAAAGAGCGTGTCCCCGAGGACCCGGAGCGCTGGTTGAAATAAGCCTTTTCCCCCTTTGTTGAAAACTCCTTCGCAAAAGTAACAGGATTGTTCTTATTTTGAATAATTCTAAATAAGTTATTTTCATAACAAGCTATGCCTCAATGAATTAACAGGATTTCAGGCGCTCTGTTGATAACTTTTTCTGAGAGAAACGGATTTTTTTCCGTTGGAAAGGACTATCTTTGTCCTCGGCCGTGTGACCACACACCGGCCCTGACCGAAGAAAAAGACTGAAAACATAACCCAAACCCAGGCAACCGGCCGACCCGCCGGCGCTGCCGTCAACTGACACTACCTATGGTAAAGCGTGTACTGAAACGCGACGGAAGACACGTCGATTTCAACAACCAGAAGATCGTTGCCGCCATCCTCAAGGCGATGGATGTGACCGAGAACGGAGAGGACATCGTACTGGCAGCCCAGATCGCGCACACCATCTCGATGCTGGACAAGGAGGAGATGAGTGTGGAAGAGATCCAGGACTGCGTGGAGAACGAGCTGATGAACAGCCCCCGCCAGGAAGTGGCGAAGGAGTACATCCGTTACCGCAACAAGCGCAACATCGCACGCCGGGCGAAGACCAACGAGATCTTCGAAACCATCATCGACGCCCAGGCGAACGACATCACCCGTGAGAACGCCAACATGAATGCCGACACTCCCGCCGGCATGATGATGAAGTTTGCCTCCGAGGCCACGAAGAGCTATGTGGACGAGTGCCTGCTCTCCGACCCGGTGCGTGAGGCCGTGGCCAAGAACTATATCCACATCCACGACAAGGACTACTATCCGACCAAGTCCCTCACCTGCA
>JAEEGL014675962.1_pt1 | contig 16922 bp, 8 predicted proteins | sample 9134231 | NCBI WGS metagenome assembly JAEEGL01 (sample SAMN16246548, study PRJNA631951) | gut metagenome | biome: gut microbiome; feature: rumen; material: fiber-attached | host: Bos | place: Iran: Karaj | collected 2018-10
TGGGTTCATCATGGGGACTACTTTGATGAGGTAAAGCTCACGAAGCTTCTTCGCCTCATCACTAGATCCGAGAAGGAATTCCATTGCTCCATGCATCACATAAGATCCCACTGTTTCACCCGGATGCTGTCGAGCTATCAGAATTATCCCTTTTCTAAAGTCTCTATGAGATGTTGTCCCATTATAAATATCATAATGAGAGTTTAAGGTAAACATATCCAAGTCATTTCCACCTAATGTTGAACAGAGAGTTTTTCTGTGGAAAAAAGGATAATTTTTTTCATCTAATTCATATTTATTTAATTCTTTCATTAAGGTTGAATAAAAATATGGAAGGGAATTTGCAAAATATACTATATCATTATCATATTTAAATTCATAGTTAAAGGATAAGGAATATAAAAGTCTTTTTCTTTCAGATGTTTTATTAAAAACATATAAATTATTTGGATAATACATTATATTTGAACAATCTCTATGCCACCCTATATTTTCTTTTTCTGCTTGTTTTGTTGAATATGTCATTATTTTCATACCACTTTGATAAAGACAATTTTTTCTTAACATATTAATAATATTAAAATTTATTTTTTTACCTTTTTTTGTATTAGATACTCTAAAAAAAAACCATTGAATATATCCTGTAGTATTTGTATCATTTTGAAGATATAATTGATAAGAATTATCATTATCTCCTTTGAAAGCACATAATAAATTTCCACTTTCAAATCTAGATTCAAATATTAATGTTTCATCATTAGGTAATTGTTCATTTTTATTTTTATTAGAGTGTTTATTATTAATATTATTTTGATTTAAACTTAAATTATCTTGATTTTGATTATTTAAATAATCTGAAGTTGAAGAATTTTTTTCTTTATTATTAATATTATTATAAGTATTATTATTATCTTCTGAAGTTGAATTATTTAATTTTTTAACATTAACAATATTTTCTAATTCAATACAACCATCTTTATTTAAATTAGTTTTTAAATATACTAATTTATTAAGCATAGTATGAGAATTAATATATAAATTAACTTCATACATTTTTTCATTTTGATTTTGTAAATTAAAATTGCAAGGTTTATATTCAAATTTAATTAAAGGTTCATTCCCAATAAAATTAGGTAAGTTAATATGATATTTCATTTTCCCAAATTTTGGTTTAAAAGTAGGAAAAATTGTTCTTTTAATTAAAGGATCAGCAGGTTTAATTAAAGGATTAATAAATCTTTTATAATCATTTGTTCTTTGTGTTAAATTGCCTCTTTGATTCATTATTTTTTCATTATTCTTTTCTATATTTTTAATTAATTGATTTGATATATTATTTATATTGTTATTATAATTATTTGATGATGTTGAATCAATGTTTGAATTTAAATTTTCTTTTGATGAATTTCTAATTAGTGAATTTGTACTATTCGGATTTTCATTTTTTTTTTCTAGAGTTATATTATTATTTTTATTTTGTGAATTTAGATTTATAATATTTTCATTTTTTGGAGAAATTGTTACATTATTATAAGATTTTATCTCATTTATATTCTGATTTTTCTTATTCATTATAATTTTTTTTAATTAATTTTTAAAAGAATTTTAATATATAAAATATATTATTCTATTGTATGAAAAGAAAATATATAATTTGAATTATTATTCAAGTTAAGAAACTATATATTAATTCAATCTAAATATAAATTCATATATTCAAACAATAATTTTGAGTATTTAAACATTTTGATTATTATTATATAAAAAGGAAATTTAAATAAAAAATATATATATTTAATTAAAATGATATTATTAATTAATTTCAAATATTAATTTCAAAGAAACATTACCTATAAATAGAATAATAAAAGAAAATATATTATCTCAATTTAATTTTATAAATTTACCAAAAGATTATAAAACATAATAAAAGTAATAATGCAATTATATAAAACTTAATTAATATAAACTTATTTAAATTTATTTATTAATACAATTACTTTTTTTTAAAGATAATAATTTTTTATCTTTAGTAATTATATCACATTCTTTCATTAATCCATTAAAAACTTTATTTGGATAATAACATTTAGAAATATTGAAATTTGATAAATCTAAAAAAGTTAAAGAAGAACAATTTTGAAACATACTATTTATATAATTTAATTTTTCTGTATTAAATTTAGATAAATCTAAACTTTGTAAAGAAGAACAAAAAGAAAACATTTCAGACATATCACTGACATTAACAGTATTAAAAGAAGAAATATTTAAATTTATTAAAGATTTACATTGTTCAAACATAGATTTCATATTGGTAACATTTTGAGTATTAAAACTTGATAAATCTAAATCTTTTAAAGAAATACACTTTCCAAACATATAAGACATATCTGTTATTTTTTCAGTATTAAAATTTTTTAAATTTAATATTGTTAATGAAGTAAAATCATAAAACATTTTTGATAATGATAATTCATTAAATTTAAAATCATATAAATTTAATTTTTCTATTACTGATTTATTTAATATATCACTCAGTTTTAATTTAGTTTCAAAATTTTTTATATCTAATGATTTTAATGAATTACAATTATAAAACATATTTTTACTTTTCTTAAAATTAAGAATACAATTTGAAATATTTAAATCTGATAAAGAAGAACAATTATTAAACATAAAATCTCCGTTATTAAGATTATTAGTTTTAAATTTAGATAAATCTAATTTTTTTATTTTAGTACAATTATTAAATATATTTGACATTGAAATGACCTTATCTGTTTTAAAATTAGATAAATTTAAATATGAAATATTTAAATTTGAAAACATATAATCCATATTTTTCACATTTATAGTATTAAAATTATTTATATTTAAACTTGATAATGAAGAACAATTATTAAACATATTATTCATATATATAACATTATTAGTTTTAAAATGTGATAATGTTAAAGTTTTAATTGAAGAACAATTATTAAACATATAACTCATATTTGTTACATTTTCTGTTTTAAAATTTGCTAAATTTAAAGAAATTAAGGAAAAACAATTTGAAAATAAATGACTCATATCTTTTATTTTTTCAGTGTTAAATTTTGATAAATCTAAATGAGTTAATGAACTACAATTTTCAAACATATTATTCATATAAATTACATTACTAGTATTCAATTTAGATATATTTATAGATTGAATTAAAGAACAATCATAAAATAAATAATTAATATTTTTCATTGAGTTTTTAAATTGAATTTTAAATTCATTTTTTCCTTTATTTGGAAAGTTATATTTATAACAAAAATTAATTTTCTTATTATTTAAAAATAATTCACAATTTTCTTTTAATTCTTTTCCATTTTCTATTCTTTTTGAAAAAGAATTTTTTTGATTTATTATTTCATAGTAATTAAATATTTGAACTATTTGAGATTTATCATAATAACAAATAATATTACCACCATCGTTTTTATTTTCTGGAGTTTTCTTGATTAATAGGTTTATCAATAATAGAATAATTATTTTCTATTATATTATTATTATTTGTATTATTATTTAATATTTGATTATTATTTATATTCTTTCCATTATCTGTAACATTATTGTATTTTTCTTGTTTTAAATATTCTCCATGCTGGAACTCATTTGGTGGTATTGTTTTTTTTGTTTTTTTTATTGGTTTTTCTGTTTTTTTTTTTGACAAAGTTGGTTTTCCTCTAAATCTATTCTTTTTTATTTAAAGATTGCACTATATGATTTGATTAAAGTTTTATTATACTATTCCCATTTTAATTGTTTAAAACTTATTTTTATATTTTTTATTTGATTAAAAAAAATCAAATAATTAAAAATATAATATTTATTTTAATTAATATTATTTTCTTTGAATAGACAATAATAATTATTAAAAAAAATACAATTAAAATAAATAAAAAATTCGTGGTTAATATATTATTATCATTTTTTTTTTAAATACCCGAAGTAATTATTATTTTTTGTTTCATCAAATTTATCAATATTAAGATTAAGACTTTTAATATATTTATTTATTATATCATTTAATTCTTTTCTATTATATTTTTTACATTTATCTAAAGCTTCATTTATTGTATCAACAAATTCATTATAAGAAATATTTTTTGAATTTAAATATTTATATAATTTATATTTTTTCCAATATAATTCACTTAATAATTTATATGTTTTAATTTCAAAATTATTTTTTTGAAATTTTGAAAATATTAAAATAAGTTCTTTTAAAATATTTATATCATTTTCATCACAAATATTTTCTTTTATTTTATATTTTATAATAATATAATCAATTTTCTTTTTATATAATAATAAAAAATTTTTCTTTACTTCAGAATTATTATCATTTTCAAATTCACCAATTAATTCTTTAGTTTTTAATAAATAATTTTCACTTTTTTTGAAATCTTTTGATTTTTTATAAAAAGCAACTCCTTTAGAAAATTCAATTTCAATTTGTCCTAAAATACAATTTAAATTTTTAAAATCATCATAAATATTATTTAATTGCTCTAAATTATTATCATTAATACTTTTTTCAGTTCCAAAAATAGTAAATAATTGTTTAAATAATTTCATTCTTTGATAAGCTAAAGGAAAATCATTTGGAAAAGTTTCAAATAAATCATCAAAAAAAAAAAACTCATCAAAAGAATATTTTCTTAATTCAAAATCAGAATTTTTAATAATTTTCATAAAAGAAGTAAAATTTATAGTTAAATCTTCAATATAATCATGAACTCTATTCCAATTCTTTTTATTTTGATAAATTATATTTAAATTATTTAAAGTGAAGAAATTTTTAAAATTATGATATTTATGAAATAAATTTTCATTGTTTAAATTTTCATCACCTTTAATATATTTTATTATATTTTCTTCTTTACTTATTATTTCTTCATCATTTTCTTTTAAACTTTTCCAAATTCCAAAATTTTGACCTGCTGAAAATTCTGTAAAAGAATTATTTTCTGGAAAAGAATTTAATAAAGTTCTAAAAGTATTACTATAAAATTGAATTAGTTTTTCAATATTATTTTCTTTTATTTCTTGTAATATTTTTTTTATTTCTTTCTTATTTTCATTATATATAAATAATTTATTTTTTTCTAATATTATATTTTTTAAATCTTTTCTTAAATAATCTATTATTTTTGTATAATCTTCTTTATAAATTTCACTTATTTCTCTTAGAAATAAACCTTTTTTTGAAAATTGAAATAATGATATTATTTCTTGTAAAGTCTTTATTTTTTCATTTTCACTTTGAATTTGTAATATTTTTTCTTTTTCATTTGAAGAATCAATTGAAATTATACTTAATTTTAATTCATTATTTTTCTTCTTTTCTATTAATTTATCAAATTCTTTTTTTGTTTTAGATCCTTTCTTATTTATATAAAATAATTCACCAAATAACTCTTGATCCATTTCTTTTTCTACATTTATTACTTTTATATCTTTATTATCATTATTTTTTATTATTTCATTATTACTTACTAAAACTGTTTTCAAATTATACTTTTTTCCTCTATCAATAAAATCTTTAATTAAATTATTATTCATATAATCAATATCTTTTTCTACAGGATTTAAAATATAAATTTTTCCATTTTCAAAATTAATATTTTGAATATTAATACTTTTTTTTAATTCAATAAATTCAATAGATTTAATTTTATTTTTTTCATTATTTTCTTTTAAATTATTTATTCTTTCAATTAAAAAACCAGTTAAATTTAAAGCAAAAATATTACAATCACTAATTTCATTAAAATAAACATTAATAAAATGGTATTTTTCTTTTTTAAAAAATAAATTAAAAATTTCATATAAAATATTATTTAATCCAATTAATCTTTTCATATCATTATAATTAGGTAAATTTAATTCAGGATAAATATTATAAATTTCAATAAAAGGAATAAAATCTTCTTTAGAAAAAAAACCCATAATAACAGAATTAATATCATGATCTTTTTTTTCATTACAACAACATAAATTCAAACCTCCATTGATTTTATAATCTTTTTTAATATTATCACAATTATATTTATGCTTTTTCCTACAATCAAAATTACATTTATATTTTAAATGTGAAAAATGAGCTTCTTCTTTATTTTCAATTGATTTTTTTTTCCATTCACAATTATCATTATGTTTATGAAAACAACAACAAATTTGAAAATCATCATCAGGTTTTTTCGATAGACTTTTCGCATTATCAAATGCTTCTTCTACTCGCTTAAAATTTTGTCTTTGATAAAATATTAAATTATCATATAAATAATAATTAAATTTCTTAGTTAGATTTATTGTTGAAACTGTTGTATGTTCAACAATTATATTTTCAAAATCTAAACTTTGAAATAAATCTAAAATTTCTTCTGCAAATTCAGTATTTATTATTATTAAATTTGATTTTTTAAATTCATCATAATCACTAAAAATTTCTTTTAATTTATTATAATCAATTCTTTCTAATTCACAATTATTATTTTCAAATTCTAAACAAATATTTCCATTTAAATCATAACTGCTTTTACAAATAATATGTAAAATTTTTGTTTTTTTATCTAAAACTCTTTTTAAATTTTGAATAGTTCCAATATTAATTTCAAAATTAATATATAAAGTTTCAATTAAATCACTTATATCAGCAACATTATCAATAAAATCATAAATTGTTTTTAAACTTTTTTTGTTTCCTTCTTTATCTAATTCAATTAATGGATTACTAAATAATAAACAAATATCTAAATTATTATTTATTTTTGTTGGTATTCTTGTTATTGTTGAATTTATTGTTGTTTCTAATTTTAATTTTTCTTCTTGTGATTTTATTTTTTGATTTATTTTTTTCTTTAATTCTTTATATTCTTCATTATTTTCATTCATTTCTATTAATAATTTAATTGTATCTTTCAAATTCATTGTTTTATCTGATAATTTAATCCATCCTTGATATTCTTGATCAAAATATCTTATTGTTACTATTTTATCAATATCTAATTTCTTTATGTTTTTTTCTAATATATTTAATGCTTTTTTTTTGTTAAAATGAAAATACTCATCTTCTGATATTTCTATTTTTCCAAAGTTATTTGATTCTATTTCATTTCCTTTTAATATTGCAACTTTTAATTTAATTTTTTTTGATTCCATTAAAAAAAAACAAAAAAAAACTTTAATTAAATATTTAAAAATATAATTAAATTAATTCAATATTAGTAATAACATTAAAAAATTCTTTTTTTTTTTATTTATAATTCACAAAAAATTAGATTTTAAAAAATTTAGATATACTTATATTTTAAATAATATATAAACAATTTATTTTTTATACATCAACAGAAAAAAATTAACAAATATTAATAACTTTTTTTTTTATAGGACTTAATTTCCTTTTATTAATATTAAGAAAATTATGTTCTTTTTCAATCATAGAATTATTTTTTAAATAAAGATTTATAATATTTTTTCTATGCATATTAAATTGTTCATAATATTTTCCTAAATGATTTATATCCCCTATATTATTCATACTTCCATTTCTTACAATTTTTCTATTAGAAGAATAATGTTGCCTTAATCTTTGTTGATAATTATTATTAATAATATATGGAGAATAAATTTTATAATATTTTAAATTATTATTATGATGATTATTGATGTGAATAATTGGACTTAATTTTATATTTTTATTTAGTACTTTTTTTTCTGGAATTATATTTTTTAATGAATTTAAATTTTCTATACTTGAAAATATATTATTATTTAAATCTGAATTATTCCTTCTTCTTTCTTTTTGATATATTATTTTTTTTTCATTGATTTTATTCATTGCATTTAATTTTGATTCAATTGAAATTAATCTTTCTGAATATAATTTATTATTATTTAAAACTATTTTATTATTATTTATTATACTTGAAATATTATTTAAATTTGAATTATTTATAAAATTTCTATTTGGTGATTTGATTAATAATCTATTATTCCTTATAATTTTCACTTTATTTCCAATATTATTATTGTTAATATCATACATATTTATTTTATTAATTTTATTCTTACTGTTATTACTATTATCCTTGATTGCAATGTTGTTATCAAAATTAACTTCCATTTCAACTATTCGATTTTTATTATTATTATTCTCATTATTTTCTTTTTCTTTATTTCTCCCATTAATATTTTCATTGATTTTATTATTATTATCATTATTATTATCATTATTATTATTATTATTATTAACAATAAGAATATCCTTATCTTTATCATCAATTTCTTTCTTTTTCTCATTTTCTAATTTCTCATGATAACATTCATTAAAAACATTTTTATTAGAATAACTCCTATATTTCTTTTCATAACTTTCATTATAATTTTTTGGAGGTAACTTATCTCCTAAAAAGATTAAATTTTTAGGGATTTTAATAGTTTGTAATAGTATTTTTTCTTCAAAATCATCTTGAAGACCAAAATGATTAAAAAACTGAATTTTATTTTGAATAACTTGTAATTTTAAAATATCTTCACAACTAGGTCTATTAGAAGGATTAACTTGAAGAAGAGAATTTAAAATAAAATTTAAATCACGAGAAAATCTTTGTGGAATTTTTCCATAAACTCCTTTAATAACTTTATTAAAGAGTCCTTCCATATTCTCAGCTCTGAAAGGAGGATATAAAGTGATCATTTCATATAGTACACAACCTAAACTCCAAATATCACTTTTATTATTATAAGGTTGATCTTTCCAAACTTCAGGAGAAGCATAATATGGAGTTCCAGTTTGAGTATATGATAAACCTTTTTTTACTACTTTAGACACGTTTAAATCTCCTAATTTTACTAACCCATTAGAAAATAAAAATACATTAGCACTTTTTAAATCTCTATGTAAAATTTTCAATTCATGAAGTGATTTTAATCCTTTTACTAATTGAATAAATATTCTCCATATTTCCATCTCTTCTAAAAAAATCGCTTTTTTCTTATTTTGTATTATTTTCTGATATAAATCTCCTCTATCTGCAAATTCCATTATTAAACATAATGAAGAATCTTTCTCTTCAAAAAATGCTTCTTTGTATGATATCACATTTTTACTCTTTACTGATGCTAATATACGAACTTCGTTTAAAGAATTTAATTTCTCTTTTTCTGATAAATTTAATAACTTTACTTTCTTTAATGCATATATTTGACTGTCTTCCTTTCTTTCTACTTTATATACTGTTGAATATGCTCCTTCTCCTATAAATTTTTTTAATTATTTTTATATTTTTTTTACCTAATTTTGAAAGAATTTTGAAGTTGTTCATTTTTTTTTTGAAAAATTAATTATATTTATAATTTAATTTGTCTAAAAGTAAGTATAATTTTTTATATTTAATTAAATATAATAATAATAATGAAATTTATTAATGAAAATAAGAATAAAATATTTAAAATATTAATCTTTTTAATAAAATATTATTAAAAAAAAATAACTGAGGATATTTATTCATTTGATTTTTACATTACAATTCTTATTAATTCCCTTAAGTAAAACATCTTTATTTTTAACTTTAAAATTACTTAAATCTAAATTTTCAAGAGAAGAACAAGCTTGAAAAATATCTTGATAATCTTTAACATTATCAGAAGTAAAATTACAGCAATTTAAATTTTTTAAATTTGAACAACCATAAAACATAATATTCATTTCTTTAACGTTTTGAGTGCTAAAACTAGATAAATTTAAATTGGTTAAATTAATACAGAAAAAAAACATTCCAACCATAATATTTACATTCTTAGTATTAAAAGATGATAAATTTAAAGTTTTTAAGGAAGAGCATTTATAAAACATACAATTCATATTTGTAACATTTTGAGTATCAAAATTAGAAACAATTAAATTTTGTAAATTTGAACAATCAAAAAACATACTATTCATATTTTTAACATTTTGAGTATTAAAATTAGATAAATCTAAATTTTTTAATTTTTTACATCCAAAAAATAAAAATTCCATATTTGAACAAAAAGAAGTATTAAAAGAATTAATATTTAAAGAATCTAATTTTGAACAACCAAAAAACATTCCATTAATCCCTTTAATTTCATTAGAATTAAAATTACAGAAATTTACAGAAAATAAAGAAGAACAATTAGCAAATAAATAATTAGCATGTTTTAAATTCTTTTTAAATACATATTTAATTTCATATTTTCCTTCTTTAGGAAATTTATATTTATAACAAAATCCGATTTTTGTTTTATTGATATATATAGTACAATTATTTGCAATTTCTTTGCTATTATCAATTCCTTCATTAATAACAGAATTTTCATTTTTTGCTTCTTCATAACAATTTATAATTTGAATAAAATCATTCAAATCATTTTTACCAATATCAAAAACAGCAGAAATGAAATTTTGATCATCTTGAAAAAAAGAATGTTTAAAATAATCTTCCCAATCCAATCTTTCAATTGGATTTCTTTTGAGTAAATTTTCTAATAAATTATTTAAATCATCATCTTTAGTTTTTTGTTTCATATTACAATCACCAATAACATTTCTTAAATAATTATTTTTATCAAAAGGTAAATCATTAAAATACATTAAATAAATAATAATTCCAATACTCCATAAATCTGCTTTTGAATCATAAGGTTTTTCAAGTAATATTTCAGGAGCCATTGTCATTGGAGTACCACATATAGTTATTGCATTAGAATTACCTCTTAATTTTCTTGATAAACCATAATCTGCTAATTTAATATCAAATTCTGTTTTTTCTTTATTTTTATATTTTATTAATATATTTTCTGGCTTTAAATCCCTGTGAATTATATTCTTTAATTCCATTAATTTAAATACTTTATTTAATTGCCGTGTTACTTCTTTTATTTTTTCTATTGAAAATCCTTTTTCCTTTTTTATTTCATTTCCTAAAGTTGAATCACATAATTCTAATAAGAAATAGACATATTGAGAGTCTTGAAAAGTGGTTATTAATTCTGTAGAATATTCACATTCCATTTGAATTAACATTTTTTTTTCTTGCTCTATTGATTCTAAATCTTCTTTTGATAAACCTTCTATTTCTATTTCTTTTAATGCATAATGTATTTTTGTTTTGTTATCTTCTACTTCATATATTTTACCAAATGAACCTTTTCCTATTTGATTTATTATTGTGTAATCTGATAGTGACATTTTTTAATATTTTTTTTATTTGATTTTTATTGTATTTATATTTTTATTTTTTTTTTTTTCGTTTTTTTCTTAATTTATATAAGAATAGTAAATTATATATATTTTTATATCATTGGTGTCCTACAATTTGGACATTCTTTTTTATTTTTAAACCAACTTTCTAGACATTCTGTATGAAAAACATGATGACATGGAGTTAACATATATTTCTTTCTATGAACATTAGGATTTAATTTATAAAATTTAAATAGATTTTTACAGAATATAATATACATTATTTCTTTCATGCTAAAACCATTATTATTTTTTTTATTATTATTATTTTTCACAGATAATTTAATATTATTTAATTCAGGATCAGTATTAGCTTTAATATATAAATTACTATTTAATTGATCAGAATTTAAACTTGCAATAACTTCATCTCCCTTTAATATTTCTTCAGATTTTTCATTGATGATTTCATTATTATTTTCTGCTTCAAAAATAGGATATAAACAAATAACACATTCTTCACTTTCAATATTATCTTTAAAAGCAATTAATTCTTCTTTAGTTTTATAATAATTATATTCTTCAATTTTACATTTTTGAGGAAATAAAAATCTATTTCCTAAAAATAATTGTAAATATAATATTAAAATACATAAAAGAATAAAAGCTATTATAATAATAATAAAAAATAAATTTTTTCTAACACTAATAAAATTATCTTCAAATCCTCTAAAATAAAAAGGAATAATAATTCTATCAAGAGTATTTCCAATAAGATAAAAAAGAGGAAAACTAAATTTATTATTAGTAATAATATTATGAATAATTTGTGGAATCCACAAAATAAAAACGATGAAAGAAATATAATAATAATCATAAAAGAAAGAACAAAGGAAGAAAAAGGAAGTGAAAAATAAAACATAAAATATAATATAAAACCTAATTTTTAATCTCATAAATAAATTATTATTAATAAAAGAGCTTTGAACTTTCCAATAAGAAAATAATAATCTTGAATCAAAAATAGTAAAATTAAATAAATAAAAACCACTAACAATACAAAATTCAATAGTAAAAGTTAACTCATTCATAGCTAAATAAATATTACTCATACAACAATAAGAATGCCAAATTAAATTTTGAGATATTGAAAACATATTTAAAGCTGATAAAACACTATGATTATTATATATATTTTGAGTTAATATTGTTGTTGATATCATTGATATAATTGATACTGAAATTAATAAATATATATAAAAATTAATTTTCTTTTTTAAAATACCATATTTATTTTCTAATAATTTACCAGTAAATTTAAAATTAAAACCACATGAAGAATAAAATTCTAATTCACATGTTTTATTATTTATTGATGTTATATTTGATATAAATTTACTTCCATTATTTAAAGATAAAAATAAAACAAAATTCTGAGTTGGAAAAATAATATTTATATCAGTATTACAATTAATATTTGGTGATTCTGTAGTAGAATAAATTTGTCCTTTTTCATAAGAACTTAAATATTGACTTTTAATAATTAAAGTATCATTTTCTTTTGTTTTATTCATAACATAAAAATAAATATTTTTAATTTTAGCAAAATTTTTCCCAACAAACCAATTATCAATATAATTATTTTCATATAATTTAAATAATATTGCTAAGGCTTCTTCATGAGTACTTGTATCAATTGCTCTATCAAATCTTAATATTGCTTTTCCATTATTTGATTTTCCTACTTTAAAATTATTATTATTATAATTAGAATATTTATTATTTTTTATATTTTTTGATGGTAATGTTTCCCATGTTCCTTCATAATATTTTGGAATTATGTTTGAAAAAATTGTTTTTCTTTGATAATCTCTTATGAAATCTTCTTTTGTATATGGATAATTGAAAAATGATGATAAATTTCTTTTTTTTTCAGAAGGAAAATTTATATTTTCAATTCTTATTCTTTTTTCATATGTATATTGTATATATAATAAAATAAATGCTATTTGAGTTGTTATTAATATTATTATTCCTTTTCTTGAATTTGAATTATTTTCAATTAATTGATTCATTTTTTTTTTTTTTTTTATTTATTATATTAAGAAATTCTTAATTAAATTAATTTTATTTATAAATAAACCATTTTAAATAAATAATATTTTAATGATTTTAATGTTTTAAAATAAATTAAAATTATATATTATTTTTATAATATAAATTGAAATGAATGTTGAAAATAATAATAATAAAATTATAAAAGTTTTTCAAATATTTATTTAATTGAAGAATTTTTTACTGTTCAAAATTCAAGTTATAATTTTCCAAAAAAGAAATAATCAAAGAAAAAGAAGTAAATAAAATAAAAGAAATTATAATAGAAAATAAATTAAAAAGAAAAATAAAAAATTTAAATACAAAAAAAAAAAAAATAATTAATATTATAAATTTAGTTATATTCATATTTTTTTATTTATAATATTTTTCAATTTTCTTATTTAAAAGATATTTTTAATAATCATCAACCAAAAGAATATTTAAAACTATATATTATCATATAAATAATAATATTACTTTAAAATTACTTTAATCATTTCATGTTTTTTTTAATAATAATAATTTAAAAATCATTTACACCATCAAATTCTCTTTTTCTTCTTAGAAAAAGATTTTGATTTAATTCTTTATTTTTATTATCTTCTAATTCGAATGTTTTTTCATTTTGTTTATTTGCATTATTAAAAGTAAATTGACTAATTTTAGTATTAGAGGAAAAATAATTAATAAAATGATTTTCAGCAATATCAATAACACAATTTTTATAGTTATTATGATTTATTTTTTGCACAAAATCATAAAAAAATTCAGTTCTTTTTTGTAAGTGAAATTTATCCACAATTTCTTTTTTATTTTTACTTAAATAAAAATGTTGATAAAAATCTGAATAATTAATTTTAAATATATTTTTATCATTTTCATTTTTTAACATTTGCAAAAGTACATTAAGAGTTATTTTATTTTGATTCAAATCACATTTATATTTTTTTGATAATTTCTGACTTAAAAAATTTCCTAACGTCATTTTCATTAAATTTAAATTATTTTTAACTGTAACATCCTTAGTAATTGAATAAGATATTTTTCTAAATTTAAATCTTTGAATAGTAAATTTTAATTTAATGAAATCATTAAAAAAATTTAGAATAAAATTATGAAAATGTGTTTTTATTTTTATTCTAATGTTATCAGATTTAAATTTATTATGTTCACAATTTTTATTTTCAATTGTGAATAAATTTTTCTCTGAATTTTTTTTTCTTCCTCTTTTACTTACTTTTATATTATTTTCATATACAATTGTCTCATTACTTTTATTTGACATACAAATTGAATTTTCTTCTGTTTCAGTAACATTTGTTTCTTTTTCTCTATTTTTTTCTTTGTAAATATTTTCATCTTCTTTTTCAAATAATTCTTTTTTACATTTTAAAAAATCATCATTTAAAAATGAAATCATATCTTCTTTTTCATTTTCTGCTTCTTCTTCTTCTCTAAATTGTAAATATGGATATTCAAACATAATTGTTTTATTATTAATATATTATTTTTTTGATTATTTATATTCGTTATATAAATATTCTTTTTTTTACCCTTTGAATTAAAATATTTTAAAAAAAGACTTATTGAAATTCGTTATTTTTTTCAGAGTTTTTTTTTGTCTTTTTATTTTTTGAAGACAGTTTTACATTATTTATATATGTTTAAGTTTAGTTTTTTTAAATTCAGTTATTTTTTGAATGATATTTTAATGCTTTTTGCGTAGTTTTAAATTAAATATATATTTAACATATTTTTAAAAGAATAATATAGACAACATAAGATAATTTTTTTTTAAACTTTATTTGATATATATCCTTTAATTAGTATTTTTCTTGTTTAAGTTATGGATTTTATATTAAATCTATAATAATTTTAAATTTGTAATTGAAAATGAAAATGTGAAATTTTCATTTAAATAATAATTTTATTTTTTATTAAAGTCTTATCATTTTCAAAATTGTTATTTCAAAGAAATTCATATGTCCTTATTTTATATTTTTAACCTTTATTTGATGATAGAAATGTTATTTTGAAGAAACAAATACCTTCATTCAAAAAATAGATGTTATTATTGAATTAAAAATTCATTTTTTCATTTAATATAGTATCTTAGTTCAATTCCATAAGATGATAATAAACTAAAGCAATTGTAACTGAATAATTTAACAATTGTTTTTAAAATCTATTTTTCAATTAAAAAGCAAAAATAAAATAAAAATAATTATAATTAAATATAAAGAAATAATAATTAAAAAACAAAGTAAAAAAGTAAAAAATAATTATTTCCAAAATTTAATTTTTTTATCAATACCACTTGAAATAAAAGTAGAATTATTTAATTGAATAATATTAATAATATTATCATCATGTGCAAATTCAATTTTTTGAATATTTTTTATTTTATCATTAAAATAAAATTTATAAATATAATCAATTAAAAGATGATTCCTTCCTCCCATAATAATAGAATTATCATTACATAAAAAAATACTATAAATCCATTTTAATCCATTAATAATTAAATTAATATTTTTATTATCTAAATCAATAAAATAATAACCTCCTAAATCTTTTCCTCCTATTATTAATTTATTTTTTTCTATTAAACACATATTATTTATTGTCCAAGTTGTTTTTATATTATGAAATATATATTTTATTTTATAATTAATTAATTCATATATTTTTAAATTTTCTTCTGTTTGATTTGATATTATTATTTCATTTTCATTTATTTTTAACATATTTGAATATGAATAACTTTCTTGATAAATTACTGTTGTTTCATTATAATATAAGTTATTTATTTTATTTAAATTCCAGATTTTAAATGTATTATCTGATGATAAGGAAATAAATTTATTTTTATTTATTTTTATTACTTTTAAAATATAATTATTATGTTCTATTATTATTTGTTCTATTTTATATTTTTTCTCTTTTTCTGAAAAGTCTAAAAATAGTATTTTCATTGTTTTATCTGAGGAACATGTTATTATGTAATTTTCTTTTATTTCTAAAAAATAATTTACTCTTTTATTATGTTCTTTTATGAATAATTCATATTTATAATAATTATTATTATTATATATTTTTATTTCACCGTTATTTAAACAAATTACTAATTTTCCATTTTTTAATATATTTAAATATGAAACCCAATCATCAGTTAAAATAAAATTAGTATTTTTTATTAAATATTCTTTTTCATCTTCATTTTTCTTTTTTTTTTTCTTTTTGTCTTTTTTTTTCTTTTTTTTTTCCATTAATTTATTTTCTAATTTAAAAATTGAAAAAATTCATATATACTATAAAAAATAATCTATTAAAAATATTATTTTATAGAATTTCATTTAATATTAATAATATTATTATTAATAAAATATATTTCAAAAATTAAAAAAATAAAAAATTATAAAAAGTTAAAGTGGGGATTGGGGATTGGGGATTGGGGATTGAGTATTGGTGGTTGGGGATTGAGGTCAAAAGTCAATTAACATATACGGAACGACAAACCGAGAAACAGAAACGAGCAAGCAAGTTATAGGAAGATAAAAGATAAGTGGTTAGTTAATAA
>JAEEGL015595219.1_pt1 | contig 16922 bp, 14 predicted proteins | sample 9134231 | NCBI WGS metagenome assembly JAEEGL01 (sample SAMN16246548, study PRJNA631951) | gut metagenome | biome: gut microbiome; feature: rumen; material: fiber-attached | host: Bos | place: Iran: Karaj | collected 2018-10
CCTCGGCGGCCCATCTGGTCCTGAGGGCCGCGCGGCGCTTCCGGCGCGGCGGCGGCGGGCGGGCCGTCCCTGAAAAACCGGGAGAAAACGCCCCGTTCCCCCCTTGCGCCGCGGCCGGAAATGGAGTATAATGCAAGAAAAGAAACGCCGCGGACCGGGCCCCGGACCGCGCGGGAATGCGAGGCTTTGCGCTATGGACAAGACCCGGTATGTGGACGTGTTCCACGGCAGCGGGACCATCAACCTTCCGGTCCCGCAGGGGGCCGCGGCGTCGTGGCACGCCATCAAGGGCCTGTGCGGGAACACGAGCCCCGGCGCCGTCCTGCCCTTCGGCAAGTACGCCGTCGCGCCGTACAGCGGCGGCTATTCCTCGGGATACGGCGTCAACCGCATGAATTGCGGCGGGCCCATCCGGACCTTTTCCGACACGCTGCGCCTGCGTGGCTTTTCCCACTTTCAGCAGAGCGGCACCGGCGCCACGCACGTCTATTACAACTACGCGGTGGTCCGCCCCTCTTACGGCGGACCGGAGCGGGACTGGGGCGTGCGGGACGAGAGCGGCCGCCCGGGCCGCTATGCCGTCACGCTGGCCGAGACGGGGATCCGCTGTGAGCTGACCGCGGCGCGGACCTGCGCCATGCACCGCTATGCCTTCGGCCGTCCGGGCGGGATGTTGACCTTTGACTTTGAAAACGACGGGCTGTACGCCGACGAGGACCGTCTGCGCAGCCCCGCGCGGGACGTGACGGTGCGCCGGGTCTCCGACCGGGAGCTGGCCGCCGCCGCCACGCTGCAGGGCGTCCGGCTGTGGTTCGCCGTCGCCGTGGAGGGGGACGGCGCGCTGGACGAGAGCGGCGCGTTCCGCCTGGCCGGACCCGGGACCGTCACGGTGCGCCTGTCGGCCTCCGCCGAGTCGGCCGAGGCGGCGCGGCGGGAGCTGGAGGCCTCGACCGCGTCCTTCGACGAGGTTGCCGAGGCGGCGGACGCCGCGTGGGAGGACGCGCTGGGGCGCGTCTGCGTCGAGGGCGGCGGCGAGACCGAGCGGAGGCTCTTCTATTCCAACCTGTACCACTCGCTGGTCAAGCCCTGCGACTGGGGCGGCGGCGGGTTTTTGTGGCGCGGCGCCCCCTTCGTGGTGGACATCGTCACCATGTGGGACCTGTACAAGACTCAGCTTCCTCTGCTGTACACGCTGTTCGGAGAGGTGTCGTCCCATCTGGCGGCGACGATCACGCGCATGGGGCTGGAGCGGGGCCGCCTGCCGCACAGCCTGATGCTGTCCTCCGAGCTGGACCGGGAGGCCGCTCAGGCCTGCGCGCTGGGCGAGATCTCGCTGTACGACGCGTGGGTCCGCGGGGTCGAGGCGGACTGGCCGGCCGCCGTGGACGCCGCGCTGAAGGACGTGGGCCGTCCCGACTTCGCCGGACGGGCCGCCGACGGGTCCATCCGCCGCCTGACCCACGTGCTGGACGTGTACGAGGGCTGTTCCGCCGCGGCGGAGCTGGCGCGGGCCGTCGGCAAGCCCCGGGAGGCGGAGACGCTGGCCCGGGCGGCGGGCGACTGGCGGGAGGCCTTCGATCCGGCCACAGGGCTGCTGCGGGCGGACAGCGACTATTACGAGGGGAACCACTGGAACTATTCCTTCCGGCTGCTGCGCGGCATGGAAGAGCGGATCGCGCTGGCCGGCGGGAGAGAGGCCTTTGTCCGGCTGCTTGACAAGTTTTTCGGCTTTACCGACCCGGAGGATCTTTCGGGGCGGTTCGAGGGGTTCAACAACGAGACGGACATGGAAGCGCCCTGGGCGTACCACGCGGCCGGCCGGTTCGACCGGCTGTGCGAGGTGCTGGATCTGGGCGACCGGTACGCCTTCCGCACCGCGGCGGGGACCACGGGCCCCGGCGGCATCCCCGGAAACAACGACTCCGGCGGGCTGTCCGCCTGTGAGGTGTGGAACGATCTGGGGCTGTTCCCCGTCAGCGGACAGGACCGGATGCTGTGCGGCCGGCCGAAGTTCTGCCGCGCGGCCCTGAAGCTGGCCTCGGGCGAAACGCTGACCGTCGAACGGACGGGGGAGGGCAAGGTCCCCGCCCGCGTGACATGGAACGGAAAGACCCTGTGCGGCAGGCGTCTGGCCGCGTCGGAGATGATGCGCGGCGGCGCTTTGACATTCATCTACTGAACGAAAGAGAGGAAACGATCATGGACGTCAGAGAATACGCGGCCTATCCGGCGGGGGGCGAAAAGCCTCTGGACCGGATCGTTTCGGACGGCGGGATGTGCGGCATCTTCCGGACGCTGGGCTGTATCGGCGACAGCATGTCCTCGGGCGAGTTTGAGGCGCTGGACGCCGAGGGGAACCGGAGCTATCACGACATGTTCGAGTACTCGTGGGGCCAGTTCATCGCGCGGGACGCCGGGCTTACGGCCCGGAACTTCTCCCGCGGGGGCATGACCGCCAAGGAGTACTGGGAGACCTTTGCCGAGGCCAACGGGTTCTGGGATCCGGACAAGCTCTGCCAGGCATATATCGTCGCCTTGGGGGTCAACGACCTCTACGGGCTGCAGATGCCCGTCGGGTCCGTAGCGGACATCGACCGGGAGGATCCGGAGAAGTGCGGCGAGACCTTTGCGGGCTATCTGGGGCGGATCCTGCTGCGGCTGAAGGCCATGCAGCCCGAGGCGCGCTTTTTCCTGGTGACCATCCCCAACGACGGCACCGACGATCCGCGGCCCCGCGCCCACGCGGAGCTGATGCGCGCCATGGCGGCGTTTTTCGACCACACGCGCGTCATCGACCTGTTCGCCTACGCCCCCGTCTACGACGAGGCCTTCCGGAAAAAATACTTTATGTACGGCCATATGAACCCCATGGGATACCGCCTGACGGCCAAAATGTTCGAAAGCTATATCGACTGGCTGATCCGCACCGAGCCGGGCGAGTACGAGCGCATGGGCTTCGTCGGCAGATAAGGCCGCTTTCCGCGCATAGACCGCCGCCTTTCCGGGCAGGATAGTCCTATCCTGAAAACGCGGAAAGGCGGCGAAATGCGGATGGAGAAAAAGGACAAAAAGCCCGGCCGCGCCGAAAGGCGCCGGGCGGGCGCGGCGACGGTCTCGACCCCGGCGGACCGGGAAGGAATGTGGATCGGCCGGCCCAAGAACCCCAGAGGGCGGACGGAGCCCGTCGGCGGCGACAAGCGGTGAGGACCGCGCGGGCGGGAACGGAGGAAGCTCCGTTCCCGCCCGTTTTTTTCGCGGAAGTGCGCCGGGGCCGCCCCCCGCGGCGCGCTTTGGGGGCGGCAGGGTGTTGACGGGCGGCGGCTTTTATGGTATCATGGCCGTAAAGAGCCCCGGCCGGGGCCAAACAGGAAAGGCGGACCATTTTATGAGCAGATTCAAGATCGCGTTCATCGGCGCGGGAAGTGTCGGCTTTACCCGCAAGCTTCTCGGCGACCTTCTCACCGTTCCGGAATTCCGCGACGTCGAGGTGGCGTTCACGGACATCAATCCGCGCAATCTCGACATGGTCTACCGGCTCTGCCAGCGGGACATCGAGGCCAACGGCCTCGACATCCGCATCTCCTGCACGCTGGACCGCCGGGAGGCCTTCCGCGGGGCCAAATACGTCATCAACGCCGTCCGCATCGGCATGCTGGAGGCCTTCGAAAAGGACATCGACGTGGCGCTGCGCTACGGCGTGGACCAGTGCGTGGGCGACACCATCTGCGCCGGGGGCATCATGTACGGTCAGCGGGGCGTCCACGCCATGCTGGACTTTTGCCGCGACATCCGCGAGGTTGCGCTGCCCGGCTGTCTCCTGTTGAACTATTCCAACCCCAACGCCATGATGACGTGGGCGGCCAACCAGTACGGCGGCGTTCCGACCGTCGGCCTGTGCCACGGGGTCCAGGGCGGCCACCGTCAGATCGCCGAGGCGCTGGGCTATCGGCAGGACGAGGTGGACATCGTCTGCGCCGGGATCAACCACCAGACGTGGTACGTCAAGGTCTCCCACGAGGGCGAGGACCTGACGGGCAAGATCCTCGAGGCCTATGAGAACGACCCCAAGCTGAGCCGGACGGAAAAGGTCCGCATCGACATGCTGCGCCGTTTTGGCTATTACTCCACCGAGAGCAACGGCCATCTGTCCGAGTATCTGGCGTGGTACCGCAAGCGCCCGGACGAGATCAACCGCTGGCTGGACCACGAGGGCGGCTGGTCCAACGGCGAGACGGGGGGCTATCTGCGCGTCTGCCGGGAGGGGCGCAACTGGTTTGAGACGGACTTTCCCAACTGGCTGGCCGCGCCGGCCCGCCGGTTCACGCCGGAAAACCGCTCGCAGGAGCACGGCTCTTACATCATCGAGGGGCTGGAGACGGGCCGCGTCTACCGCGGACACTTCAACGTGGTCAACCGCGGCGCCATCACCAACCTGCCGGACGACTGCATCGTCGAGGTGCCCGGATACGTGGACCGGAACGGCATCAACATCCCCCGGGTGGGGGATCTGCCGCTGGGCTGCGCCGCCGTCTGTTCCCAGAGCGTCTGGGTCCAGCGGCTGGCCGTCGAGGCCGCGGTCCGCGCGGACCGGGCCCTGCTGATCCAGGCCATGATGATGGATCCGCTCACCGGCGCGGTCTGCAATCCGCCGGAGATCGAGCAGATGGTGGACGAGTATCTGATCGAAGAGGCCGAGTGGCTGCCGCAGTACGCCGAGGAGATCGAGCGGGCCAAGGCCCGCATGGCCCGCCGCCATGAGACGGGAACGTTCCTTGCGGACAAGCGGGACTATGCCGGGGCGGCCCGGCTGCACGTCAAGACCGTGGACGAGATGCGGGCCGACGCCGACCGCGCCCGGGCGGACGCGGCCCGGTCCGACAAGACCGGCGGGACGAAGTGACAAAACGACGAGACGGTCAGAGCCGGGGGGAAGCGGCCGCTTCCCCCCGGCTCTGCAGCGTTTTTAAAGCGCGGTGGTCAGTTCGAGAGACGATAGACGTCGTTCGCGCCATTGCGGATGTCCAGCGTGAAGGCGTCGATCAGCTGGTGGGTCCGCTCGTCGTAGAGCGCGATGGCCACGCCGCGGCGGTGGGTGACCAGCTCGACTCCATCGAAGGTGATGCTGGCGTATCCGTTGTCGCCCGGCCGGGCGACGCTGGACACCACGAAGGTGTGTCCGTCGACCTCGTGTGTCAGAGTCGTCGTCGTGTCCTGGGGAGAGGTTTCCGCCCGGACGCCCTCTGCCGTGACAACGGCGGCGTACTTGTCTGTGCCCAGCTTGCCGAAGTCGGCAAGGCCCAGGGCCGACAGCGAGCGGTTCGCCTTGGCGTTGGCCTTGTTGGTCAGATTCCCCTTGGCCACGAGGATCGTACAGCCCTCAAGGTCCGTCAGGGACGCGGCGAGGGTCGTGGCGGACTTTTGCCGGGGAAAGAATTTCTGATAGCAGAAGTGGGCATAGTCGAGAGAGAACTCGCTCCACTCGCTCCGGCGGGCGTCGGACATCTCCGTGGGGCCGATGCCGGCGGCAGTCAGACGGCGGGCCAGTTCGGTCGACAGGATCCGCGAACCGGTCTCATTTAGATGGTGCTCGTCGCAGAAATGGCGGGAGACCTTGATGCCGAAGTCTTCCGGAGCGCTGGCGAGATCCCAGAATTCGACGGACTCGCCGGCCGTCAGCCCGGCGACGGCGGCGGCCAACGCCGTGTTCCAGTCGGAGGTCGGCGCGCTCCAGACCACGAGCCGGGCGCCGTTTTCGCGGCAGAGGGCGGCGATCTCGGTCAAAGCCTGTCGGTTCGCCTGGGTAATCGTGCCGTTCCAGTCGAAGGCCGAGCCATCGAGCTTGGCCTTCGAAGTGACCGCGTAGTTGACGGCGTGTCCCTTGGTGTCGGTCCCAGACAGGTCGGACGTCAGCGCTTGGATATCCTTTTCCTCCAGCTCCTTCCAGCGGGAGTGGAACTGGAGGAAGGGGATCATGAGCTCCTGCCGGACCTGGGAGTCGTCGGTCAGACTGCGGACAGCGCGGTATTTGCGGAGGGAGAAGGGGAACGCGTCGAAGGTATAGTGCAGATAAGCGGGCGTCTGCGGCGTGTCGTAGGAAAAGGCGTAGGCCTCCAGCAGGACGATCCGCGGGCTTTGGCGGCGAAGCGCCTCACGCAGTAGCTCCCGGGCCACGTCCAGCCGCATGGACGGCGTGCCCAGCGAATAAGAGGCGATCCCGGACTCCTGATACAGCGTGTAAGGGTTGACGGAGTAATAGCTGTGGCTGCTGCCGACGAAGAGCGCGTCGACGCTGTCCTTCGGAAGTTCGGCGTAAGACCGGAGCCAGTCGGTCTGGGTCCACTTGGGGCGGAAGAGCTTGTTCAGCGCGGTGACGCAGCCGAGGAGCAGGGCGATCAGCAGGACGGCGACGATGGCGCGCCGGACCCATTGTGCTTTACGTTTGGTCATGATCAAAAAAAACTCCTTTCCCGCGGTCAGAACTGGAAGTAGATGAACTGGCTGGCCTCATAGCCCGAGCCGTAGACGCCGAAGACGAGCAGCAGCACCACGATCAGGGTGTAGGCAGTCAGACGGAAAGGCAGGTTCTGCTCCATGAGCCGCTGGCTGACTTTGAACTTTGTCTGGAGCAGGTCGCCGATCAGCAGGACGGCGATAGCAAGAAGCCCGACGATCAGATCCGGCCGGTCGAGACCCAGCTCCAGGAGCCGTCCGTTGGTCAGCACGTAGGGGTTGAAGGTCGAGAACAGGTTCCTGATGATGCCGAAGGCGTCCCGCAGAGAGTTCGCGCGGAAGAAGATCCACGCGAAGTCCACCAGCAGGAAGGTGAGAAACCCGTTGAAAAACCGGTAGGAGAAGGCCGTCCGGTCGATGTGAAACGCGTTTTCCAGCGCCTCGCGCGGCTTTTTCAGCAGGCCCTCGACGATCTGAAGCGCGCCGTGCAGCGCGCCCCAGAGCACGAAGGTCCAGTTGGCGCCGTGCCAGAGGCCGCTGACGAGGAAGGTGATCATCAGATTGAGACAGGTGCGGAGCCTGCCCTTGCGGCTGCCGCCCAGAGGAATGTAGAGATAGTCGCGGAACCAGGTGGAGAGGGAGACGTGCCACCGGCGCCAGAACTCTTTGACGCTGCCTGCGAAGTAAGGCTGTTGGAAGTTTTCCATCAGGTCCACGCCCATGACCCGGGCCGCGCCGATGGCGATATTGGAGTATCCGGCAAAGTCGCAGTAGATCTGGACCGCGAAGAGCAGGACGGCGAAGGCGATCTCAAAGCCGGCGTACCGCGCGTAGTCGTTGAAAACCGTGTTGACCACCACAGCGACGCGGTCGGCCACCACCATTTTCTGGAAAAAGCCCCAGGCCATGACCAGCAGGCCGGAGACCATGCGGTTGTATTCGAACTTGCGGGGGTGGTTCAGTTGGTCCAACAGGTTTCCCGTCCGTTCGATGGGGCCGGCCACCAGCTGGGGGAAGAACGAGACGAACAGCGCGTAGCGGAACGGGTTCTTCTCCGGCTTGACGGAGCCGCGGTAGACGTCCACCGTATAGGACAGGGCCTGGAAAGTGTAAAACGAGATGCCGACGGGCAGGACAACGTCGAAAGCAGGGGAGACGAGGCTGAGCTTCAGCGCGCCGAGAACGGCGTTGAGGTTGTCCACGGCAAAGGAGAAGTATTTGAAAAAGCCGAGGATCGCCAGATTGATGACGAAGCTCAGCGCCACCCAGAGCTTTTTGCGGCGGGCGGCCCGGGCGGCGTCGCCGTTCCGGTCCGCCCGGGCGATCAGGATCCCACTCAGATAGGTGACGACGGTGGAGGCGGCGATCAGCAGTGCGTAACTGGCGTTCCAGCACATATAAAAGAAATAGCTGGCGGCCAGAAGCCAGATCCACCGGTATTTGGCTGGGATCAGATAGTAGATCAGGGTTACGGCCGGAAAAAACAGCAGAAACGACAGAGAATTGAACAGCATACGCGCTCCTTTGCCGCCGCGGCGAAAAGATGAAAAAGAAAAGACCGGTACCGCGGGAAGTGGATTCGATGATTTCAGATACAAAATCACAAGAATAAGTATAGCAGACCCATTCACGTCGGACTATCGGCTTTTTTGATAAATGTGCTGTGCCCTGCCGTTTTTTTTATGTGCAACATAACAGCCGGAGAGAAGAGGCAAAAAGTGTCGGAAGACAGGAGGGAAGCGGTGTTGCCCTGCTTTTGACAGGAGTCGGGACGGATGGAGCGGGGCGTGCCCTCATTTTAAATAATAGCCAGCCGAGGCTGTTTGTTGCAGGGACTCGCAAAAAAACGGACGCGGAGGCCGGACGCGGAAAACCGCCGCAGCCCCGGGAGAGGGGCGGCGGCGGTCAAAAAAACGGGGGCGGCGCGGCGTTTCCCGCGGGGCGGCGCGGGCAAAAAAAGCGCCTTTTGCCCGGCGGGCAAAAGGCGCTTTCGGGGTAGAAGCGGAGGGGAAATGCGGCGGGCAGGATCAGTACATGCCCATGTCGCCGCCCATGCCGCCGCCGGCGGCCGGGGCCGGAGCCGGCTCGGGGATGTCGCCCACCAGGGCTTCGGTGGTCAGGATCATGCTGGAAACGCTGGCCGCGTTCTGCAGGGCAGAGCGGGCGACCTTGGCCGGGTCGACGATGCCGGCCTTGACCATATCGCCGTACCGGTCGTTCAGCGCGTCATAGCCGTAGCCGATCTCGCCGGAGGTCTTGACCTTGTCGAGCACGATGCTGCCGTCCACGCCGGCGTTGGCCGCGATCTGACGGATGGGGGACTCCAGCGCCTTGACGACGGCGCGGACGCCCGTGCGCTCGTCGCCCTCGGTGGTGGCGAGCAGCTTCTCCACGTTGGCGATGGCGTTGATATAGGCCGTGCCGCCGCCGGCGACGATGCCCTCTTCCACCGCGGCTCTGGTGGCGTTCAGCGCGTCCTCGATGCGGAGCTTTTTCTCCTTCATCTCGGTCTCGGTGGCCGCGCCGACCTTGATGACGGCGACGCCGCCGGACAGCTTGGCCAGCCGCTCCTGCAGCTTTTCCTTGTCGAATTCCGACGTGGTGACTTCCATCTGGGCCTTGATCTGGCCGATGCGGGCCTTGATCTCGTCGGTGTTGCCGGCGCCGTCCACGATGATGGTGTTCTCCTTGGTGACTTTGACCTGCTTGGCGCGGCCCAGCTGGCTCATGTCGGTCTCTTTCAGCTCGAGGCCCAGCTCTTCGGAGATGACCTCGCCGTTGGTGAGGATGGCGATGTCCTTGAGCATCTCCTTGCGGCGGTCGCCGAAGCCCGGCGCCTTGACGCAGATGCAGGTGAGGGTGCCGCGCAGCTTGTTGACGATCAGGGTGGCCAGCGCCTCGCCCTCGACGTCCTCGGCGATGATGACCAGCTTCTTGCCCGCCTGGGCGATCTGGTTCAGCAGGGGCAGGATGTCCTGGATGGACGAGATCTTCTTGTCGGTGATCAGGATGTAAGCGTCGTCGATGACGGCTTCCATCTTGTCGCTGTCGGTGACCATATAGGGGGTGATATAGCCGCGGTCGAACTGCATGCCCTCGACGACCTCGGAATAGGTCTCGGCGGTCTTGGACTCTTCCACGGTGATGACGCCGTCGTTGGAGACTTTGTCCATGGCCTCGGCGATGAGCTTGCCGATGAATTCGTCGCCCGAGCTGATGGAGGCGACCTTGGCGATGTCGCTGCTGCCGGAGACGGCGACGGAGTTGGTCTTGATGGCTTCCACGGCCGCGTCGACGGCGGCGTTGATGCCCTTGCGCATGATGATGGGGTTCGCGCCGGCGGCCAGGTTCTTCAGGCCCTCGTGGACCAGCGCCTGGGCCAGCACGGTGGCGGTGGTGGTGCCGTCGCCGGCCACGTCGTTGGTCTTGGTGGCGACTTCCTTGAGCAGCTGGGCGCCCATGTTCTCAAAGCGGTCCTCCAGCTCGATCTCCTTGGCGATGGTGACGCCGTCGTTGATGATCATGGGAGCGCCGAACTTCTTGTCGAGGACGACGTTTCTGCCCTTGGGGCCCATGGTGATCTTGACGGTATCGGCGACCTTGTCGACGCCGACGCCCAGCGCGCGGCGGGCTTCTTCTCCGTAAACAAGCTTTTTAGCCATTGTGAATTCCTCCTTGCTTTACTCGACGATGGCGAGAATGTCGTTCTGGCGGACGATGGAGTATTCCTCGCCGTCCAGCTTGACTTCGGTGCCGGAATATTTGCTGGTGATGACCTTGTCGCCGGGCTTGACGTACATGACGACGTCCTTGCCGTCGACGATGCCGCCCGGGCCCACGGCGATGATCTCGGCGACCTGCGGTTTTTCCTTCGCAGAGCCGGTCAGGATGATGCCGCTCTTGGTCTTCTCTTCGGTCTCGACCATCTTGATCACGACGCGGTCAGCCAAAGGTTTCAGTGTCATTTTGGATTTCCTCCCTTAGAGTGAAGTGGTGTTGACGAATCTGGTTTAGCACTCATTCATCCGGAGTGCTAACGCTATATATAATAGTCAAATTTGGTCTAATTTACAATGGTCATTTTGACCGAAGTTACTGAAAAGAGGCCTGTTGATTTTAGCGGATTTGACAGATTTGACAAAAAACGGAAAAAATTGCGCTGCCCCGGCGGGAAAAAACCTCTTCGGCCCGGCGAAATCCGTTGACAGGCGGAGGGCCGTGCGATACAATAGAACGGAAGAAAGACAGCGCGGCGGGAAGGAGGCGGACCGATGGCGGAGACCGTGGGAAGACTGGCGCCGAGCCCCAGCGGGCGGATGCATCCGGGCAACGCGGCGGCGTTTTTGACGGCGTGGCTGTCCGCCCGTTCCCGGGGCGGGCGCGTGCTGCTGCGCATCGAGGATCTGGACCCCGTGCGCTGTACGCCCGAGTGGGCGGAGCTGATCCGGCAGGATCTGACGTGGCTGGGGCTGACGTGGGACGAGGAGATGACGCCCCAGCGGTTCCGCTCGCCCTTTTACGAGGAAAAGCTGGCGCTGCTGCGGTCCCGGGGCCTCGTCTACCCCTGCTGGTGCACCAGAGGGACGCTGAACGCGGCCCGGGCCCCCCACGCCGGGGACGGCCACTGGATCTATCCCGGCACCTGCCTGCGGCTGACGCCGGAACAGCGGGCCGCCAAAACGGCACCGCCGTCGGTCCGGCTGCGCGTGCCGGACGAGGAGATCGCGTTCACGGACCGGCTCTTCGGGCCGCAGCGGGAGAATCTGGCCCGGGACTGCGGCGATTTCGTACTGAAAAAGGCGGACGGCACCTTTGCCTATCAGCTGGCCGTGGTGGCGGACGACGTGGACGGCGGCGTGACCGAGGTGGTGCGGGGCCGGGACCTGTTGGGGTCCACGGCGCGCCAGATCTATCTGACCCGGCTGCTGGGCGGGCGCGAGGCGTCGTATCTGCACGTGCCCATGCTGCTGGGACCGGGCGGGCGCAAGCTGTCCAAGCGGGATCTGGATCTGGACATGGGCGAGCTGCGGCGGCGGGTGACGCCGGAGCGGATGATCGGCGAGCTGGCCTTCCGGCTCGGGCTGATCGACCGGTCCGAGCCCGTGTCCGCGGCTGAGCTGGCGCGGGACTTCGATCCGGCGCGCCTGTCCCGGACGGACGTGGAGCTGGGAACGGAGTTCTGCGGCGCCCGGATCGGCTGACGCATCCCTGATAAAACGACCCGGCCGCCGGAAGGGAGACCTTCCGGCGGCCGGTTTTTCGGTGCGGGCGGAGTTATCTTGCTGTGGCGCTCACAGCTTTTGAACCGGCAGATGTGAAGCTTGAGACCTGAGCAACGACGGTATAGCTGTATTTTACGCCGGAAGTCACCGACCGGTCTACATAGGCCAGGCTGCGGCTGGTGCCGATCTTTTCATAAGTCCCGCCGGGAGCTTTGCGATAGATGTTGTACAGCGTTGCTCCGGGAACGGTTTCCCACATTACCTTGATGCCGGAAGCATACGCCTTGACTGAGAGGACCGGCGAGACGAGCCGAACAGATTTCACGGCGGCGGAGGGTTGGCTGTAAGAATCGGAATACCGGGCCTTGATCTGATAGCGATAGGCCGCCCCGGATTCCGCGGTTTTATCCACGAAGGAGGTCGACCGGGAAGAGCCGATCTTGACGAAGTCGCCGTTTCCTTCAGCTCTCCAGACGTAATAAATGGTAGCGCCGGGGACGCTGCTCCACGTCACTTTGAGGCCGGAGGCGTAATTGGTCGTCGAGAGGATGGACGGAGGATCCAGAAGCATGACGGAACTGCTGGTTCCGTAATCGCCGTAATAGCCGGGCGTATAGGCCCGGACCCGATAACGGTAGGCGACGCCGGGCGTAACGTCGGGATCTGTGAAGGAACGGCCTGTCTGAGTGACAAGCTTGGTCCATTTGCCGCCGGCATAGCGGAACAGCTGATACCCGGCGCAGGAGCCGGAAGAGGTCCATTTGACCTGGATCCCGTCCGGCGAAGTCTTGGCCGTGACTGTGGGGGCGCTGCAGGTGCAGCCCCAGTGGATCCGGACGTCGGTGTAAACTTTCTGCCCGCTGACGGTCTTGTAGACCAGAGCCCAATCGTCATGCCATCCGCTCGGTTTGGCTGCGGCCTGGCAATAGAGGTCAGTCAGAGAGGTCGAATCATCAAAGAGACGGAAGGTGATACTGGTGACGCTGGCGGGGATGGTCAAGGACTTCAGCGACGTCATTCCAGAGAAGGCGACCTCGTTGATGGTGGTAAGGGAAGAGGGGAGAGAAAGAGATTTCATCGAATCGCAGGCACCAAAGGCGTGGGCACCGATCGTTTCCAGCTGGGACGGAAGGTCGATAGTCTTGAGGGAATAGCAGCCGAAAAAGGCTGCCATTCCGATGGTTCGAATGGAGTCCGGCAGCGTAACGGAGGTCAGACTGCGGCAATGGAAGAACATATTCGAGCCAAGTTCCGGGATCTGGGCCTGAATATCCGCGGTCTTCAGGTCCAGGCAATCCCAGAATTGATCGCCGCCCATCTCCGTGACGCCGGCGGGGATCGTGATCGAGGTGAGGCCGGACATACCGAATACGGCGGAACCTATGGTGCGAAGCGAATCGGGCAGCGAGATCGAAGTCAGATTCGTGCAGCACCGGAAGGCGCCGTCGGCGATACTGGTCACACCTTCGGAAACAGTGACCGAGGTAATGTTTTCTCTGCAGTAAAACGCGCGATCGCCGATGGCGGTGACGGGGCAGCCGCCCAGCGCGGTCGGAGTGACCAGCGCGCCAGCAGCGCTTTCGTCAACGGCGGTAATAGTGGCCTTGCCGCCGGAAACCGTATAAGAATAGATCCCCTCGGTTTTCGTCGCGGCTGCGTTGGCGGCAAGCGCGGGGAAACACGCTAGGAGAAGCGCTGTGAGCAGAATCCAACTCAAGGTCCTGGATAAAGTTTTCATGATAAACCTCCGTGTTTCGCTGGCAGGATGGGCCCCTGCCCTGCTTTTTCAGACGCGTACCGAGTCGCCCCGATGCTGCTTTAATGGTACTTGATTTTGCTGAAAATGTCAACAAAAAATTTTTATTTGGAGGGAATGTTCCGGTACAAAAAATGGCATGAAACGACCCGGCCGCCGGAAGGTCTCCCTTCCGGCGGCCGGTTTTTCGCCTTGATTTTGCGGGCGGCGCCCGATCTGCTTATTCGATCACATACCCGCCGCGGAGGAAGACGGTCACGTCCGAGTCGGCGCGCAGACCGTGCCGGTCCTCGGTGGCGATATACAGCGTGTTGGTCTTGAGGCTGGCCCGGTGGGCCAGCTCGCCCCCGGCGGGAACGTCCATCAGGCCGGAGATGCACACCGCCTTGCCCTCGCGCAGGAACAGCTCGGCGCCGGAGAGACAGTAGAGCCGCTGGCCCGCGGACAGGGTCACCGTCCGGAACACGGCGGTCTCGTCCGACGCCTCGGCGGTGACGGACATGAGTTTTTCGCGAAGGGCCGCCTCCAGCAGGGCGAGGTACGCCTCGTTGTCGAGAACGTTGCCCGTCGAACCGTTGAACTCGTTCACCAGCGCGGCGATCTGGCCCTTATAGTCGGCCAGGATCCCGTCCAGCTCTTCGGTCTTCGCGGCGGCGGCGGCGGCCACGGCGTCGTCGATCAGCGCCTCGACCTGGGGCCGGAACCGCTCTTCCAGATAGCTCTTGGTGATCAGGGGGTCGCTTTCGGTGCCCTCGTTGTCGGCCAGCGCGAACAGGCCGCCGGAGACCGCCAGAACGGCGATCAGCCCCAGGGTAAGTAAAACGGTGTGTCTGCTTTTCATGGGTGTGTACCTCTCTTTTGCGGGCTTCGGCCGGGGGAATCAGGTCCCGCTGAGGCCAAAGCTGACGGCGATGGCCCCGTCGATGCGGTCCATCACGGCTTCGTCCACGCGCCCCATGCGCTCCTTGAGGCGCTTTTTGTCAATGGTGCGGATCTGCTCCAGCAGCACGATGCTGTCGCGGGACAGGCCGCAGGTGTGCCGCGACAGCTCGATATGCGTCGGCAGACGCGTCTTGTTGGTCTGAGACGTGATGGCCGCGGCGATGACCGTCGGGCTGTATCGGTTGCCCGTGTCGTTCTGGACGATCAGGACCGGCCGGACGCCGCCCTGTTCGCTGCCGACGACGGGACTCAGGTCGGCATAGAAGATGTCGCCCCGTCTGACGTTGAGTTCCACTTTGTCGTCACGCTCCGGTAGATCAGTTTCCGGCGCGGCCGCGCGGATGCGGACGGCCGCCCTGAAACTATTGTGCCAAGGTCGAGGGGGTTCTAATCACCGCGCGCGGGAAATCTTTTTTCGCGCGCCCCTCTCTTCATGGTATGCGGCCCGGCGGGAGCGGGACAGCGTTTTCACAGGTCAGAGGGCGTTGCGGAACACGCGGGGCACGCGCCGCCCGACGCGGCAGAGCACCTCGTAGTTGATGGTGCCGCACAGGGCGGCCACGCGCTCGGCGGACAGCGGACCGCCGATGATGACGGCCTCGTCGCCCGGTCGGACGGGGCCCGCGTCGGTGACGTCGAACATGGTCATATCCATGCAGACGCGGCCCACCACGGGGCAGAGGCGGCCGCCGAGAACGGCCAGCCCCCGGTCGGAGAGCGAACGGCTGAACCCGTCGGCATAGCCCAGCCCCACCACGGCGATGCGGGCGGGCCGGTCCAGACGCCGGGCGCCGTAGCTGACGGTGGCTCCGGCGGGGTAGTCCTCCACCTGGCTGACGACGGATTTCAGCGTCATGACGGGCTTCAGCGGGAAATCGGAGAACAGCGACGGCTCGGCGCTGTCCGGCACGCAGCCGTACAGCGCGATGCCGAGACGCACCGCGTCCAGCGCGAATTCGGGGCGGCGCATGGCGGCGGCGCTGTTGCAGCAGTGGCGCGTGGCAAAGCGCAGGCCGGATGCCTCGGCCGCGTCGCAGACGGCGCGGAACAGGCCGTACTGGCGGACGGTGAGCGCGTCGTCGGGCTCGTCCGCCGTGGAAAAGTGGGTGAACGCGCCGGTGACGGTGATCCCCGGCAGCGCGGCGATGCGAAGGGCCTCTTCCGCCGCGGCGGCGACCAGCGACGGCTCGCGGGCGGGGATGCCGAGACGGCCCATGCCCGTCTCGAACTTGACGTGGACGGAAACGCGGGCGCCGGTCTCCGACAGGGCCCGGGCCGACGCGAGGCCGTTGACCGCGGCGGTGATGCCGTATTCCTCCAGCTGGTCGGCGTAGATGGGCGGCGTGACGCCGAGGATCAGGACCGGGGCGGTCACCCCCGCCTCCCGCAGGGCGATCCCTTCGTCCAGATTGCTGACGGCGAAGGCGTTCGCGCCCATGGCCTCCAGCTCGCGGGCCACCGCGTCGGCCCCGTGGCCGTAGGCGTCGGCCTTGACCACGGCGATGGTCCCGGCCCCGGCGGGGACGCGGCCGCGCAGGAGCGCGTAGTTTTCGCGCAGCGCGGCCAGGTCGATCTCGGCCCAGGTCCGCCGCAGAAAATCGGTGTGTTTCATCGTGCTGTTCCAGGTTCCTTTTGAATTGGATTGTGTCTTTCGGTGCCGTTACGGCCGTTCCGCGGCGCTCTCCGCCGAAGCGGAGCGGTAGACGGTCCGCATGACCATGCGGCCGCGGAGAAAGATCTCGTCGGAGAGGGGAAGGCGGGTTTCGGGGTCCAGCGCGATCCGGTGGGCGAACTCGTCGCCGTCGGTCCGGGACCAGGCGTTCAGCGTCAGACAGCCGTCCGAGAGCGTCACGCCGTCGAACAGCCCCCCGCCCAGCGCGCGCAGCGCGTCCGGCAGCAGCTTCATGGGCGTGGCGCCGGTGCCCTCCAGCGAGCGCGGCGCGAACACGGCACCGGCGAAGCGGAGCTCGAGGCTGTCGCCGTCGGCGGTGAAGACCAGACCGGCCAGCCCCGGCGGCGACGTGACCGTCAGGGTGTGGACGCCGCCGGCGTATTCGTGGGTCAGCGTGTAGACGCTGACCGAGTCGCCGTGGTCCAGCGTGACCTCCGCCTCGGCGGAAAAGCGGGTGAGGCCGGCGTAAAAGGCGGCCGTCTCTTCCGCCAGCGCCGCGGCGCGGCCGCCGGAGCAGGCGGAGAGGATCATCGTCAGTGTGAGAACAGCGGCAAGCGCGCGTGTTTTCACGGGAGATCTCCTTTTTCGAAAAACAGAGGGGACGCCGCGGGCGGATCAGACGCCCCGGCAGGAGCGGATGGCCTCGGGCAGAGCGGCCAGCATGTCTTCGGGGGCCATGCCGATCTCGCCCAGCCGGTCCCGGGCCAGATCTCCGGCCAGACCGTGGACGTGGACCGCGGCGGCCGCGGCGGTGAAGGGGTCGGCCCCCTGCGCCAGGAACGCGCCGGTCAGACCGGCCAGCAGGTCGCCGCTGCCGCCCCGGCTCATGCCGGGGTTGCCGGTGTCGTTGACGAACAGCCGGCCGTCCGGCGCGGCCACG
>JAEEGL012564552.1_pt1 | contig 16921 bp, 13 predicted proteins | sample 9134231 | NCBI WGS metagenome assembly JAEEGL01 (sample SAMN16246548, study PRJNA631951) | gut metagenome | biome: gut microbiome; feature: rumen; material: fiber-attached | host: Bos | place: Iran: Karaj | collected 2018-10
AACAGCTTCTCCTTGGTCTTGATCTGCTGGTGCACTTCCAGTCCCGACATGAAGCCTATGCGGTCATAGTCTTCTTGGGTGGCTTTCTTGCGCTCGACGTAGCCGGCCTGTTGCTTGGTCTGCTCGTAGTTGGCGCGGGGGTCAAAGTTGGTGCTCATATTCGTTGTTGAATTGTTGATCGTTTATTTGTTTAATTGTTGAATTGACATGGGACTTCGGGACGCGGGACGCGAGACGATGTCACCCTTCTCAAAAACAATCGGCTAAAATAGAAAATATTTGGATAGGTTGCGCAAAATGTAGGAGAAAATTGCAAAACATTTATTATTCTTGACACGCTTTTAAGCTATCAAGCAGTTTTTGATAGGTAGCCAGAGTGTAAAGGTTTTCTGTCTTGAGGTTTGGGGTGTAGGAATCGTCACTGACAGGAGCTTGCTCCTCGATGACGATTTCCTTATGGTATTCATCCATAAATTCCTTCAATTCCTTCTCGGAAATGCCTATCACGCTCATATTCTGCTTGTTGGTGTAGCGCATATATTCTGCCTGATAATGCAGCCAGCAAATCCAGTTGTGCTTCATCACCATCGCTTGGCGCACATTGGGGTTTCGCAACCATTTTGTGCAGGTATATTTTCCAGGATATTGCCCGGGGTTTCCGCTGATGTCATCAAGGATTTTCTCCTCCTCTTTCACCCTGTCGTTCCAATAATCCTGAATGCTGTGCATTCTTGTAAAACAGTCACCGACATTGTTTATAAACTGGAAATTACCCAAGTTTTTCCATGTTTCAAGATTGTTGGAAAAAATATTTTCGGCAGCTTTGTCGAACGAGACGAAGCTATTGCTCATGGCATCAAACACCAAATCCTGCAGCGATTCTTTTGGCATCAGTTCCAGCTCATCAACGGGCACACTGAGGAGCCATGTGCAAAGTGTGTCACAACGCTGTTGACTTTCAACAATCTGATCAATGCCGTTTGCAAAATCCTCAATGGTACCCATCACCATAAGAGCCGAAAGCTTACGGTCGCTGGCCCGTTCTTTGCGTTCAAGCATCACACTTGTTCCGATGGTAAGCACCAAAGAGATGGTGGTACCAATGATAATCATTCCTATCTGTTTCCAAAAACCGGTATGTTTTTTCAATTCAATATTTTGCGGTAATTCTATTTTCATGTCTTTCAGATGTTTTGCTCGAATTTGCAATCCACGCTTCAAAAGAATTAGCTAAAATAGGAAATATTTGGATTGGTTGGGCTAAAAACAGACAATTTTTACACAGAGGAAGAACTATCTTGAAATGGTACAAAAAAACTTGCAAAAAATCTTGGATTACTTACGGAATAAAACCCAAAAATCAATACTCATAATCACGCACCAAACGCACACTCCGACCAAAATATCGGTAGAAACTATCTCCTGAAACTAACCGACTATCAGAAAAGCTCATATTATAAGCATATTTGTTATTGTCATACGTTGTTGACCAGTAATAACCCATTGAATTTGGGTAAAGAACATTGGAAGATGCATTACGATTGCCTGCAGCGGGTAAAAAGACGACACCCAAACCCTCCAAAGTTTCCCATGTACTATCCGAAATCATATTGGTTTCGTATGGTGCTCCGCCCTCATTTGCATCATTCAATACATAAGCCGATTCGTTCCAACTGTCAGGAAACAAAACAATGCCGTGAATGTCGTTAAAAACTGTATCGTTGAGAATAGTATCAATGAGCATTTCTCTTACTGTGGCCTTGGCAAATCGAATATCCGAAGTAGTATTACGGGTAAAGAGAATATAATCCCATTCCGATTGGGTCAAAGTCCGCCAATAATTCCCCTGATTGCCGCCATTTGATATGGCATTGTAACCCCAATCGGCCATGCCGCTTTCATCGTTGAGATTCTTGTTCCAAACGCCGTAGGCATAATAGTCAACATAATTACCACTCTTACTCCATGGCTGATAGCAAATGGCACCGTGGTCGTATCCACTCGTGCCCCATCCAAAGAGGTCGATCCAATCGTTGTAGGACGGGGAGATGTTGCTGTTAGCATTGCCAATGTAGTCGTATTGGTTGTCGGCAAAACGCCAAAGGCTATCAGTGGCCTTGTACTGCAGGTTCCCTTGGGAAAAATACACTTGGTCTCCATCGGCGTTGATAGTAAACAATCCATTAATTGCTCCTTCGGGAATGTTACCGCCGCCACTATTGTCAAGGGTAGTAAAGCTCTGTTCTTCTCCGTATATAAGGCCATAATCACTTACCACATAGACGCGTGCATAATAGGTGGTGTTTGGGTATAGCTTTGTCAATATAGTGGTTAAATTGCCCGCACCTAAACTATCAGTAGTATGTCTATTGTCCACGGTGGGCATTTGGATCGTGTCATAGCAAACACCACGGGCATAAATGTGGTTATCCTCGTCTATGGTCACGGTACTTGCCACCACCGCACTTGCAGCGGTGATGTCTGTCGGTTCCGAGGTAGTCACTACCACTTGCGAGGCAGGTTGCGACATAGTAAATGTCAAGGTAACTGGTTCGGTCCGATTCGAAATGTACATATAGCCATGCCCTGGGTAAAACTGTGAAAAAGCTCCTACCCATTGGCCGTTCCTATATCGGACATTACCCCCCTTCGACTTGATGATATCACCCGTCATAGGAGTGAAAGAGCCCAACGCCGTTGCGAAATCAAGCGTGTCCATACCTGGAATGCTAATCCAAGTATAGCCTGGAACCAAGGTTATTGTTAATTCTTGTGCCTTAAGATCCGTACTTGCCACCATCATTGTGGCAAAACAAATCAATATCAGTATTGTTTTTTTCATAGTGCATGAGTTTTTGTTTTTAACATCGTGTCTTTCCCCTATCTGTGGCCCTATCTTATTCGAACAATCCTCGTTCTTTCATATACCTAAATGCCCGCTCCGGCATAAAATGTCTGACATCGCGACCTTCCTTGACGCATTGACGGATGAAAGTCGACGAGATTTCCACAACTGGGGTTTTCAAGATGGTCACAGAAGGATGGTTGACCAATTCGCCGCCATCGTATCCCTCGCGGGGAAAAACTAAAAGTTGATAATTGTCGAGGATCTTTTGTGCCTCGCGCCAGCCACCGAAACCTTGCAGGCTATCCATGCCGCAGATAAAAACAAATTGACAATCAGGGTATTTCTCTGAAAGGGCAGTCAAGGTATTAATGGTATACGATGGTGTGGGCAGGTGCATTTCTATGTCACACACATGCAATTTATCATCGCCCTCGAGAGCCAATTCCACCATCTTCAGTCGCTCATCGTCGTCCAAAAGGTCGGCTTTTTTCTTGAAGGGATTTTGCGGCGACACCACAAACCACAACTCGTCCAAGTCGGAGAATTCGACGAGGTAGCTGGCCAACATGACATGACCATGATGGATAGGGTTGAACGAGCCGCTATAGATGCCGATCTTTCGCATTATTCTTCTTCAAGAAAGCTGGTGACCACTTCAAGGATTTCACGCTTGGCAGTCTCAAGGTCATCATTGATGATGGTGCGGTCGAACTTGCCTTGGGCAAATTCTGTCTCCCAAGCAGCCTTGGCCAGTCGGTTCTCGATTTCCTCCATCGCGTCGGTGCCGCGATTAATGAGACGCTCACGCAACACTTCAATAGATGGTGCCTGGATAAACACCGACAAGGCTTGGTCGCCGTAGTGGTTCTTGATGTTCACGCCGCCGCACACATCGACATCGAATGCAACATGTTTGCCGTCCAATTGCATCTGTTCCACAACGGAAAGCAAAGTACCATAACAGCGGCCCGGATAGACCTCTTCCCATTCGAGGAACTCGCCATTTTCAACGCGTTGCTTGAACTCGTCCATCGAGAGAAAATAATATTCACGGCCATTTACCTCCTCGCCGCGTGGCGGACGTGTGGTAGCCGAAACCGAAAAAGCCATCTCGGGAATGTTGGCCATGACATAATTGAGCAAGGTGGTCTTTCCTGAACCCGATGGGGCGCTGAAGATGAGAAGTTTTCCTTTTTTCATAGTTATTTGATTTTGTCATCAGCAGTCAGCTTTCAGCTATCAGCAACTTGCTGAATGCTGAATGCTGATAGCTGATAGCTTACAAAATATTACAAACCTGTTCCTTAATCTTTTCCAGCTCGTCTTTCATCATCACGACCAATTTCTGGATGTTGACCTCATTGGCTTTTGAGCCTAACGTGTTGATTTCACGACCCATTTCCTGCGCAATGAAACCGAGTTTCTTACCCGCTTGGTCGTCGTCGCAGCTCTCAGTGAAGTAGTTGCAATGCTGGCGCAGACGCACTTTCTCCTCGGTAATGTCTAATTTCTCAAGGTAATAAATCAGTTCCTGCTCGAAACGGTTTTCATCGTATTGTCCTGCCGTAGTCAGTTCGGCAAGGTTTTTCGTCAGTCGTTGCTTAATGACATCGTGGCGACTTTTCTCGTACGGTTCCACTTGTTCCAACAGGTTAAGAATCAACTCGACGCGGTGCAACAGATCTTTCTTCAAGGTTTGGCCTTCTTGGATGCGGAAACCGTCAACGGTGTCCAAGGCTTGGTCGACTGTATCGTTGACTTTTTCGATGAAGTCCTCGTCGTAGTTCTCCAACGGCACGTTAAAGATGCCCGGCATACGATAGAGGATGGAAGCCAAGTCATACGCTGGCGGGATGCCCAAGGCAATCGAATTGGCTTCGATTTGTTCCTTATATGCCTTCACAATGTCCTGGTCGATATGGTAGGCTTGGGTAAGGTCTGTGTCGGTGATGGTGATTATCACGTCTATTTTGCCGCGTTGCAGTTTGGCACCAATGCGGTTGCGGAGGTCGAGTTCCACGGCACGCAACTCGTTAGGCAACTTCACTTGAAGATCGAGTTGTTTGCTGTTCAAGGTCTTGATTTCGACCGTGATTTTCTTGGATAAACAAATTTGCTCGGCTATGCCGTAGCCGGTCATGGAACGGATCATAAGGATAAGAAATCAAAAATCTTCAGGGGTAAATCCAAACGTAGTCATGTCGGCTTGGGCGCGGTAACCGAGCTTTACCGTCTTCTTGATATTGACCCGCGACGAGAACACGCCGTAGCCGCCATTGATGTTGGTGTAGTCAGGAATGCTTTGCGAGAGGCCGCCCGCACCTTGGTTGATGACAATGTAATTGTATAGCTCATCGCCACCTGCGGCAAGGCTTACAGTTAGCGAATTCCTGGGATCGTAGGTATAAGTCGTATGCAACTGGTCGTCGTTGGCTCTGGCCACGCTGAGTAAATCGAACAGTAAGTTCTTGTCACAACTGACAAAATAAGTGTCACCATTTTCCATGCCCAAACTCTCAACGCTCCTCATACCAAACGATTGATGGATGGTATGGAACGTGCTTATGCCTCCAATCGTCTTTTTGAAACGGAAGTCCAACTCCATGTGGTAGACAGCGGCATTGGCGGCAGGCCTGAAGAAAATCTTCACGTTATCAGTGGTCTCTTCTAGAACAAAATCTAACGTAACATTCGTAATAGCGAAGCTACTTCCGCCCACGATGCCCGTCTCGGAGCTGATGGTATCTGTACCTTTGACAATTTCGAGGCGGTATTTGTAGGTATCGTAGTCGGTGTTGGGCTTGATGCCACTTGTCGCGTAATACACTCTTTGATTGGGAAAATAGAATGTACCCGAGTCCTTGTCGTGAATTGTCATTGTGTCGAGTTCGATGGTGCCGTCCAAATTATATGTGCTGCCGAAAGCATGCTTGTAGCGGTAAATCTTGGCATTGAGCTTGCCCGGATAGTTGCACGAGTCGGCAATGAGAGCCACCTGCGTGGCATCCACTGTGGCTTCGTCGCTGCCCGAAAAGGCACGCACAATCTTGACGTAATTAGTGTCCTTTGTGGCATCCAACAAGCCATAAATGACGGGAATGTCCTTGTAGTCGGCATAAAGGTCGACCTTGGTGCTACATGAGGCAAGAAAGCCCATCAGCACGGTCAACGAAAGGAAGAACTGGATCTTTTTCATCGTGAAAACTATTTATTAGAACTTGCAAAAATAGAGAATTTTTCGTAAGTGCAGACCTTTTTGACAATATTTATTGTTCTTTGAAGCCCCACGCATCCATGCCAAACAAGTCTATTTTGGTGAATGCGGAAAGCTTCGCCTCTTTTTTGATGGTGGTACGCGACGAGAAAAGTCCAAAGCCCCCTTCAATGTTTGAACAGGGCGAGACCAAACCTCCCAAACTGTTTTCTTGCGCTTCGCTTGAAACATAATAATAATATAAGTCTTCTCCTGCGGCACTAATGGTGATGACAAAATCATCAATGTAACGGACCACATTGGGATGGTTCGGGTTAACAATGGTATCGCTCCCGATGGCTTCTTTGAGCGCAACGAACAGCCAGTTTTCGCCATATTCCAGAAAATAGGTATTGGTGCTGCCTTCCAATTTCTTAAAACCATTCAAAGTCCTTATTCCGAATGAGCGGCTGACGTTTTTCCGTTTCATCGCTTGGCCAGCCAACTGTTCGAGGTAATTAAACTGTATCGTGACTTCGTAAAGCGCCGCCGCACCATCAGCCCTAAACATGATTTGCCCTAACGCGTCGGTAGTGGCCACTTGAAAATTCACGCTCCCGGTCATAATGCGAAACTCTTCGTTGCCGACCATACTGGTTTGAGCTGTGAGCGTATCGCCATCTGGCTTGACCACAACAAGGCGATACTTGTACTTGTTTCCATCAGAATTGGTCTGAAGCTTTTCTGAAGTAAAATAGATTTTTTGGTCAGGGGCATAAAAGGCACCTTCCTCTTTGTCGTGGAGGGTCATCGTGTCAAGCTCAAGGACACGACCAGTGGGCTCGTAGTGGTTGCCCGATGTGTTTTGGAGTTCAACGATCCTGGCGTCAAGTTTACCTGGATAGTTGTTTGAGTCGGCGATGAGAGCCACTTCCGTAGCATCAATCGGGTGGTCGTTGGTACCGCAAAAGGCACGAATGATTTTGACGTAATTGGTATCAGCTTGGTAATTAAGCATGGCATATATGATGGGAACATCCTTATAGTCGGCATACAAATCCACATGGGTACTGCATGAGGAAAAACAAGCGATTAAGAAGGATAAAATTAGGATGAAATATAGTTTTTTCATGTTTGAATAATTTAGTTGGTGTTGCAAAAGTAGGGATTTTTTCTTTCGTTGCAAATTATTTTACAATTATTTCTATTTTTGTTGCCAAAATACTTACACAAATGAAAAAACTAACTTTACTCACAGTCCTATTAATGACAGTTCTTGGTGCAACGGCCCAAGTGGAATTCCTTTACAACTTCAATAGCCTTACTGAAGGTTCGCAAAACCTCAACGGACAAGACGGCTGGATGACACACTACCAGACTGCTCCCTCTTCGCAGGATTTCGATGTCAGCTATGTCTGTGGCTCCGAAATGGCACCCGACGAGAGTCTTGCCGTCTGGTATCCATACGGCGGCTCAGGCGTGGGCCGCACGGCCACGCGCAAGGCCTCGTCCAACTTCAACTTCAGCTTCCAGAACGGCGGCATCATGGACCTTGAAATCGACATGAACCGCACTTGGTGGGGCTCGTTTTTCGGCGTGGGCTTCGACGCTGACGGCGACGGGCACATTCTTCCCGGAATGACCGACCCCGACGGTGGTGTCTATCTCTTCATCAAGAGCCAAGGCGACAGCGGCCACGCCAAAGTTTGTTTGCCTGATGGCAGCAACATCCCCTTCGACTACGAACAAGGCGGCTGGACGCGCTACAAGATGTCATTCGACTTCACGGCTTACGATGGTGCAGGCGCGGTGACGGTTTTCGTCAAGCCCAACTGCGAAGGAGAATGGATTCAGATGGCGGGCTGCACCAACGTTTGCATGAACCTCACACCAGGTTCGGGCGACAAAAACGACTATCAAGTGTGGGACGGCCTCTTCTTCCACTCGCAAGGCGGCACGGGCGGCTTCGACAACCTCCTCGTGCGCCAGAAGCCCGACGGCAACGCCCAACTCATTGAAATGGCTGACATTCCGAACCAACTGATTTTCAACGACCCGATTACTTTGGAAGCCACCGCATCTTCAGGACTGCCCGTTTCATTCGAGATGATGGAAGGACCTGCAACAATTGAAGGCAACATTTTGACCCTAACGGGCGAAACGGGCATCGTGAAGCTGAAAGCCACCCAAGCCGGCAACGCCAACTGGCTGCCTGCCCCCGACGTGGTGAAGACTTTTGAGGTCGTCGACCCGTATGCCTACGAACCCGAGGTGAAAATCCGCCGCCCGTATGAGGGGACAAAAGTTTATCTGTATGATATACATCCCGTTATGATTGTCGTCTCGGCCTATATCGAGCATCCTGAAGTCATCAAGTTCACCAATGTACATGCTTCCATTAATGACGAATACATCGCCTTGCAGACCGACTATCCCGACGACCCCGACAACGGTTATTATTACGGTTTTTGGACCCCTTCGGGCTTTGGCGACTATGACATGACCGTCAGCGTGACCCAAAGTGGCGACAAAACGACCACATTTACGAATAGCTTCGAGGTGACCAACAATATCGAAAGCCACTTGGATGTGATTACGATGAACGGCGACCTCGTTTGCACCCCGTCGTCACATAGCGCCAAGGGCGAATACGTGTTTCCATCGCATGTGGGCGCGTTCAACAACATTATGGCCCATTTCGATTATAATTGCGTGAACGGCAACTGCGACACTTACGACCGCATAGGCGGAGTGAAAGTACGCAATTATAGAGGCGAATGGGTTGAGTTGTTCCGCTACATCACACCCTTCGGTGTACAGTGCCAAGACGATGTGGAGGTGAGCGACTATACCACCCAGCTGCAAGGTTTGGTGGAGTTAGAATACTATATGGAGCTTTGGAACGGTAGCGGCTCCAATCCCAACCTGATTTTCAGCTTCAGCGCCGGCTCCCCTGAATACCTTTACGTTGATGTGGATGAAATCTGGTTTGGCACTTACGCCTTTGGTGACTATGCCAACCAACAGCCTGTACCCGTCGTGAACTATCGTTTCAGCGAGAACGCCCAAGCCGCAAAACTCAAGCTGACCACCACGGGCCATAACTGGAGCAGTGGTACCAACAACACTAACAACACGGGCAACGCCGCCGAGTTCTACGAAGCCACGCATCACATCCTCGAGAATGGATACGTCAGCTTCGATCAACACTTATGGCGTACCTGCAGTCCCAACCCAGCGGGTTGTCAGCCGCAAAGCGGCACCTGGACCTACAACCGTAGCGGATGGTGTCCGGGCAGCATCGCCATGGTGTGGGACTATGGCCTCAATGTCTTCCCTGGTGAGAGTATAGAGCTGTCATACCAGTTCGACCCAAACTATCTCGACCTTTGCCATCCCAACCACCCAGAATGCCACGATGGCATTACCTGCACCGAATGTGCCGCTCCCGACAATCCGATATTGCGCGTTTCGGGCAAAATCGTCACCTACAGCGACAAAAAGGAAATCCTTACCAGTGTACATCCTAAACAACCTGTAGAGGCTTTCACTGCTGAAGTTTATCCCAATCCCGCTAAAGGACAAGTCACCCTCCGCACCGACTACGACAAAAGCGCTGTCAGTGTGATGGTACTCAACATGCAGGGACAAATTGTGACCAACTTCGCATTTGAAGGCTGCTGCACAATCGATGTAAGCCGTTGGCCCGCTGGAGTTTATACTGTTCAGATGTTAGGTGGCAGTTTGATAACGAAGAAGTTGGTGGTAGAATAAACATGAACGACATTCAACTTCACTATATCGACCAAGGCCAAGGCCATCCACTAATTCTGCTCCACGGCAACGGCGAGAGCAGCGAGTATTTTGTTCACCAGATTGCCCATTTTTGTAAGAAGTATCGCGTCATTGCAATAGATACAAGAGGACATGGCCAATCTTCCCGAGGAAACAAGCCTTTTACGATAAAACAATTTGCCGACGACTTGCTCGATTTCATGGACGAAAAAGACATCGAAAAAGCCTGTTTCCTCGGTTTCTCTGATGGCGGCAACATCGCCTTGACTTTTGCGCTAAAACATCCCGAAAGAGTTGACAAACTGATTCTTAACGGCGCTAATCTGTTTCCTTCAGGTGTGAAGCCACTCTACCAATGGCCCATCGAATTCGGCTATTCTATTGCAAAATTGTTTTCAAGGAAATCCGACAAGGCAAGAAAGAATGCGGAATTGCTCGGCTTGATGGTCAATGAGCCGCATATCGACCCGTCGGAACTTGCCAAGCTGACCATGCCTATTTTGGTTATTGCTGGGACGAAAGACATGATCAAAGAATCACATACAATACTGATTAACAATAGTTTACATAATTCCACATTGGAATTCATAGAAGGCGACCATTTCATTGCAAGCAAGAACCCCGAAGCTTTTAACGCCGCTGTCGAAAAATTTTTGCAAAATTCCGCTTGACAATGATATTTTTGTACATTTGCAGGGTTGCAATGGAACGCTAACCCAAGTACCAATTATGAAAGCAATCGTTAATTAACATATAACTAATTAAAATTCAAAGAGTTATGAAGACTTGTAACAAATTCTTCGCCGAATTGTTCGGCACATTTGTCTTGGTGTTTGGTGGCTGTGGAACAGCCTTGTTCGGACATGTTGGCTTCCTCGGTGTTGCCATCGCCTTTGGTTTGACCGTGGTCGCCATGGCCTATGGCATCGGTCACATCTCTGGTGCCCACCTCAACCCTGCCGTCAGTTTTGGCGTCTTTGTCAATGGCCGCATGAGCTTCAAGGAAATGCTCTGCTATTGGGCTGCCCAGTTCATTGGCGGTATCATCGCTGGTGCTCTGCTGCTCGTGATTTGGAATGCCGCTGGCCTTGGCACTACTGGTGTTTTCGCCGCCAACGGATTCGGTGCTGACTTCCAAAAGGCTTGTGGTGGCGACTACCAAGCCATCAGCACTGGAGGTGCCTTCCTCGTTGAGGCCTTGCTGACCTTCGTATTCCTGATGGTCATCCTCGGTGTCACCGACAGCAGCCATGCCAACGGCAAGTTCGGTGGTCTGGCCATCGGTCTCACCTTGGTGCTCATCCACCTCATCAGCATCCCGCTGACCAACACTTCGGTGAACCCCGCCCGTTCGCTTGGCGTCGCCTTATTCTCCAACTGCGACGGTGCTTGGAGTGCCATGGGACAAGTTTGGCTCTTCATCGTGGCTCCGCTCGTCGGTGCTTGCCTTGCTGGCTTGGCTTACAAGTGCCTCGCTGGCTGCTGCAAGAAATGCGAGAAATGAGCAGTTGAACGTCCATTATCAGGAACTATGAAAAAACTGAACTTACTGTTTATCGCCTTTATGTTCCTGTCAGTAAAAGCCCTTGCGCAACAGCCTGCGACAAGGGCTTTTATTGATGAACAGGGCGTGATTACGACTGAAAACGTGCTTGATGTCCAACTGCCTCCAGCGGCCCGCGACGGCTTGACACCCATGCCAGGATTCCCCTTGAGCTTTGGATCAAACACCACCTACAAACCCATGCGTGGCCTGACCTTGGCCGACCTCAACAATGACGGTGCCGATGAAATCATCCTCAACCACAACGAAGAAATCAATGTCATTGACGGCCAAGGGCATGTTCTTTGGACTCAAACACTTGCTGGTGGCATGGCACAATATCCTGCCACAGTCGGCGACATCGACGGCGATGGCAACTTGGAAGTAGTGGCACTCACCGCTTACGGCAACGCACGCGGTGGCATCAATGTCTTTAGTAGCACCGGCGAAGTGCTGCTTGCCACCGTGACAAACAACAACCCGCTCATCTGTGCCCCCGTTTTGGCCGACCTCAACAATGACGGCACTTTGGAGATCATCTTCTGCGGTCGCGGCAAGGCCTCTGCTAGTATCTCCGCCGGAGTCCATGCATGGAACCTCCAAGGCGAGGAAATCGATGGGTTCCCTTTCGAGATGCCCTCAACACCTGCCTTCACACCAACCTTGGCCGACATTGACGGAGATGGCTTCCTGGAGCTTTTCATCGCAACGACTTCCATCCTTTATTGCGTCAGCCATACAGGAGAAATGTTATATTCCGTTGAGAGTCAGGAGGCCTACAAGTATTCCTACCAGTCACCACTTGTGGTCGACTTCGATGGCGATGGCAACTGGAGCCTTGTGGGAGCCTGCCATGGCGACAACCCGAACCACTATGTGCGTAACGCCCAAACGGGTGAATATCGTTCAGGATGGCCAAAACCAGTCGCTTATTGGACTTATTCCGCTCCAACAGTGACGAAAAATGACGACGAATATGCCATCTTCATGGGTGTTTCAGGCGAAGGCAACGTGTTCTATCAATATGATGTCAACGGCAACGTGGCATCCGGATTCCCGCTCAACCTGACTTCAGGTATCGAGGGCTTCTTTTCTGTGGCCGACATTGACGGCGACGGCGAAAACGAAATCATCACCGACTTCAATTTGATGGACGGCAACGAAGGTTTCATCCGCGCTTGGGAAATGGACGGCACCGAAGTCACCAACGGCTTCCCGCTGCGTCCGCAAGGCCTCACCTACATGAACGGTGCCAATTTCGGCGACATCGATGGTGACGGCAATTTGGAAATTGTCACGCTCAGTTATGTCCAGAATTTCTCCCCCGATGACCCCGTGTATGTCACCGCCTACGCTTTGAACCAACCTGTTGAGAATCTAGTCTATGGCACATATAAAGGCAGCAATGACCGCATGGGCTGGATTCGAGAAGAAGAGGTAGTCATCAGTTGCAACCCAATTCGTGACTTTGATGCCGAAACTTATGGAGATAGGCCAAAAGTACATCTGTTTTGGACTGAACCCGAACTTGGATCAACGGGAAATCTATTAGGCTATAGGATTCTGAAAGACGGAATCCTGTTGGAAGAATTAACCCAAGCACAAGAATACATTGACCTCAACGTTGGTTTTGACGAAACGCATGAGTATGTCGTTATCGCCGTTTTCGACGACGGTTGTGAGGCCGAGTCAGAACTGCTTTTGGTGACCGTGCTTTGGGACAGTGTTCAAGAAAATGGAAAAGAGGTCAAAGTCTACCCGAATCCTGCCAAGGACATGCTCCACGTGGATGGTGCCGGTCTTCTTCAAGTCGAAGTGCTCAACATTCTGGGCCAAAGCGTGTTAAGTGTCAATGAAGGTTTCGAAAGCATCCGTCTTAATTCCCTGCAAAACGGCATCTATTTCGTCCGCCTAAAGTATGAACACGGTGAAAAGAGTTTCAAACTGACAATCGATAGATAACTATCAACTATCAACTATTAACTATCAACTAAAAAAGTTCCGTCGTCGCGGAACTTTTTTTATTTTTGCATCATGGCAGGCATCTACATCCATATTCCCTTTTGCAAGTCGAAATGCGGCTATTGCGGGTTCTACTCGTTGTCTTCCTTAAAGCTGAAGGACAAGTTTTTTGAGGCGTTAAAAGCGGAACTCATGTTGAGAAAAGACTACTTGAAAGGTGAAACCGTCCACACAGTCTATTTCGGTGGCGGCACCCCTTCCCTACTGACTGTCGACGAAATCCGCGAGCTGTTACACCTTATTAATATTAATTACTCGGTCGACGAAAATGCCGAAATCACCCTTGAAGCCAATCCCGACACGTTGTCTTTGGACTATCTGCAAGGCTTGCGCAAGATTGGAATCAATCGCATGAGCATTGGCATTCAGAGCTTTTTCGACAACGATTTGCATTACTTGAGTCGCCGCCACGACTCAAACCATGCCCGCCAATGCCTTGGCTGGGCCAAGCAAGCCGGTTTCACCAACATCAGCATTGATCTCATCTACGGCTTGCCAACATCCAACGCCGTGCAATGGAACCGCAATCTGGACATCTTTTTCGAATACGATTTGCCCCATCTTTCAGCCTATGCCCTTACCTTGGAGCCTAATTCCATCCTGACCAAGCAAATCGAACAAAAAAAAGTGCTCCCCGTCAATGAGGATGATGCCTTGCGTGATTACGAAATCCTATGTCGCCGTGCCAAAGACCATGGATACTTACACTATGAAATTTCCAATTTCTGTCGTCGTGGTATGCACTCAAGGCACAATGCCAGCTATTGGTTCGGTACACCCTACATAGGATTTGGGCCGTCGGCGCACTCGTTTGACGGCACATCCAGACAATGGAACATTGCGAGTGTGGAGAAATATATAGACGCGGGACGCGAGACTGCGAGACTGCGAGACCTGACAGTCCCGTGTTCCGTGTCCGAAAAAGAAATGCTATCACCAGAACAGCTCTACAACGAATACGTCATGCTCCGTCTCCGTACCCACTGGGGCATCGACCTGAAATACATGAAACGTGAAATGGGCGAAAAGTTTTCCACTTATTGCGAGAAACATGCGCGACCACTCATCACCCAAGGCAAACTCTCACAAACGCGAGAGTTTCTCTACCTCTCTGATAAACAGATGCTATTCGCCGACAGCATAGCAGAACAATTATTTTGGGAAGAATAAATATTTCTCCTGAAATTTTTCAAACCGACTAATTTCTTTCCTATTTTTGGACTGCCAAATGTACAATCATCATTAAAACCAACTAACATGTTAAAATTCAAACCATTACTCTTATCCGCCCTGCTGCTCGCCGGTTTCAACACCATGGCACAGGAAGAACAAGAAATGCTCGACGGTGCTTGCTGTACGAGCATCATGGTGGGCAAAAACGCTTCCACCGACGGCTCCGTCATCACCTCTCACACTTGCGATGGTCGCTACCGCACCTGGATGCGCTGGGAAGCTGCCGCCGACCACAAGGTGGCCGAACCCTCCAAAGGCAAAAAAAAGAAAGGCCAAACCGACGAGACCATCGAGACACACAAGGTCTACAAAGGCACCATGCACACCGAAGACCCCTTCGACAACCGCAATGTGGAACTGGTCGGCGAGATTCCGCAGGTAGCCCACACTTATGCCTACCTCAACACGGCCTACCCCTGCCTCAACGAGAAACAACTAGCCATCGGTGAAACGACCTTCTCCGGACCCGACACCTTGGTCAACCACAAAGGCATGTTCTTGATTGAGGAGTTGGAGCGTGTGGCCTTGATGCGCTGCGACAACGCCCGCGACGCCATCCAACTTATCGGCAAGCTCGTCAAGGAATACGGCTACGGCGATGGCGGCGAGTGTATCACATTGGCTGACAAAAACGAAGTATGGCAGATGGAAATTCTCGGTGAAGGTCCCGACAAAATCGGCGGCGTTTGGGCCGCTAAACGCATTCCTGACGGCGAAGTGGGCGTCAGCGCCAACATCGCCCGTATCGGCAAGCTGGAACGCGGCAGCAAAGACTTCTACTGCTCCGACAACTGCGAAGCTGTGGCCAAGAAGTACGGCCTTTGGGATGGCCAAGGTGATTTTGTCTTTTGGAAGGCTTTCGGCAGCAGCTACGGCGCAGGCAAGAACTTCCGCGAACGCGAGTTCTTCGTTCTCAACAGCCTTGCCCCTTCTCTTAACTTGAGCATGGACATGGACGAACTGCCTTTCTCTGTGAAACCTGACAAGAAAGTTGACGTGATGGATGTCATCAATCTGTTCAAGAGCACCTATGAAGGCACCGACATGGACATGACGCGCAATGTGAAGATGGTCAGCAAGAAACGTATGGAGGACGGCTCCGTCGTCAACGACACCATCATCAGCCCCATTGCCAACCCGTGGATTGGTGGTGTGACAATGAACACCATTAATTATTTAGCTCCCGGCACCATCAACTTCCAACGCACTGTGGCAGTGGCTTGGAGCAGCTACAACTTCGTCACCCAATGCCGTAGCTGGATGCCCGATGAGATTGGTGCCATCTGCTGGATGGCCTGTGACAACCCAGGACAAAGCCCACGTATCCCGATCTTCTCTGGTTCCACCACCTTGCCCGACGGCTTCGACAAATGCGGTCAGCTGCGTTATCGCGAAGAGGCTTGGATTTGGCACTACCGCAAGGCCAACAAATTGGCTACCGTGCAATGGGGTCGTACCAAAAGCACTTTGCTCGATAACGTGACCCGCTTCGAGCAGAAAGCCTTAAACGAAATCCCCGCCATGGAGAAACGCGCCCAGGCCCTCATTGATGAAGGCAAGACCAAGGAAGCCACACAACTTATCAACCAATACACTTCCGACTTCGCAGGCTCCACCCGACAGACCTGGAAGGAGATGGAAAACAAGTTCTGGTATTGGTTTAGCATGGGGTTCTAATCTCCACTGCCAGTAACAAAAATAGAGAGGCGAGCCATGGCTCGCCTCTCTTGTTTCAAGAAGTGATGTCCAAAATTACTTCGATTCCAAATAAATCGTGCCTTTTCTTATCGAATTGACACCACCAGCTCCCGGGATTTCGTAAGTGCCAGTAAAACCATCAGCAATGATTTCGCCCGACACAGCACGTTGGTTGCTGGGGACCACGGCATAACGCGTATTATTATCGCCATTCTGGACGTCAAGACCTCTGAAGGTAACAATGTTACCCACCTCATCGGAGTTGACAATACCACCATCGAAGCTGACCACCGACTGGTTTTTCACACCACAGATGGTAATCGGAACGTTGGTGTTTGCACCTACAACGTTGAACTTCACGAGAGCGTTCATGTTTTCCAACCTTTCGCACAAATAGTGCTCATAGTTGCCCGCTCTTGGCCCATCATAAGGTTCAGTTATAAAACCATGGGCGATAACAGCAGGTTGTGCTTGTTGGTCAGCGTAGCTGAACGTCACATAGTCGACATCACCCACTGTGACGGTTTGCTCACTTCCACCCAAGAGAAAGAGCTCCATCATATCACCATTATGAAGAGCATCTACATTG
>JAEEGL013720252.1_pt1 | contig 16921 bp, 11 predicted proteins | sample 9134231 | NCBI WGS metagenome assembly JAEEGL01 (sample SAMN16246548, study PRJNA631951) | gut metagenome | biome: gut microbiome; feature: rumen; material: fiber-attached | host: Bos | place: Iran: Karaj | collected 2018-10
ACGATATCCGCTTCCCTGACTATTTCAGGAAGGTTTTCGGTTCGACTGTGACATATCGTAACCGTGGCGTCTCCGCCAAGTCCCTTCTGGAGGAAGAGGAGCCCCATCGGTTTGCCGACGATGTCGCTTCGACCGATAACAACGACGCGCTTTCCCTTTGTTTCTATGTTATAACGCGCCAGAAGTCTCTGAATCCCATAAGGGGTGCAGGGTAAGAAGCGCGGACGTCCTTGCGAAAGAAGACCGACGTTTTCTGGATGAAACGCGTCGACGTCCTTTCGCGGATCGATAAGGTCGAGTATCCGTTTCTCGTCAATTCCCTTGGGAAGGGGGAGTTGAACAAGAATGCCATGGACAGATTCGTCGCCGTCGAGCTTTTCAATGAGCTCGCAAAGTTCGTCGCTTGTCGTTTCTTTTGGCAAACGATACATGAGACTCCGAACGCCGACCTTCGCGCACGCGTTTTCTTTGTTGCGCACATAAACTTGACTCGCCGGATCGTCTCCGACAAGAACGACTGCAAGCGTTGGCTGGACGCCCGTCTCTTCGATAAAACGAGCGACCTCGTCTTTAATCTCATAGCGGATTTGCTCCGCCGTTCCTTTGCCGTCAAGTATCTGAGCCGACATGACTCCTTCCTTTCTTTATGAAATAACCGCAATTCCGACGCCTGAGAACAAACGGCGCCGAATACTCCGATTGTCTAGATTCTACACAGAGTACGCCTTCTCGCCAAACCTTAATCTCGGTCTTTTAGCGCCTATTTTCCTATTTAGAAGGCGTTCTTCTCGTTCTAACGTTCCAATTTGTTGGAATGAGATTGTTGAGAATATTTTCACTGTCTTGACTCTCTTCGCTGATCGCTATTTCTTGTAGCGACCGTCCCTGTATAGAAAAAGAAATAGTTTGTGAAAAAAGTCAGAAGGCAACGGAGTCTTCCGCGTTGAGGAGCCTTGCTATTTCGCGCGCGTGACGTTGAAGTTCCTCGTCGTTTTGGAGCGCTTTGACCAGTTGACGCGTCGCGTGAATCATCGTCGAATGGTCGCGATTGGAGAATTGTCGACCAATTTCGCGATAAGTTGCGTTTGTGAGTTTCCTCGCAAAGAATACGACGAAACTTCTCGCGAGCGTTAACGTTTTGGAACGTTTTTTGCTCCGTGTTTCAACGACGGAAACTGCAAAATACTTTGCTACTGTTTTGACGATGCGATCAAGAGTCCAAGTCGCGTCGGGGTTGCGTTTGGCAAGGAAATCGTCGAGGTTGTCAATTGTGAGCGCGCTTTGCGAGATAGCGAGGGTTTGCGCGGCTTGAACAAGAGAACCGCAAATCGCTCCAACTGTTGAAGGAAGGCGTTGGACGCACAATTGTCTCATTTCTTCGTCAAGCGGGAGCGCAAGTTTTGAAGCGATCCGATCGACGACGACGCGCTTTGTTTCATCCGTCGGCAGATTAACAGGGATAAGGAGACCGCTCGAGAAACGAGCCGCAAGATCGGAAAGGAAACCGGAGATGGTCGAAGGATTACGCGAAAAAGAAAATATAACGAGCTTTTGGGCGCGAATCGCCTCGTCAAGCGTCGCTAACATTTCCAACTGCGCAGTCTCCTTTTCCGCGAGAATATCCGAGTCTTCAATAGCCAACACGTGCGCTTGCGCGACAAGTTGGCGGAAAAGAAGCGTTTGATTGCGTTGAATCGCGTTGATAGCCGACGTCGAAAAGTCGGACGCTGAAAGGTAGAATACCGTCTTTTGCGGTTCTTTTGTTCGACGAATCTGGCAGATTCCCTCGATAAGACGAGTTTTCCCCGACCCGCTCGAACCGTAAAAAATTAACGGCGCGGAAAAGCTAAGGCTCTCTAAGGGACGATACCCTAGGATGCTTGGCGTTTCAGGCGAACGTCTCGAAGCGTTGAACGTCGCCATGTCGAAGAGGATGCTTGCGGAGATTTTGGCGCCGTTTGGTTGATCGAGAACTGATCCGAGAAGTCCGTCTTGCGCGGCATGGAGAAGTATTTCGACGTCGGCGCGGGAATGTTCCTGAACGGCCGCTTCAACGGGGTCAAGAGACGACAATCCAATAGGGCGATCAAAGATCGGAACTCCGTCGGCGGCAAGTCGGTACGCCAATTCCGCTAGTCCATTCTCCGGCCCAATGAGAAATCCGCCTAACAACTCTTCTGGCGAGAAGGGATTAGGGACCGCGTCAGCGTTGTTTTCATTGAGGGACGTGGGGATTTCAAGATCGTGATACAGGTTGGGGGAGTTTGGTCGAGCCAATTGCGTCGTCTCTATATCTTTTCGATAATTGTTTTCTATTGTCAGATCGCCCTAATTCTTAGGGGTAAATTCAACGTCGATCATATCCGAAGCGTCTTCGTGGTCGTCGAACGTTTCGTCAGAAAAATCTCCTTCTAACCGTCCATTGTCGATCGTTCCATAGTCGCGTCGTCTGGCGTCGTGGAAATTATTAACGCTGAAACTCCAAGTTTTAAAGACGGAAAAATTACCGTTGGCGCTCTTATTGAGGTCTATTTTACACAGTTTCACTAGCGCCAGAAGGGCTTTTCTCGTAAAGGGAACGAGGACGAGGACGCCGAAAACGTCTGAAACGAAACCCGGAAGAATGAGCGCGAACGCGCCAAGGTTGCCGAACAGGTAGTTTTTTAGAGAGTTTTCTGAGATTCCTGAGGAGCCGAAAATCGGACCGCGACGCTGAAGTTTCGCGACGGCGACGCCTAAGAGGGTGGTCCCCAACGTCAACAGTAACGCGCTCCCTAAAGACGTCGCCCGGACGACCAAAATAAAAACGACGAGTTCGACGATCGGATAGAGCAAAAAAGCGAGCAAAAACATTCCTGACGCCTCTCGTTCTCTAGAGCAAGTTCCAGACGCTCGACTTAGCGACCTTCCAGATCGCTGAACGTGACGCTGGACATGACAAACATTAGTAGCTCAAACCATGATTATAAACGACGGCGTCCTTTCTTGCAACTTGCGCTTTTCGATTATGCCGCTCCTCACGAGAATACGTCTTTAATTCACGACTTGTCTCGACGGCGCAACATTAGACTGGAATAATTGGTTTTTCAGGAGAAATTGGAAAAACCGTTAAATCTGTAATTTTGCAAATATTTTGCACAAGAGTTAAAAAACTTCTAATTAGAGTTGTCGTAATGGTCGATACGATCCGTAGAGCCTGTATTTTCAGGTTTGCGTATGTTTTGATTTGGCGATAACGATTTCGCTGAATCGTGAATCACCAGATCGTCAAATCGGACGCCGTTGAAAGAAAGAAGTCGCACGATGATTAACAGAACGTTTAATATGCAGCGCAGCGCGCAGTTGGCGATTATATTGTCGCTGCTCTTGATCGCGCCTATTGGCGTGAAGAATTGTTGGGGACAGGCGCCCGGATTTGCACAGTCACGTAGCGAAGTTCCCGCGACGGCTCAAAGCGGTCCCCGCCGTTCGTTCCTTTCACAACTCAATCCGTTCAGTAGACAATCGGAGCAGAACGCGCCGGTTGTAGACACAACGACCATTTCTCAACCTGTTGCGACGAATATGTCGTCCAACACGATTGTCGCGCCGCGCGTCCAAGTGCAGCCGCCTGTTCAGAGTCGTCCTGTCGCGCAACCTTCACGACCTGCGGCTCATCCGCAGACGACTCCCTCCATGTCGACTGCTTCGAACGCCCCGAGTTCAGCGAGCGCCGTTCGGTCGAGCCTCGCCGCTCGTCCGTCGCCGAAGAGCGGTTCGACGGCGAATACTTCCAGCACGGGCGGAGTCGCGTCGTTGTTACTCGACGAGTTTGAGGACAGTCCAGAGGGGGAAGCGGCCGATTCAGAAACGCCAAAACCGGCTCCTAGACGAACAGTTCGTAGAAGTTTACGCGCTAATTCGTTCCCGTCCTCCCTCGAACTTCTTGACGACGGAGAAGACGCAGAGAACGAGAAGTCCCCTGTCTCTAGCGGCAAGGACGACGTTCTTTTGACGGACGAAGAGGACGGATCCTTGGAGGACGCCGCCGATGAAGAGGAAGACGACGATTACGAGAGTTCAATCGACTCTGCCGACGCGTCGCCTCTTGTCGCCGTCGTTGTCGAGGAAGAAGCGAAAAGCGCTCCGCGCACAAGAGCCGCCGTTCCAGATAATCAGGCAAAGAATCATCCAACCTCGTCTGCCGTCGCGTCAAACGAGGACGAACTTCTCGAGGAATATGAATCGTCAGACGAAGAGGTCGAAGACGTCGCGGTCGTCGACAACCGTTTAGAGGAGTTTTTACCGGCAGAGAACGTTCAGAATCGTAAAGCGGCGACTTCAGAATCTTCGGAGACGACGCTTTCGCAGGGACGCGCTCCCATTATTGAAGTCGATTCGCTTGGTCCTCGTAAACTTACGGTTGGTCAATCTTCAACCTATACAATTCGCGTGAAAAACGCAGGTTCAGAGATCGCTCGAAAATTGGTTGTGACGACGGATATTCCCGAACATGCCATTGATCTTCGCGCTGTTCCGAGCGTTGGCGACGCGTCAATTCAAGAGGGAAACGAACGCGGCGGCGTCCGGCAGTGCGTCTGGAAAGTCGGCGTTCTTAAGCCAGGAGACGAACAAAAGCTTACTCTGTGCATGACTCCGACGAAACGCGCGTCTTTTGGGTTGACTAGCGCGTTTGATTTTGAACGTCCTTCGACGTCTGCTGAAGTCGAGGTGCAAGAGCCTATTCTCGAGGCTCTTATCGAGGGTCGTGATTCGATCGAGTGGGGCGTTGAAGATCGTTATCGACTACGGTTGCGCAATATTGGCAACGGCGACGCCGAAAACGTGGTCCTTAATGTGTCGACTGGCGAGAATGAAGCGACGCAAAAGATCGGAGTTCTGCGCGCAGGCGAGGAAAAGACGATCGAAATGTCCGTAAAAACCGTTTCGGAAGAATTCTTCGTGATCGACGCGCATGCGACGGGCGCTTATGGACTTGAAGCGAATGCGACAAAGAAGGTGACGACGCTGCGCGGCAGACTTAACGTTGCGATCGAAACGCCTGATCTACAGTTTGTGGAAGGCGAGTTCGAGGCGGTGATACGGGTTCGCAACGACGGCGACGCTACGCTCCAAAACGTCGACGTTGTCGCGCAGCTTCCGAGTGGGGTCGAGGCGCTGAGTTGTTCCAGCCAGGCGCGTCGTAACGACGACAAGCGTCGCGTCTACTGGGTGGCGCCCTACATTCGTCCAAACGAGGAGACCTCTTTTACCGTTGTTTGTCGCGTTAACGCCGCGGGAAACGCCAAGTTTGAAGCTGTTGCAGTCGATCAAACCGGACTTGTCGCTCAGGCAAAATCTGTTGTGAACGTCGAATCAATAGCGGTTCTGGCAATGCGTGTCAACGTGCCGAAAGAACCCGTTGCGGTTGGAAAAACATGCGTCTATGAACTCGTTGTAGAAAACAACGGGTCTCGTGACGCCCATGACGTCAATACGGGTATTTTCCTCGGCAGTGGAATGAGGCCATTGTCGGTGGAAGACGGACGTGGTTACGTCTACGAGGAAGACTCCAAAGCTCTCTTTAAGAGAATTGCTTGTCTTAAGGCAGGCGAATCGAAAGTCTTCCGCGTGCATGCCGAAGCGCTTGCGCCCGGCAATCAAAAGGTTCAGGCAATGTTACAGTCGAGCTCAGAGGACGTCAGTCTTCTTTGCGAAGAGACGACATACTGCTATTCTCGACGTTCTACTGACGGACGAGATTCCGACGAACTTGGAGAACAGACCATGACGGCGAGCCGAATCGACGGCGCCGTTATGCGCAAGTGACGGCAATTTCCTGTCACGCATTATGAATCCGCGGGCGGCGCGTCGACTGTTATTCGACGGCCGCCCCTTTTGGCTTTAACGTTTTAAAGCGACGGCGCCTTTCGATCGTTTCGCGCGCTAAAAACAAAATATCGTAGCTCGAAACGCCAAGAGTCTTGACAGAGTCGACGACCTCCGTAGAATACACAGCCAAGGTTTTGTCATTGCCTCCTTATTTTTCATGCTTGGGGAAGCGGAGTCTTTCGTGTTCTGGGACGTCTCGTTTCGGAATGGTTTTCGTCAAGGGAATAATGAATAAGTTGTCGTCGTAGAACGAATTCTCGACGTTGGTTGTGTTTCTTGTCTCCGTGAAAACAATTCGAAGCGCCGTCGGTGTTTCATTTGAATTAGTGAAACGTTACGTTTGCGTCCATAGCTTCCGCCGACATGAAGGAAATAGTTTAATCTCGGGAATCTTTTCGTGAGCGTCAGATTCCTACAATTGTTCACCGTTATTAGAGAATTTTGCGATGCATAACGACAACTACGATGAAGACCTAAACGATGATTCAGGTCGTGCGGACGCCGATGAAAACGTCGGCAGTTCAAGAGGGGACGAAACTCGAGAAAGAACTCGGCGCGCTTATCGCGAATCTCAAGAGGGCGCGAGACAAGTAGAAGGTCGTGAGAAGTCCGTGCCGATCGGCGACGGCGACAAGGTTCGCGTGTTGTTGAAGGCGGTAAACGACGTTCTTAATCAGTATTTCCCACTCAAGACGCTCATTTCCGCCGTCGAGTTCGAAGTTTTTCGCGATTACATTTTTCAGAGAGTCCCTGAATTTGCCGAAGACCCCGCCGCCTTTCTTCCTGAATCCGAATCTCAGTTGGATTTATCTACCGTCGAAGGGGTTGATAAGGCGATAGATCATTACCTTAGAGACCTATTCTTTCACGCTGGCGGAACTCTTATTGGCGAACTCGAGCCGAGGAAAACGCGTTTAGAAAAGCGAGTCGCGTATTTTTCAAGTCCCGAGCATTTCGACGCGTTGTGTTTTCGGATGGGACGGCGCAAAATTAGAGACGACCTTGATCTTGTGAATCAGTTTGAAGAACTCTTACATAACGGATCAGTTGTCGACAGGCGCCGACTTTCTGAGGCGAGAGTCAGTAAAGGCTCTGAAGAAAGCGCGCGTGGCAAGGGGCTTGACTCAAACGACGGGACGCAAGCAGTAGATCAGGGAAAGAAAGATTGCGTTTGGCTTTCTACTTACCGTGCCGCGATGGAAGTCCTCGAACGGTATTTCGACGGAACCTCCCTTGACGTCTATGATTTCGAGACGTTTCGCCGTCTATTCTTCCTGAGATCGCGATCCATTGCGAGCTTTAAAGAATCTCCCTTGTTTGACGAAGACGAATATCGCTCCGTTGAAAACGCTCTCAGCGACGTCTTTTTGACTTTCGACGAGTTTGACGCGACTCGCTTAGAGGAACTCTTTATAAAGCTTGACGATTTGCGTCTCTTCGCAAACAAAACGCCTGGGAGCATTGACGAAGTTCTCGTTTTGGCGCTTGAAATCTTCCGCAAGCATATGAATAAAGACGGCGTAGTCGAGTTTCTAAATCACGATTCTGATTTCAGTTCAGAATATTTGGCGATAGCGAAATACGTCGTTCAGAAACGGTTTCCCAATAGACGATTCGAGCGTGATTATTCCGACTTTGGCGACTTCTATCATGAGTTCCTTCGTGTCGCCGGGCCCAAAGCGAAGGCGACTGAGGACGAGGTTCGTTCCTACTTTGTTTCGGCTGGCGGCGTTTTCAGGGTCGAACCGACTGTCGAGACGGAGGATCAGGGTCCCGCTTCTCGAAGCGAAGCGGTGAAAAAGGTTCTCATTGAGTATTATCCGGACGGAATTGATTTATTTGACCATTCTTCGCTCATGGATTTCTGCAAAGAATGCGCCGAGTTAGGCTTCGTGCTGGAACCGTCCGATTCTAAGGTTCGAGCCGCTATTTGCCGAAGCGCTGTATTGTGTGATTTGCGCGCTTGGGCGTTCTCTGAAGAGCTTAAGAAAAAATTAAAAGACACGGTCGAGTCCCTTGTTCGAAACAATACGCAACTTATTTATTATGAACCGTTTTTCAATAAGAACGAGGATTGGCTCTCTCCTGAAGGCGTTTCTAACTGGCGTGTTCTTCGTTCGTTGATTGCCTCTTGCTTACCGAAATACATGTTCTACGATCAGTATTTTGAAAGCGCTCCCAGCAACCGTGGCGAAGGAGTGAAAATCTTAGACGAAGTTACGCGTCTTTGGGGCGCGTTTTCCGCGCGTCGAACCGTCGACGAGTTGGCGGAGCGTAGTTATATTCCGCGCGAGCTGATTCGACAATTGTTAGAAAATACGCCGTCCTTTTTCTCGCCCGTTGAAGACGGTTTTATTTTGACGGAACATTTTAAACCCTTGTTGAATCGTCGACCTGCGTATGAGTTCAAGCTGGACGGTTTCGACAAAAAAATCGCGAAGACTCGTAGTTCTGATTTTTCTGGCGACGGTAAAGCCTTCCTGAAACGCATGCTCGACGAAGTGAAGGACCGTGAGTTGGACGTGTCAAAATCCTCCGACTTGGAGTCTAAGAACGGTAGTTCCGCTGTTTCCGAGCAAACGAAATCCGAAAAGATTATCGCCGAAGAATCCAAGTCGAATGTCCGATATGTTTCAACCGCCGACGAGGTCTCGACTTCAGACGGCGATTGGAGAAAACGCGCCAACCTTGTCGCGAGAATTCTTTCGCAAAGTTTCAAGGATGGTTTACTCCTATCGGACGTTAAGGAAATGGAACGCTTTCGTAAGACGGCGGAGGAGAAAAACCTCGAGTTGAGTCAATCCGACGACGAACTTTTAAAACAGCTTAAGCGCGTGGGGTTTGTATGCGACGGAAGACTTTACGTCGTTTCCAAGAGAGCGAAAGAGATTGTCATTGATTTGGTCGACTCTTGGTTTAGCCAAGACGGTTCTGTCGTTTACTATGAATCTTTCTTTGAACGTTGGCAGGATATCCTTGACGGCGCGGGCGTCGTTTCTGTCGATGTATTAAAAAATAGGTTGCAGAAATATCTTCCCAATTACGTTTTTTCGGACGACGAATACTTTACGTCGTCCGACGACGGACGAACGCTTTTTGAAATGGTTCGCGACGACCTTCTTCTTGTCTGGGACGGCGTCTCGGCGAAACGCGTCACCGAGCTGGAAAAAATGATTTACGTTCCGCGGCGCGTGTTAGAGAAAGTTCTGAGAGGCGATCACGACCATTTTGAAGTGCTGTTGAACGGCTTTTGGAAACGAATTGACGTCGACAAAAAACAGAGCGCGTCGAAAAAGAAGGACTCCAAGAAATAGGAAACTGTTTACGAAGTTTTCTTTACGCCTTGTCTGTGGCTTTGGGCGCCGTTCAGTGATTGAATGGCGTTCAATAATTGTTGTTTTCCGTCTCTGTTCGTCTTTTCGCGGATGTACCGTAATTTCACGGATGAAAACAATTTTCATTGTTAAACCGTTTTGTAATTTTACAGAAAAATATATATTGATTCAAGCCGTTTTGGGTAGATTTTAGGGTAGAAGTTGTTCCCCTTCATAAGTAACTGTGAGAACGTCAGTTATCAATCGTCGGTCGGTTCTCCGTTCCTGTGTTCGTGGTATAGTCCGTTCTGGAATTGCCGAAGTCGTCGCTTGTGTCTGTATACCTTAGAAAAAACGCCCATCCTGCCCATTCTGCCCATCGTCGCTTGTAAGTCTATGTGAAAACATAACTTCCAGAATGGACAGAATCGCCCATCTGGCGCCCATGGCCGCCCATCCTTCAACGCTTCAAGAGTCCGACAACGTCCGAAATGGTGGATTTCTCATATTTGCGCCTGTATTGCGCCAAATTTCAACGTTCAGGATTGGACGATTGATTATTCAGAAAAAACATGATCGTCGATTCTAGCGGCTATTCAGAAAGACTTTTTCAAGTGGGTGGACGTTTTGGTTTCAACGCCAGCTATTGACGCGCTTTTTCTCTGTTGTCTGTCTCACAGTTTACGCTATTTTCTCCAAATTTAGTAAAACTGTTAAACGCTCTGTTTTGGCTGTTTTTTCGACTTTCGGCGCGTCGCCAATAAGTTGATCGTGAAAAACTCCATCGTGTTGAAAAATCTCAAATAAAAACCCTCTTGAATTGCTCCAAGAGGGTTGAACGCATCCAGAAAAACTGACTTGAATTTAACAGACTTCGGCGGGTTCCCGTTGCGATCTGTTGACAGCTTCGACGACGGACAACGGCGTTGTCTTTTCGTCGTAATAATGCTTTTTAGCAATATCTTTGGTGTGTCCTAGAAATTCGTTTTCCGCTTCAACGCCTGCGTTTTTTTCCCAATAATTCGACGCCGTTCGTCGTAACGCTCCAGCAGGGTCTGGATAACTCAAATTTGAACGTTTCAAGATTCTACGGTACCTTGCTTTCATCGTCGTTTCTTTTACCTGTTCAACGCCTGGAATTTTCCACAATTCTGGGAATACGTAATCGCCTGTTTCTATTTCGTTTTCTTCCTGATACTTTTTGAGACGCAACAAGGCTTCCCGCGTGTCTTTGTGAAGTGGCATATATCTGACTTTTCGCGTTCGTCGCTTGCTGTTTTTGGCGTCAATTATCATTATTTCGCCTTTTATGTATTTATTGGTGTCGAAATCTATCATACTCCATCGGATGCGCGGTGCCTCGCTCCAAAGGCGTAACCCTTGATGATAACCAAACATAAACCAAGCCGTCCAAAATTCGGGTTGATCGGTTTTATTGAGCGCATCCAGAATCGCTGTTTTTTGTTCGTCTGAAACGACGCTTTTTTCTTTTTTTTCGCCAGTGTCGATGTTATCAAGACAGACAAACGGGTTGCGTATATCGTCATCCAGCTTTTTGACAGCCCAATTAAAAATTTGCTTGACGTGTCCAATTCGGCGGTTGACGGTTGACGCCTTCAAGCTCTGTGAACGGAACCACTTGTCGAAATCTCGCGCATCTTGTTTGTTGATTGTCGAAATAGGTTGATCTTTTCCCATGAAGTCGTATAGATAATCCAGACTTTTACGAATCATGTTGATCGTTTGGGGCTTTGTTCCCATCTTTGCGAAATATTCCAGCGCTTGTTCTGCCATTTCTCCAAGCGTCAAGACCTTGGAAACGGCGATAATCCCGCGCTTTTCCAGCGCGTCAATAAGTTTCGGGTCGTTCAGGTGTACAAGGTCGTCGTATACGTCGGAATTGATCTTGCGCCCTTTCTTGTAAGCTGTTTCGACGTCGGTCAAGATTCTAACCCTTGCGTCGATTTCGTTAGGCGTGAAGGAATCGCCATAATAGATACTGATACCCAAACGACTGGAACGAACTTGAAAGCCAATCGGTCTTTTGGTCGCGTTTGCCATTTTCGTAAGTCCTTATGTTAAAACCGCATCGTGTTAGATTCTGATATGAAAGACAGCGTAAACGATTGTTATTGTTTTGGTTGCGTCGATATTTTACGCCGTCTGTCATATCGATTTATTTTAGTATATCGGATTTTATTTTATTAGCAATAGATTAAATTAGAATTATTTTGTTTTATACAACGAAAGTCTGTCGAATAGTCCGATTTTGCGCGTTAAGTGGTGAAACGACCGGTCTTTCTAGCGTCTTTCCACGTTCTTTGTCTGCCGTGGTTTCGGCGTCTGCCATTGCTTCGGCGTCTGCTGTTGGTTCCTTTCGACTTCGACTTGACAACGTATCTTCCAAAGGTCTTGGAAAGTCAACTTGTCAGATATAAAAACCCGTCTGTCTGTTCGTGGTTCAATGTAGAGTAGCCCTTGATTCTGTAACGTTTCTTCGACAAAGGTTTTATTTCGTTTGTAAAAACTCTTGTTCCACATATCTTTGACGTATACAGCTTTCAATCGCGGCGGTTCTGACTCCAACAATTTGAGCCATTCGCCAGCTATGACGTTTTCCTTTCCCGTGTCGGATTCTGTCAAGAGTACGTCGTTATAGAAATCTTTAATCTTCAGATATGGCTTATCTTCATACGTCGCCGAAGTTTTCGATCTTTGGTTCTGCCGAATTGCCGCTTCGACCGTCTCAAAAATGTAAGGTCGCGTGGTTCTATAGTATTCTGACAATAGCTGCGCATCGTGGAACGTTTCGGCGTCGATTGTTTGATGCGCTGCCAGCGTTGCGGAATCGTTCAGGTCTACGCCGTTGATCGCCAGTTTCCAGATATGTAATGTAAGCGCGATCGCGTTCACAATGCCGTACAGTTTCGTCGTAAACGCTTTTTGTGATAGGTCGCCAGCGCGTTTTGCCGCCAATTCTTCCTGTTGTAACTGGTTGTCATATAATGTAAGCTCTTTGGTATAACCAACATAGAACGGCGCGCCGTTGAACGTGTGAACGTAAGCGATTATTTTTTCCCATGTTGCGTATTCTGTTGACACTTTGGCGCCGTGGTCGGCAAAATGATATTCATCAATTCCAGGGATGTGAGAAAATAATATTCGATTGAGAAATCCTTTTCCTTTGATGCTTGGATTTAATACGCTTATCATAACGTCTGTTTGCGCGTGGAATAGGTAAGCGATTCCAGGTTTCTGGGGGTCGTCGTTCGTTTTTCTGGACACGGCGGCGCCCCATGATGTTTTGCCGTCGCCGATTGAAATCAACGTTTCTAATTCTCTGTTTGCCTTTGTAGCGTCTGATAAGGTCGCGCCCCTTTCAAATACTTTGCTACATTCTCCAAACGCAATAAGTCCGTCTGGTGTTACGCCGTCAAGGTCTGCAAACGCTTCATTTGCCAGAAGTTGCAATATAAGCCCTTCTGGACTGGAAATTTTCGTTTGATACTTCGGCGGCGTGTTTAGATTCAAGAGATTAAGCGTTTTCTCAATTTCCTGCCGTCGTTCGTCTCCGTCGTCTGGACTCAATGTTTCAAGTTCTTTTTGAAGTCGCGATTTTTGTAGGATGAAAGAACGGCGGCGGTTTTTCGCGTCTGTTTCGTATCTGTCGATCGGATTTAATACGAAATCGGTCAGCGGGCTTTTACCGTCGCCAGATTCGCTAATCAAGCATGAATGGATAACAGGGGGAAAAAACGTCCTCTCGTTGACGATAACCGTTGCTTTCGCGTTCCCTAGAAAGCCGCTTGACGCTGTTAAAAGCGACGAACAAACGGCGCCGTATGGAACGTTGAATTTGTTAGATAAGCCGATAATGATTCTTTGAATTTCATCAGGAACGGCTTGCATTGGGAATCGATCGTCGTAGAAGTCGCGATCGTATTCAAAGGTTTTGCGCTGTTCATTCTCCATCAGAATTTGACAACGTTTCGCCAGCGCGTGTGTCAGTTCCTTGGAAAATTCAACGGTCTTGGCTTTTTCTTCCATGGGTATAACCTTTCAAAAAAAACGTTTCATCTATTGCGGTTAACTCAATGAAAGATATAATAACCAGTGGTTCTTCAAGAGTTAAAGCCGCATCTAAACCCGTCGCGTCGTTCCATATGGCGCGGCGGGTTTTTTGTCTCTGACTGTGAACGTTTAACGTCCGAATATGTGCGGTAAAATCCGCTTCAGTTCTTCAAGGCGCCGTTTTTCTTCGATCTTTTCCCGTTCCGCATCCTTGATTTTTCGTAGCCTGCGTTCCATTTCGATCTTATTTTGCTCTGCTTCATATTCGCTGTTGATTTTGTTTACGGCGGCTTGTAAGTTCGCCGTGGAAAATGGGTTGCGTCCATTGTTGATCGGCGTCTTTGGCGAGTTTGAAACGACTTCTTCAAACGTTCTGGCGGGTCGTCGTTCGCCTGTAAGTGGGTCTGTGATAAAGATTTCCATGCTTTGAACTCCACAATATAAAGTAATATAAAGACTTGTGATGTATATATTAGTCTAAATGGTTGTTATTACGTGTTTTCCGTCTTTCTCGGTCGTCCACGTTTGCGCTTAACCGCTTTTGTATCAACGGTTTTCGGTTTCTTTAGTCTTGGTTTTCTGGGCGGTTTTGGAGCGTTCGCGTCGTTCTTTTTCGGCGGGTTCCTGAGTTTCAAGACGATTTCGCCGGAAAAGATTTTTCTGGCTACGTCGTCAAGGTTGGAGCGTGTGTAAAATTCGCCTTTTGCGGTTTTGATCGGGCGTAGGTGTTCAGCGTCTCTTAGTTCGTTTATCTTCACTAGCCCTAAACCTAAGAACGCGGCGGCGTTATCCTTTGAAAAAAGCAGGTCGCCGCGATCGTTCAGCCGTTCCGTATAGTCGAAAAAACGATCGATCGATTCTAATAGTTCGTCGGTGTTGTTTTTGTATTTGCTAGAAATAAGGCTTGCGGTAAATACTAGCCGTCTTTCCATTTCTTCAACCAAACAAGAGGGCGCGTTTTCACGGTCTGCCAGCGCGATCTTGGCGGCGTTGATAGTTTCGTTCAGTATCGCGATAAGAGCGCTTGACGCGGCGTTGTATAGGTTGACGGCTTGCGCTATGGTTCTACAGCTTGCCATTCTGTTGAAAGCCTCTTGAAATACTGGTTCCCATCGTTCAAGTTCGATTTCTTCATCTGTCTTGAACATATCAGGCGTAAAGCAAGGTAACAACGGCGAAACAATCTTGTCTGTGGTAGGTCGCGCCTTCGGCGGCTGTTGCAAGTCGTCAATATCTCCGTTGATTCTGTGTTCCCGTCGCGATTCAATCGCCGTTTGAAGTCTTTTTTTCCTTCTAATCGTCGCCAATTCCTTGATTGGAACACAGCGTAAAACGCTTTCCAGATACGCGGAACGCGGCGCCGTTGGCGGCTTGCGTCTTGGTCGCTTGAAAATTTCAGCTTCCATTGTTCAGAATTATGTAGCTTGCGTAAACTGTTTAATATGCTTGATTTGTCGCTGTCTTTGGTCTGTAACTTGCAATATTAAAGGACTTGCGATTTTCACGTCGTAACTTATTGTCTTTCTGTAGGTTGCGACGTGAGATAAACGCAACATACCGAAAAATCTAATCTTCGGTCAATTCGTCTTTTACTTCCCAAAGTAGTGAAACGGCGTCGTCTATCGTCTCCGTCTCATTGGAAAGAGTCGCCGTCAGGAAAGACAGCGTATCGGATAACCTTTGTTTCATCTCTTGCCGGAGATAACTGGGGGCGTCGCCGTCAATTAGCGCGATTCTGGCGGCTTGCGCTGTTTCCGTGATCGCGTTCAATAGCCGTCTGTGTGCGATTCTGTACGCTTTCACGTCGTTAAACAGTGTCGTTTCAAGTGTTTCGGTCATTGTGTGTGGCTCCGTGATTAGAGGAAAGAGGCGCTAGAAGTTGAACAACGTTGTTCATTTTCGCCGATTCTTTCGGACGATCTGACGTTTTGGCGTTGTTCGTAACCGCCTTAAGGTCGGCGCGTGGGAAATCGGTATTCTGTCGGTATTCCTTCAACGAACGCAACAAGGCGCCGTACTTGGTTCTGGTGGGCATAGCAAAACCTTGAAAGAAAGCAGGGTTCCCGCGTCAAGATGTGGCGCGGGTTCCCATGATACTGGTAGAAATTAGGCTTGAACGGTCGGCGCTTCGGCGTCGTCGGAATTACCGCCGAAGTGCTTTCTTATCCAGCTTGCGGAATAGTACGGGTTGAATTTCATCCCATCTGACGACGTACCGCCGTATGTGGGCTTGACAATCCCGCTTTTCCTCATGTTTGCAAGAGTGATAACAGAAATTCCAAGATAAGACGCGGCTTCCTGCTCTGTGTAAAGACCTTTGGTTAAGGAAGGCTCTTGGATTTCAAAAACAGATTGAGCTTGTTTGAAAGAATGTTTCTTTTGCGATGCTGCTGATTTTAGGTTCTTCATCTTTAAACCTCATAAGTAAAGTATTTGCCATAATATCAGTTCTCTCCATTGGTTATGATTTTTGGGTGTTTCAAGTTTCGTTTTGTTGTTTGTTCCACTTGGAACGCGCCTAGTATACATCATAAAATCTCAAAGAAAATTGAAAAAAAGTGATAATTTCCTTATGGAAACATAACAAGCTAAACAATTATAAAATTGTCTGTTGCGTTGTTTTTAGTTGTTTTCATTGAAAATTTTTTATCGCCTCTGCATCCAGTCGGTTGATCTCACGTTGTACAACGGATTGAATGAAGGGAATCACGTATTCTGGTTTTTGGGGGTCGTTTGCTCCATCTCTGAACGTCCAGCAATAGAAAAGCGGGTCTGTCGTTTTGTGTGGAACGTTGACGGTCGGCGCATCGTCTGAAAGCTCCACCTCTGCAAGTGCGTTCTGGGCATGTTTCGCGATTAACTGACGCAATTCGACGGCGATTTCCAGCGCGTCCTTGTAAGCGTCAATAGCTTGATCTAGGCTTTCAAGGTACAAAATACTATCTTGAACGCGGGTTTCTTCGTTCTTTCGTTTGCGATTGATCTTTTTTGCGTAGAAATCAAGCGCGTGGGATGCTCCATTGACGACGTATGAAAGCAACATTTTTGGAATCTCCGTAAAACTGGGGTTAAAGAATCGCGTCAGAATCACTTGACGACGGATAATGACGCGGAAAAGGTTGATCGATTGATCGTTTCGTTGATTGATTGACCGTTCCAAGCTGCTTGAAACGTGTTTTTCTCCGTGTTTTCTAGGCTTTTCTTTAGTTGATCGCTTGAAGGTTTCGCGGGTCATGGGCGGCCATGGGCGGCCATGGGCGATGAACGCCCATGCTGTAACCGCTTGTCAGATATAAACATACGTTCAAGCGTGGGCGAAATGGGCGAAATGGGCGGTTTTCCTAATGCATCCAGACAAAGACAGGACTGTATATAAAGCAGATTTTTTATCTATTATATTTATATATAATAAACCTATCTGTTTTGGCGCATGTGGTAGAAATTACGGTAGAGAAAAGACGTAAGTCGTTATCAGATAAGAAAAGTAACATTCAGTGATTGAGCGGCGCTTTTTTCATTTAGGAGGAAGGCTCAGAATCATGTCGCAGTTTGGAAGTTCAAAAGACTGGATTATTCGTTTGGCAAGCTGGCGAAACTCTTGATTTCTACATTTCGATCTGATATAAACAACCGTTGAGACCGAGGAATCTTGTCGTATTTTCGAC
>JAEEGL014938863.1_pt1 | contig 16921 bp, 17 predicted proteins | sample 9134231 | NCBI WGS metagenome assembly JAEEGL01 (sample SAMN16246548, study PRJNA631951) | gut metagenome | biome: gut microbiome; feature: rumen; material: fiber-attached | host: Bos | place: Iran: Karaj | collected 2018-10
GACGGTCTTGCGGCCGATCTTGCCGTAATGGCCGCTGCCGCGTTTGCGGCGGTGAACTCAGGATCGTTCTGCCACGGCGGAAGCGTTGAGGAGCTCTGCCTGTTCATGCTTGCGGCCTCGCTGTATTTTGCGGTCAAAGCGGTCCGTGAGAAAAAGCCCGTCGGCCGCCTGCGCGCCTTTATCATCGGCGCGTTCGGCGCGGCGGCGCTCTGGTCTAAATTCACTGTCTGCGGCTTCTTTTTCGGGCTCTCAGTTTTCCTCTTCTTCTCGGCTTTGGCCGACCGTTCGCGTAGGAAGGCGCTCCTTGGCGATATCCCCGCGTTCATCGGCGGCGCGGCGGCGGTTTCGCTTCCGATACTTCTTTATTTCGCTGTCAACAACAACCTCGGGGATCTGCTGCGCTCCTATTTTTATAACAATATCTTCGCGTATGTTCCCGAAAGCGGGTTTGCCGGCGCAATGATCCGCACGCTGCCGCGGAATCTTCTTATCGGCATCAAGCATTGCTTTACGCGGAATCTGTATGCCGCTCCCTTCTTCCTTCTCATTCCCGCTCATTATCTGATCTTCGGCAGGGAACGGAAGAAGGAGCTGTTTTTCATTGCCTGCTGCGGGTTTTTCCTGCTTTTATCAACTTTCCCGAGCTCCAGGCGGTACGGATATTACCCGCATATCTTCATCGCGTTCGCGCCGGTCGGCATCGGCTGCGCCGCGGAGCTCCTCGGCCGCGCTTTCCGCGCGCTGAAAGCGAAGAAGACGATTTTAAGACTTTGCGCGGGGCTGCTGTTCGCGGGGCTGCTTGCGCTTTCCCTTTTCGTCAACGGCAATACCTACCTTATCGGTTTTCCCCGCGAGGCGATGCCGCAGTACAGGTTTGCCGCGGTGATAAACGAGCGCCCCGGCGCGACGGTTCTGAACTATAATTTTCTTGACGGAGGCTTCTATTTCGCCGCCGACAAGCTGCCCGTGACCAAATTCTTCTGCAGGCTGAATCTCAGCCTTCCCGAGATGGACGGGGAGCTCGACGCCGCTGTCACCGGCCGCACCGTCGATTTCATCATTACCCGCGACGCGCCGCTCGAGGACTTTTTCCCCGGGGAGACCGGCTATCACTGCGCGGACAGGGCGACGATGTATTTCGAAGGATATGACAGAGTGTATTATCTTTATGCCCGTGATGACGCGGGGCATTGACTTACGAATCGGATTTGATCGGGCAGAATCGGAAACCCCGGCGGAGCGCTCCGTCGGGGTTTGGTTGTTGTAAAGTGAAATCGCGGCACGCCGCGGTGAGATCCTCGGGCCTTGCCCTCGGGTGAAATCGAGCGCTGCTTTTTCTTTTACCAGTTTCTATCCTCGTAAGGAGTCGACTCATATCCCTTCTTCTGGAGATTGGCTACCATACGGTCGAGCTTACCCTTCCACATCCTCTTAAACCACTCTGTGTCGCCGAACCATTTTACCAAAGTCGGGCTGACAGCATAATAGGCGCGAATGAATGCGCGGCCGTGCCAAGTACCGGCAAGAGTATTATCACGGTAGCGGCGCAGGGTCCATACTTGCGGACAATCATAGGATCCGTAAACTGCTGTGGCAACATAGCAGCCACCTTTAGATGATTTGGTTGGAGAATTAGCCGCAGTCGCTTTTTCTTTTTCTATTGCTTGTCTGTTTGCAGTCAGCTCTCCTTCCAAGTCCGTCTTCTCATTAGGATGCGTCTCCCAATAAGCAGGATTCTGAGTACGCAGGTAGCCCATAATAGCATTTGTTTTCCATTCAATTATACTAGAAAGTACTTTTTCCCGGCTTATATTTGCTTTTTCCAGCTCTTTCCATGGAGATTTTTGGGCATAATCGCATAGAATCAAGATTGCTTTATGTAAATATGGCTTGTCATCCGTTTTGAGTATTCTGTCAACAGCTTGCTTGAAATAAGCCATTACGCCATAGAACAAAGTGTATGTAATATATTCATCAGTGAATGTCTTTATTACAAAACCTTGCTCTTGCTTAATTATATGGAATGAAAAACTAGATGTAAGCATCTTCCCGATGTCGGTTGCCATCGAAGTAAACAAGTATTCGTTCGGGCGGAGCTTCTGTCGGATATCTAAACCGCAGAACGGACAAACATTAGCGGTGTATGGAATATCGCGCGCACATTTCGGACATGGGATGGTTGATTTAGGCGTCTCGATATCCTCACCAATACTTATTTGAGTCTTGTAAGCCACATCTAAGGTTTCGATCCGTTTCATCAGCACATTAAAAGCAGAATCTCTCTTTGGATTATCCAGTTCACGAAGTGTAATCTGAGCTTCTGAAAATGCGCTATAAAAGTCCGCTTCATAATTATTAGGTTTATCCTGCTTAACTAAATTATAATACTTTGCAGCTGTGCTCCAATCTCCAATATCTTTTGCTTTTCGCGCGTTGATAAGGTTGTTATTAACCGCATCGCTATTGTCAATTTTGACAGTGCCTTCAATCATCAATTTTTTCGCTTCTTCAACAGAATACTTTGTTCCGCAATGCTGACAGATATACAGTCCTTCTTGTTTAATAAGATCATTGCTGCCGCACATTTCACATGTAAGTGTCTTCATTTTGCCCTCCATCATTTTTTATATTTGTTCATAAAATAATCTGAACCGAATCTTATTTTATCCTACTTTATCCTACTTGTCAATACTTAATATGATAATAGAGTATAATATTAAAGAGGTGATAGGTAACAATGAAGCCTTTGAAGGAAAAGATAAGCATAACCATTGACAGTGATGTTTTGGCGGCGGCAAAAGCGGCGGCGGAAACAGACGACCGTTCTTTATCGCAGTTTATCAATATCGCAGTCAAGGCATACCTGTCCGGCCTTCAAACAAACAGTGATGATCAAGAATAGCTTCGATGCTCAGCTTTCATTGAGCTGTTAAAACCGTTATTCACCAACTAACGACCAATACCGTTTTAAACGCACAAGCCCGTCGGAGCGATCCGCCGGGCTTTGGTTTTAGTGAAATCGCGGCTTAAGCCGCGGTGAGATCTTCGGGCAAGCCTTCAGGTGAAATCGAGCGTTTCACGCTCGGGTGAAATTAAATCCACCCACCGGCCGTCGAGGCCGATTTCACCCGCGAAGCGGATTTCATCACGAAGTGATCTCACCCACCCGCAAGGGTGGATTTAGTTGAAAAAAGCACGCTTTCGCGTGCTTTTTTCTGGCAGGGGTACTAAGATTCGAACTCAGAAGAACGGTTTTGGAGACCGCTATGTTACCATTACATCATACCCCTATTCGATTGTGCAAGCATTCTACCATGAAGTTCCGGCAATGTCAATACCCTTTTTCAGCCGACAGATTGCCGTTTCGGCGCGGATAATGACGCTTTTCGCGGGGGAACGCGCTTTCTTTTTCCGCAATTGCTTCGTTTTTCAAAAGCCCGTTCGCTTTTTCAACTGTTCATACGGTATAATATGCTCCGGCGCCGGGATCTGTTCTTCCTTCCCGTTTCGAAGCCGGAGCGGCTGAAAAAAGCTTCCGCGCCTCTCCTCCGCGGGCGTTTTTTCGCCTAAAAGCCCCGAAAAAACCGTTTTTATGCAAAAATTCAAATAAATCGCAGATTAATATAATTGATTTTTTCGTTTTCATGCGTTATAATGTTATTGCAGAATGGGAGTATGGGTGTTTTTCCCCGATTCCCATCTCGAATACTAAATTGGAGGAAGTAAAATGAAAAAGCTTCTTGCTGCAATCGTTGCAGCCGCAATGATTCTTTCCCTTGCGATCGTGGCTCCCGTTTCCGCGGAAACCAGGGATCTTCACGCAACCTTCATCGGCGACACCTGTGAAGGCGAACCCGGCGATTCCGTTGACTACATCGTTTCGATCGACGGCGCTTTCGAATTCCACGGCCTCACCATGGAGATCAACTACGATCCCAACGTTCTGACCCTGAATTCCTACACCCTCGGCCCCGTCCTTTCCGCTCTTCCCACCGGCGCCATGGCGATGCCCGACAACAGCATCTCCGGTTCCTTCCGTCTTGGCGTTATGTGCGCGATGGACGGCATCACCGCGACCGGCGACATGATCACCCTTAACTTCACCATCGCGGATGACGCTCAGCCCGGCACCTACCCCATCGAGTTCGTCATCACCGGCTTCACCTACATGCCCATTGGCGGCGAGGCTGAGGACATCGAGTACGAGCTTGAGAACGGTTCCATCGTAGTTGAGGGCGAAGAGCCCCCGGCAGTCGAGATCATCGACCTCGTTAATATCACCGGCTTCACCGCTCCCGAATGGGGCGCAAACCCGGACTTCGACGTTGAAGTTCCTTCCGATGCACATTATACGATCCGTACCACCGACTGGTTCTGGAGCTACGGCGATGAGGGCGGCCTTCTTGAGGCAACCGACACATACGACAATGAAGATTATGAATACATAATGAACATCATTATCGTAGCCGACGAGGGCTATGACTGGCCCGAAGGTCTGAAGACCGCCGATCTGACCGTTACCATCAACGGCTCCGAAGAATACGTTGGAGAATACTTTGTCGATATTCTCCAGGACGGCACTGAGGTCCTCTGGATCCGCACCGTTCCCTTCACCGTGACCAACCCCGATACTCCTCCGACCGAGGTTCCTCCCACCGAAGTTCCTCCCACCGAGGTTCCTCCCACAGAAGTTCCTCCCACCGAGGTTCCTCCCACCGAAGTTCCTCCTACTGAGGTCCCGCCCACCGAAGTTCCCACCGATCAGCCCACTCCTCCGACCACCGGTGCAATCACCATGATCGGCCTCGGTGTTGCGGCGGTCGCAACCGCAGCAGGCGTTGTCATCTTCCGCAAGAAGGAAGACTGATCCCCCGGATCTGACCGATAAAGTCAAATAACGAAGCAGCCGTGAGTTTTTCACGGCTGCTTTTTGCGCTGTTCCGGCGATCCGTCTTCGAAGGCGCCGCATATTGCGATTGATTTTCCGAAGATACTGTGTTATAGTTTTTATATACGTTCCGCTGATACGCGCCGCCGAGGCGGCCTCCGCTTCTCCGCATGGCGTTATAATGCGGTCTAAGCTCGTACTGCGGCGGACCGCAGGAGAGATCAAATCAAAACGGAGGAAACCCGATATGAAAAAGGATCCGAATGTAATCATCTGCCCCGTCTGCGGGAGAGCGGCCGACAGGCAGTTCGGCTTCTGCCCCTGGTGCGGGAAAGAGTTCGAGCCCGTCCGTCACTGCCCGAACTGCGGCGCCGAGATTGACGGAGAGGATCTCTTCTGCTCGAAATGCGGCGCAAAATGCGGCGATGCGGATGAACCGGCGCCCCATGCCGAAGCCGAAGCGCCTGCCGAACCGCCGAAGCCCGTCGATCCGAGGCTGACGCTGACCTTTATCTGCGCCGACTGCCGCGAAAAACTGACCGGCATCACCGGGGAGAGCTGCCCCCGCTGCGGCGGCACGAACCTCAAGAGCATCTGCCGGAGCTGCGGCTCGCTGAACGATTCCGGCGAAGAGATCTGCCTCAAATGCGGGAAGCCGATCATCGATCAGCCGAAGGTCGTCGATCCGCGGCTGACGCTGACCTTTATCTGCGCCGACTGCCGCGAAAAATCGACCGGCATCACCGGGGAAAGCTGTCCGCACTGCGGAAGCAAAAAACTCAAGAGCGTCTGCCAGAACTGCGGCTCGCTGAACGATTCCGGCGAGGAGATCTGCCTCAAATGCGGAAAGCCCGTCATCGCTCCGCCGAAGCCCTCCGGCGGCAATATCAGAACGGTCCGCATCCCCGAAAAGCCTTACTGTGAAAAAAAGGAACGGGACCTTTCCGAAAAGGCGGAAAAGCTCCGCAAAGAAATGATCTCCATGCTCTGCGTTGCCGGCGCGCTGCTGTTTGTTACGGCGCTGTGCCTGTCCGTTAAAGAACTCGGAAGAACCGATTTCGGCGAATTCTTCCAATATTTTGCCTGGCAGATAATCGCCTGGAGCCTTCTCGGCATCATCGGCGCGATCGTCGTGCTCGGCTACGGTCTGAAGACCGATCTCTATCAGGCGCAGATGATCGACGGCATAGTGAACCTGATCTCCGGCGCGGCCATCGTGATCATCACCATCGCAAGGTGGGACAAGGGCGGCGATCCCGGCATGATGAACCCGTTCGTGCTCGGCGTCGGCATACTTGCCATCATTTTCGCAGGATACAAGCTCTACAAGGCCAACAAGGAAAACGGCTCCGACAACTGAGCAAGAAAACTTCTTACGCCCCGCCCCCTTTCCGGAAGGCGGGGTTTTTTCATCCGCAGCCCCGTTTTTCCTTGCCAACCGCGACGTAATATGCTAAAATACAGGGCGAGAAACGAAAACCGGAGGGCAATATGGCAAAACGCAGAACGCATAAGCAAAAAAAGCGCGGCAGCCGGGGCGCGAGGAAGAAAGCCGACCCCGTCGTGATCCTGCTGCTTGTGCTGCTTGCGGGGCTTCTCGCCGTAACGGTCGTGCTCATCAGCATGTATTATAAAAAGCAGATCCTGTTCTAAGCAATGGAGCAAACCGACAAGGAAAAAAATACGGCAGAGAGGGCCGATGTAATCAGGCGTCAGCTCGCTTCGAGGCTGCCGCTCGCCGTCATTTCGGTGGTCGGGCTCGTTTATCTGCTCATCACCGTCGTACCCCGTGCCGCGGAAAAGGGCGGAAGTTATGCGCTTTATTCGCTCCTTCTCGCCGCCGCGTGGCTGGTCCTGACCGTCAAATGGATCGCCGGGACCGTTTTGCTCTTCCGCCGTTACCGCGCCGACGCCATCCTCGAAAAATCAAGGCCTGAACGTATTTTCGGCATCGTTACAACGGTGCTTGCGCTGCTGCTTGCCGCCGCCTCGTTCGCGGTCTATATGATCGCCGGGAGGAACGGCGCCAATCTTCCGAAATAAACCGCAAAGGAAACCGCTATGAAAGACAGCAAAAAAACCGTCCGCATCGTCTGCCTCGTGCTCGCAGGGCTCTTTATTCTTTCGATCATGATTATCCCGATCGTCTATCTTCTCGGAAAATAACAAATCTGCCTTAAGAAAGGAGCGGTCGTTATGCCCGATTCAACCATCGTATGTCCTGAATGCGCATATGATATTCCCTCCGCCTCCGATTTTTGCCCGTTCTGCGGCGCAAAAATCAAAAAAGAAAAGAAACTCTGCCCGAACTGCGGCATTGAGCTTTCCGAGTCCGACAAGATCTGCCCGGGCTGCGGGATCGATCTTGCGGATAAACGCTGTGCGAACTGCGGCTCTAAGCTGCGGGAGATCGACGTGTTCTGCCCGAAGTGCGGAACAAAATGCGAGTCTGCCGCAGGTGCCGCACCGGCCGAAGCTCCTGCCTCGCCGCGCAAAAGGATTCGCTATACCTGCCGAAGCTGCCTGCACCATTCGTTCGACCTCACTTCGCCGCACTGTCCGAGCTGCGGCGGGCCGGTCGCGCTCGTCTGCCCGGAGTGCGGCAGTTTGAACAAATTCGGCGCAAAAAGATGCTCTTTCTGCGGGTACGTGATTCCCGACGATACGCCGGCTTCTTCCGCCTCCGCTCCGATGCCCGATAAAGGGATCCTCACCGAGAAGCAAAAATCGACGCTCCGCTATATCTGCCAAAGCTGCGGCCACCGTCAATTCGGGCTTAAAGAGAACCGCTGCCTGGTCTGCGGCGGAACGGTTTCGAGCATCTGCTTCCACTGCGGCGAGCTGAACCCCTTTGGCGTTGAGATCTGCGAGCACTGCGGCAAGCCGATCGCTTCCGATGCGGTCAATGAAGATTACACCGCCGGCGCGGTCCGGCCCTCCGGATATCCGAAGCCCATTGATAAAACCGGTCCTTCCGCCGTGCCGCGAACAGGCTATCCATACGAAAAAACCACGACGTCTTCCAAGGATGCTGCAGCGAAAGCCGCCGCCGCGGCACAGTACAGTAAGGCGGATGCCGGCATGAAAATACTGGTAAAAGGCGCCGTCTGCATGCTGATCCTCGATATTATGCTGTTTTTCATCGCGATCGCTTTCTCCGGCGAGGCATCCGTCTCAAGAGGAGGCAGCGACATCGCTTTGTTCTTCAGCGTTTATAAAACGGAGCTGATCATCTGGAGCATTCTCGGGTTGATCGGAAACATCGCGATCCTCGCGAACAACGATCCATTTAAGTATTATTCGGTCGCAATGGCCGACGGCGCTTTTAACCTTATTAAAGGCGGACTGATGCTGATGCTCGTAATCGTGCGCAAGAACTCCGAAAACGGCAAACTGCTGAGCGAGTTCTTCGAATCCACCCATATTCTTTTCGGCCTGATGGTCTTCGTCGCGATCATTCAGCTTTTCATGGGAATCCTGATGCTCACACTTGGCTCAAAAGACAAATAACTCGACCTTCGGCGATCCTTTCCCCCGCTTTGCGAAGATATTTTAAAATATACCGTAAAGCGGGGCTTTTTTCATCTTTTCAACGCGAAAGTGCTGTGTTATAATCATACTGCTTAAATATGCGCCGCACGGGGCTTTGTTCCTTGCGGCATAAAAAACACAAAGGAGATCTACCATGCCTGTCAATCTTAAGGGCCGTTCCCTGCTGACTCTGAAGGACTTCACCCCCGACGAGATCCGTTATCTGCTTAACCTCGCTGCCGACCTGAAGGCGAAGAAGCGCGCCGGTATCCGCGGCGATCTGCTTGCCGGCAAGAACATCGTTCTGCTTTTCGAGAAAACCTCCACCCGCACCCGCTGCGCGTTCGAGGTCGCTGCCTATGATGAGGGCGCGAACGTGACCTTCCTTTCCAACAGCCAGATGGGCAAGAAGGAATCCCTTGAGGACACCGCGAAGGTCCTCGGCCGCTTTTATGACGGCATCGAGTTCCGCGGCTTCAAGCAGGAGACCGTCGAGCTGCTCGCGAAGCATGCCGGCGTTCCCGTTTGGAACGGACTTACCGACCTGTATCATCCCACCCAGGTCCTTGCGGACTGCCTGACCATCATGGAAAACATTGCGAAGCCCCTCAACAAGGTGAAGCTCGTTTACGTTGGCGACGCCCGCAACAATATGGGCAACAGCCTGATGATCATCTCCGCAAAGCTCGGCATGCACTTCGTCGGCATCGCTCCGAAGGCGCTCTTCCCCGAAGAGGGTCTCGTGAACGAGATGCGTGAGCTCGCGAAGGTCACCGGCGCGAAGATCGAATTCAGCGAGGATATCGCCGCCGTCGACGGTGCGGACGCGATCTACACCGACGTTTGGGTATCCATGGGCGAAGAAGCGCAGTTCGAAGAGCGCATCAAGCTGCTCACCCCCTACCGCGTCACCATGGACATGATGAAGATGACCCACAACCCGGACTGCATCTTCCTCCACTGCCTGCCCAGCTTCCACGACCTCGAGACCAGCGTCGGCCGCGAGATCTACGAAAAGTACGGCGTTGCCGAGCAGGAAGTTACCGACGAGGTCTTCCGCTGCCCGCAGAGCAAGGTCTTCGACGAGGCCGAGAACCGTATGCACACCATCAAGGCCGTTATGGTCGCCACCGCGGGAAGATAATCTCCGCTCAGATGTAAAAACCGCTCCTCCGGGTCCGCCCGGGGGAGTTTTCTTATGTCTGCGCCTCCCGTTCACCGCTTTGCCGTAATAATTTGCATAAAAAGGCAAAATTGGCTCTTCACATTTTCCCATTGTTGGGGTATAATGTATATACAATAAATGCAAGCCCCTCCGGAAGGGGGATATCAGGCTTCGTTATTAACCCTCCGGCCGCCCGGCGCGGAGGAATAAGCACTCGAAAGGAGCGACAGAACCATGAATGTAACCATACTCGGCAAAAACATGGAGGTTACCGACTACCTGAGGGATCTCGCCCTCAAAAAGATCGAAAAGCTCGACAAGTACTTCCCGCAGGATACGAACGCAACGGTCGTCATGAGCGTTGAAAAGAGCCGCCACATCATCGAGGTCACGATCCCCTACCGCGGCGGCGTGATCCGCGGCGAAGAGGTCACCGGCGATATGTACGCCAGCATCGACAACGTCGTTGCGAAGCTCGACCGCCAGATCCAGAAGCATAAGACCAAGCTCAGCAAGGCTCTCCGCTATGACGAAGCGCCGGCAGTGCCGGAATACTATGACGATAACGAGGGCCGCGGTCCGGAGATCGTCCGCGTGAAGCGCTTCTCGATGAAGCCGATGAGCGTTGAGGAGGCCATGCTGCAGATGGATCTTCTCGGCCACGATTTCTTCGTTTTCACCAACGGCGAGACCGGCGATATCAACGTCCTCTACGCAAGGAAGGACGGCAATTACGGCCTTATCGAGCCCGATAAATAATTCTTCAAAAGCATTTGAGCCCGGTTAGCCGGGCTTTTTTGTTTGGTTTTGGCTTTCTCGCGGCCAAACCGGGCTTTGCGTTATAATTTTTATTGACCTGACCGAAATAAAGTATTATAATACCGCTAAAAATACGGCTGTTATGAAAGGAAAACCAATGGCATATCGCTATTTTGCCGTGGACGTCGGCGATAAAAGGGTCGGCCTTGCCGTCAGCGACGCGCTCGGCATCACCGCGCAGGGGCTCGAGACCTATCACCGCACCGGCGACGACGAAAAGGACGCCGCCTATATCCGCGATTATGCGAAAAAATACTCGCCCTGCCGCATCGTTTTCGGCATGCCGCGCAATATGGACGGCAGCTACGGCTTCGCTTCCGAAAAAGTGAAGGCTTTCGCTGCGCTCGTGCTCGAAGGCTGGGACGGCGAACACGATTTTTACGATGAGCGGCTTTCGACCGTCGCGGCGGAGCGCGCGCTCTACGAGGCGGAGCTGAACTGGAAGAAGCGCCGCAAGGTCGTCGACAGGCTCGCCGCGCAGGTCATCCTCGAGGGCTATATGACCCTCCACCCGATCCTCTGAGCGAAAAACGAAAAGGAGAAAACCATGGAAGATAATAAAGAATTCATTGAGGAAGAAGAGCTCGAGACCGTTACCCTCGTTACCGACGACGGAAGCGAGGAGGTTTTCTGGCATGTGCTGACCTTCCCCTACGAGGGCGCGAAGTATTCCGCGCTCGTTCCGGAAGCGCAGATCGACGAGGAGGAGCCGGAGGTCATCTTCGTCCGCATCGACCGCGACGCGGAGGGCGACGCCTACATCCCCGTTGAAAACGAAGTCCTGCTCGGCGAGCTTTTCGAGGAATTCGCAAGCCTGCTCGACGAAGCGGAGGAAGAATAAGCCCGGATCCCGGGGGCCGGAGCTCCGGCCCCCGTTTTTGATTTATTGCCATGACTTTTTGGGAACTTCTTCTGACAGCCGTCGCTCTTTCGATGGACGCGATGGCGGTATCGATCGCAAGCGGCCTGACCTCCAAAAAGGTCCGCATCCGCGACGCGGTGCTGATGGCGCTCGCTTTCGGCGTTTTCCAGGCGGCAATGCCGACGGTCGGTTTCTATATCATCCCGCTTCTCAGCAAGGTTTTCGGCAGCGGCGTGGAGGCCTTCGTCCGCTCCGTCGACCATTGGATCGCCCTCATCCTTCTTGCCTTCATCGGCGGCAAGATGATCTATGAGGCGATCCGCAACGAGGAGGAGGAAACGCCGGCCGATCCGTTCCGCATTGGAAATATCCTCATCCTCGCCGTAGCGACTAGCATCGACGCGCTTGCGACAGGGATCGTTTTTTCGAGCTTCGGCTTCTCGACCGGAAGACTCATCTTCTCCGTTCTGCTGATCGGCTGCGTGACCTTCGCCCTTTCGCTTTTCGGCGTGCTCGCCGGCAAAAAGCTCGGCGAACGCTTCAAGCGCTGGGCCGAACTCGCGGGAGGCATCGTGCTCGTTGCCATCGGGCTCAAAATCTTTATCGAACACCTTATAGGAGGCTGATATGGACCGCATAAAACGCATTGAAGAAATGGAAAAGAACCTCGACGCTTCCGCCGCCGCGATCAAGAAGCTCGGCGAAGCGCTCGAAGAATACGAAGCAGCGCAGAAGGGCTATAAAAAGCTTTGCGATTATTACGGCAGTTCGCGCTGGCTCAACGATTTCGAGGCGGACGAAGCCGGAAAGCTCCCCGCCGGGCTGAAGCGCGGCGTGCTTTCGGAGGACGCAGTTTTCGACCTCATCTCCGAAAACCGCGAGCTCGTCGTCAGGATGCTGAAGCTTTCCGCAGGAGCCATCGAAAACGGCCTGCTCTGATCCCTTATTCCCGTTTTTATTAAAGCGCCGCAAGGCCGAAAGGATTTCAAAATGAAAAAAAGAAAGGCCGAAAAAGCAAAGAAGCCCCTTTACCGGCGCATCCTCAAATGGATCGGCATCGTTCTTCTTGCGGTGCTCGTCCTTTTCGCGGTACTGCTCGCGTACCTCACCGTTACCGAGTACCGCCCCGCGGACAAGGAAGCCGTAACACCCGCGAACCCCTATTCCGTCGGCGAAAAGGCCGAGGAATACCAAACCCTCACCGTTGTGACATGGAATACCGGCTACGGCGCCCTCGGCGACAACGCGGATTTCTTCATGGACGGCGGCAAGATGGTCAACACCGCCGATAAGGACCGCGTCAGCGAAAACCTCAACGGCATCATGGGCAAGCTGCGCGAGCTTTCGCCGGACGTCATCTTCCTTCAGGAGACCGACCGCAATTCCGCCCGCAGTCACGGCATCGACGAAGTCAAGTACTTCCTCGACAATCTCCCCGGCTATCAGATGACCTTCGCGAACAATTTCAAAGTCGGCTACCTGCCCTACCCGATCCCGCCGATCGGAAGGGTGGATTCCGGCGTTGCGACCTATTCGCGCTTCGCTTCCGATTCGAGCGAGCGCATCCAGCTGCCGATCCCGTTCTCCTGGCCGATGCGGATAGCGAACCTCAAGCGCTGCCTGCTCATCGACCGCATCCCGATCGCGGGCACCGATAAGCAGCTCGTGCTCGTCAATCTCCACCTCGAAGCCTACGATAGCGGCGAGGGCAAGGCCGCTCAGACCGATATGCTCCGCGAGATCCTCGAGGAGGAGGCGAAGAACGGCAATTACGTCATCGCCGGCGGCGATTTCAACCAGATCTTCTCGAGCGCCGATAAAGCCGCCTATCCCTCCCAGGAGGGCAAATGGCAGTGCGGCGAGATCGACGTTTCCGCCTTCCCCGAGGGCTGGCAGTTCCTGATGGACGCCCGCGTTCCGACCTGCCGCTTCCTCGATCAACCATATAAGGACGCCGAAAAGGAAGGCTTCCAATACTATCTCATCGACGGCTTCATCGTTTCCGCGAACGTACGCGTCACCCGCCTTGAAACGCTCGACCTCGGCTTTGTGAATACCGACCACAACCCCGTTATGATCGAGCTCACGCTCGGCGAACCGCAGTGCTGAATTTGGCCGCAATGAATTATATCGAAGAATACTATAATAACCGGGACGAAGACGCGCGTCTCACATCCCGCCACGGCAGAGTGGAGTTTATCACAACGGTGAAGTACATCCGCGAATGCCTTGCGCTCGCGGGCGGAGATAAGGTCCTCGAAGTCGGCGCCGGGACCGGGCGGTACAGCATAAAGCTCGCGCGGGAGGGCTGCGCCGTCACGGCGGTGGAGCTTGTTCCCCGCAATATCGACGTGCTCAAAAGCAAGCTTGACGGCACGGAAACGCTCGAAGTTTATCAAGGCAACGCGCTCGATCTTTCGGCCTTCCCGGACGAAAGCTTCGATGTTACCCTGCTGCTCGGACCGATGTACCATCTTTACACCTTCGGGGATAAGAAGCTGGCGCTTTCGGAGGCGCTGCGCGTAACTAAAAAGGGCGGTTACGTCCTCGTCGCCTACTGCATGAACGAGCCGACGATCATACAGTACTGCTTTATGGGCGGCGGCCTCGGCGATGTGATCGACAAAGATCTTCTGACGGAGGACTGGCATTGCAAAAGCGAGCCGAAGGAGGTCTTCGAGCTTGTCCGGACGGAGGATATCGCGGAGCTCGACGCGGCGGTCGGCGCGGAGCGGATCAAGCTCGTCGCGACCGACGGCGCGGCGCACTACCTGAAGGAGCTCCTCGATAAAATGGATGAAGCGACCTTTGAAAAATGGGTCGAATACCATCTCGCGACCTGCGAAAGGCAGGATCTTATCGGCGCGTCCAACCATACGCTCGATATTTTGAGGAAAAACAAATGAAAACCAAGGTCAAAAACGTAATGATCGTCAGCCTTTCCTCCGGCATACTCGGGGAAAGATACGTAAAGCACGAGCTCGATATCGGTCTCAAAAGGCTCGAAGCGCTCGGCCTTTCGGTGCGCTTTTCGAAGAACGCGCTCATGGGGCGGAAATACCTCGATGAGCACCCCGAAAAGCGGGCGGAGGATTTTATCGAGGCGTTCCGCGATCCGGACGTCGATTTGATCCTCTGCGCGATCGGCGGGGACGACACCTACCGCCTGCTGCCTTATCTTTTCGGCAATGACGAGCTGAAAAACGCCGTGGAAGCGGGAAAAGACAAGCTCTTCCTCGGCTTTTCGGATACGACGTGCAATCACCTGATGCTGCATAAGCTCGGCCTTCCGACCTTCTACGGTCAGGCTTTCCTGCCGGATATCTGCGAGCTCGATGCCGAAATGCTGCCCTATACGGAGAAGTATTTCCGCGAGCTTATAGAGACCGGACGGATCGGAAAGATCATGCCGAGCAAATTCTGGTATGAGGAGCGCGAAGATTTCAGCGAGAAAGCCGTCGGCACGCCCCGCGTTTCTCATGAAAACGACGGTTTCCGGCTGCTTCAGGGCAGCCCCGTATTCAACGGGAAGATCCTCGGCGGCTGCGTCGAATCGCTCGCCGACCTTTTGCTCGGCACGGATCACCCCGACGAACCCGCCGTCGCCAAGAAATACGGCCTTTTCCCAGATATCGAGGATTGGCGCGGGAAGATCCTTCTGCTCGAATCGAGCGAGCTCAAGATCCCGCCCGAGGAATACCGCCGCGCACTCGAAGCGCTCAAAGCGACGGGCGTTTTCGGCGCGGTAAACGGCATCCTCGTCGGAAAACCCATGGACGAGACCTATATGGAGGAATATCACCGCCTGCTGGTCGAGGTCGTGGACGACCCGAACCTGCCCATCCTTGCGAACATCAGCATCGGCCACGCGGCGCCGCGCTGCATCATCCCCTTCGGAATGTCTGCGGAGGTCGACGCCGCTCATCAGAGCATCGCGTTCTTCGGGGACGAGGACGAGGAACCACATTATTGGGTATTCAGCCTTTCCGAAATGCCGCGAATGAAGGAGCAAATGGCGAACTGGTTCCACGAAAAATGGGGCGTCCCGCTCGAAGCTTATCTCGAAAGCATGGATGAATGCCTTAAGGAAGCCGGTAATGGAAAGGGCAGAAAGCCCTATCCCGAGTGGTTCTGCGCGATCCAGTTCGGGACCGGCCGCATTCTCGGCGGGCTCGGCGTGATCGAAAACGATTTCCATAACCGCAAGGATCTTGCGCCGAACGTCTGCGCCGTCTACACCGAGCCCGACTGCCGCGGCCGCGGGATCGCGGGCGATCTTCTCAATACAGCCTGCTCGGAAATGGCGTCCCGCGGCGTCGATACGCTGTATCTTCTGACCGATCACGAGGGCTTTTACGAGCGCTACGGTTGGGAATTCTGCTGCTTGGCGCTGGGCGACGGCGAGGAAGAGCCGTCGAGGATGTATGTGCACAGATGATCGTTTTCGACAACAAACCGATTTCGGAAAGCCTTCTCCCCCGGAGAAGGTTTTTTATTGCTTTTTTCCTTGAAATATATTCACTTTTCTCTTTACAATCCTTGCCTTTTGGTTATATAATTATCGTGTATGGTTCTGCGAAGCGGCGGCCTTCAACCGAAAGGCGGTCTGCATCGTTATTTTGGTGCGGCCTGCAGAAGACGTCCGCGGCGCAGGCGGCGTTTCCGGCTCCTTTGAGGATCGGCGCCGCTGCCCGATGCTTATACTTCACCGATTACAATAGGAGGCAAAACAATGGAGAACTTTGATTCCCTCAAGAAGACCCCGCTGTTCGAGCGGCATATCGCCCTCGGCGGCAAGATCGTCGATTTCGGCGGCTGGGCGCTGCCTGTTCAGTACCCCTCCGGCATTCTCGAAGAGTGCAAGGCCGTCCGCGAGCGCTGCGGTCTGTTCGACGTTTCCCATATGGGCGAGGTCGATATTTTCGGCGCTGACGCCTATGCGTACGTTCAGAAGATGGTCACCAACGACGTGACAACCATGACTCCCGGCCGCTGCCGCTATGCCGTAATGTGCTATGAAAACGGCGGCGCTGTGGACGACGTTCTCATCTATAAATTCGCGGACGATCACTATATGTTCATCGTCAACGCAGGCAATACCGACAAGGACTTCGCCTGGATGCAGGAGAATGTTTTCGGCGACGTGCGCGTTGAAAACAACAGCGCAAAGTGGGGTCAGCTGGCTCTGCAGGGTCCCGCGCATCAGGCAGTTCTCGACGCGGCGGGTTTTGAGGGCGAGATCCCCGCGAAGTACTATACCTTCACTGAGTGCATGAAGGTCGCAGGCATCCCCTGCCTCGTTTCCCGCACCGGCTATACCGGCGAGGACGGCGTTGAGCTCTACTGCGCGGCGGAGGATACCGTCCGTCTGCATGAGGCTCTTTGCGAAGCCGGCAAGGTCTGCGATATGCTGCCCTGCGGCCTCGGCGCAAGGGACACCCTCCGTTTCGAGGCTTCCATGCCCCTCTACGGCCACGAAATGAACGAGACCATCACCCCCGTTGAGTGCGGCCTTGATTTCGCGATCAAACTCAAGAAGGAATACTTCATCGGCATCGAAGCGCTCAAGCAGCCCCGCACCCGCAAGCGCGTCGGTCTGAAGCTCGTCGGCAAGGGCATCGCCCGTCCCGATGCGGAAGTCCTCTGCAACGGCGAA
>JAEEGL012288162.1_pt1 | contig 16920 bp, 21 predicted proteins | sample 9134231 | NCBI WGS metagenome assembly JAEEGL01 (sample SAMN16246548, study PRJNA631951) | gut metagenome | biome: gut microbiome; feature: rumen; material: fiber-attached | host: Bos | place: Iran: Karaj | collected 2018-10
GAGGCAGATCCTGTGACGTACAGTCACGAGGAAGTGGGAAACATGTTGGCTCTCCGCTAAAGCGTGTGGGTAGTTGGGACAAGTCCGTGTATAATAATCCCCGTATGAAAGCGAGGGAGATTGTCTCATGGTGTTGAATGGTTCGTTTGCCGCGGCTCTCCAGCTGGGGAAGCCATGGATAGTGTCAAAAGTAGAGTTTACAGGCCCGCAGGATAACAGGAACAACCAATGATAAACATACTGAGCTAAAACCATGAAAAATTGCCAGAGATAAACTGAGGAGCCCTAACGGGTGAGACGGAGACCCGCTTAATTTATACCCTTTTACCTGTTGCCCGCTTATTTGAGGGCGAACGAGTCCCTGATCGCCGTCATCGTCTTGACGTCCTTGCCGGTCATTTCAACGTACAGATACGCTCCGCCTCTTTCTCCGTCTGTCCTTGTGATCTGGCGACCGCAAGCGGTGACCTTTTTGCCCTTGTTATTCTTGAACGTGAACGTGTAAAACCCGTCCCGGGTGCGCTCGGGCTCTGTGGCGGTCTGCTCCATGTTCGCCCAGTCCTGGATCAGATCCTCAACAGGATATTCCTCATTTATTTCGTAGGAGACGCTCATGGAGGAGCTTTTGTCGTTCTTGATGATGTCCATAACAATAGACTCTTCAGCCGTCTTTTTTTCTTTCACTGTCCAGCCCTTCGGGATGTCCAGCGTAAACTCCCCAAAGTCCTGCACAGCGCCCGACGCCGCCATTGCCAAAAGGACAACGAATACCACCGCTACTGCAAAACGCTTCATTGCTATGTTCCCTCCCGTTGATAAAATGGCATTAGCACCTATCCCCTTGCTGGCGATCGGATAGGTCCCCTTGCCGCAGAACAAGCAGAACGTCCCCAAAACCGGAAAACGTCAGCTTTTCTCCCTTTGCCAGCGTGCCGCCGGTCAGCTCAAGCGCAGCATTGACCGCTCTCACATTGTAACAGGAAATGCACGATCGGCAAAGACGTCAAATAATTGACGAATGGCATTTAACATGATTATAATTATTTAATTTTAAGAGTTAAGGGCACTGTAAAACCCAAAGTGAGGAGAATGACCATGTTTAAGCTAAGACGCTCATTGATAGCTGTCCTTCTTATGCTCTTGTTGGCTGCCTCAGCCAGCGCCCATCCCGGGGAGCTGGACAAGAGCGGCAAACGCTATGACAGCAGGACAGAGAAGCACCACTACGACAAAGGAGCAAAAGCCAGGCCGGAGACACTGACATCCTATCCCGTGAGGGAGAATACCGTTTACAAGGCAAAGATCAAGCGCGTGGTGGACGGCGACACCGCCATCATCTATTTCCTGACCAGCGACGGCACGCGCTATAGGGAGGAACGCCTTCGATTCATCGGCGTCAACACTCCTGAGACTGTCGATCCAAACCGCCCCGTGCAGTATTATGGCAAGGAGGCCAGCGACTTCACAAAGAAGGAGCTCAAGGACAAAACGATATGGGTCTTGACCGATGCGGGAGTTCGGGACAAATACGACCGGCTCCTGGGCTACATCTGGCTGGAGGAGCCACAAGACCTCAACAGTGAAAAAGAAGTCCGGGCAAGGATGTTCAATGCCCTGTTGTTGCTGAAGGGATACGCTCAGACGATGACGATCCAGCCCAACGTGCGCTATTCAAATATGTTCGTCAAATTTCAGCGCGAGGCGAGGGAAGCGAAAAGGGGACTTTGGAAACAGCATTAAGGCAAAATGCCTTGGACCAGATGGACCGGCTGATAATCCATGTCGATATGGACGCCTTCTATGCCTCCGTGGAAGCGCGTGATGATCCCGCTCTTGCCGGTAAGCCACTCATCATCGGGGCCTTGCCGCAGGAGCGGGGCGTTGTGGCCACGTGCAGCTACGAGGCGCGAAAATTTGGCGTCCACTCCGCCATGAATATCAAGGACGCTTACCGTCTCTGTCCCCAGGGGATCTATATGCACCCGGACATGAAAAAGTACAAGCTCGTCTCGTCTAAACTGCATGAGATTTGGAACGCCTTCGCCGACGTGGTGGAATATATCGCATTTGATGAGGGTTATCTTGACGTTACCCGCACAGCGGACAAGTTCGGCGGGCCCCGGGCCATCGCATGGAAGATCAAGGAACGGACAAAGGCAGAGCTTGGCCTGACCTGCTCCGTCGGCATCGGCTACTCCATGACCTCTGCAAAGATGGCCAGCGAGGAGAAGAAGCCCGACGGGTTCTTTGAGATCCCCACGCCGGAAGCCTTTGTCAGCCTTATCCTTGACCGTGACATCAAAGTCCTCTACGGCGTCGGGGAAAAGACGGCAGAGAAGCTCAAAGAGGCAAGGATACTCACCGTCCGGGATGTTCAGAACAACCGCCAGAGGGTCATCCATATGCTGGGCAAGATGGGGACGTATATCGCCAACCTTTCTCTGGGTATCGACGAGCGCCCCGTCACACACTACGATGAAGCAGATGCCAAGTCAATAGGGCGTGAGATCACTTTTCAGAAGGACACCATGAGTTACGATTTTCTCAAGGACGTCCTGATGCTCCTGTCCATCTCCCTGGAAGCGCGGCTGCGGCGTCACGGCATGTACGCCAGGACGGCCACCCTGAAGCTCACCTACAGCGACATGAGATCCATCACCCGGTCGCAAAGCGGGGAGAGTATCCGCCAGGCTTACGAGATATTCATGTCTGCTATCCCCATGTTGAAGGGCTTACTGACAAACTCCGTCCGACTCATTGGGATCAGCCTGCAAAACCTCAGCGATGAATACTCGCGCCAGCTCACCTTCGCTGACCTTGGCGGAATACGGGAAAAATGGCTCTCATACCGCTGGAAGAAGGCCATCTGGAACCTACAGCGAAAGTACGATATCCATCTGTCCCCAGGCGCCTCAGGGTCAGATGGGGGAGAACGTCTTTATGACGTTATTTCTCATATGAGCAACAGAATGGGCGTCCCCCTTCACGATAGCGGAACATGCTCCACTCCTCGTGATCGAGCCCGGCGAGGTCAAACTTAGGTGGCTGAAAATCCAGCTTCCATAATCCTCCACAATCACAATGTGCCTTTCAGGTGGACACAACTTCGCGCTTCCCGCATTTAGAGCAATAGAATTCCATGTTTATTCCTCCACCATTTCTGCGATCGCTGTGTTTTTATTTTCCAGAATGATCATCCGGCGCCGCAAAATCAAGGTGTTTTTTTGCATACTCTCTCGCCAGCTCGATGAAATATTTTAACGCGGCATTCAACCGAAACCCTTTCATAACTCCAACTCCCAGCTGAAAACGCGGTGTTCCGGGCAGGTAGAACCACGCTATGTCCTTATAATTATGGATTCGGCTCTGAGGGATAATCGTATCGCAGAACCCCTCTGCCGTGAGTTGTTCCAAAAACGCGTTGAAACTCGACTCCACCATGATGTTGGGCGTAAAACCGGCCTTGTCAAAAAGTGGATTGATCAGCTGGAGGCGCATTGTTGATTTCTCAAGGGTGAGGGCAAAACCGTCATTCACTAATTGAGCCAGGTCTGGGGCAAACCTGGGGATGTCCCCATTGTCTGCCGTGTGCGCCAAAGGGTGTTCTCTGGGCAAGCCTAACAGAAGATTTTCCGAGCTGAGCGGAAAGTATTCAATGTTGTGCCAGGACTCCGGGGCCCCGCCGAGCAGAAAAGCCATGTCCAGGTCTCCATTAACAAGCATTTTTAAAAGTTCCGGTGAAAGCAGCTGATAGCACCGCATGGTTATCTGCGGATACTTTCGATGAAAAGACGGGTATATCCGTGCGAAGATCTCGCTGCCGTGATCGTAGGTGAGGCCGATCCGATATGTGCCGGCGATGCAATCTGTCAGATCCTGTAATTCGGACGAGGTGGCCTGCCAAATAGCCAATATTTGCTGTGCGCTGCGCAGATAAACTTCTCCAGCCGCTGTTGGGGTAAGATGTCGCCGGGCACGGGTAAAGAGCTGCGTCCCCAGCGTATCCTCCAGCTTAAGGAGCTGCTGGTTAAGGGCAGAAGGCGTGATGAATAATTCTCTGGCGGCCCCGGTCATGGTCCCGTGTTTCTCGATCGCAACGATATATTCAAGTAATCGGAAATTCATCCTGCTTTCTCCTCTTTTCCTGTTAGAAAAACTTATTCTTAGTGTAAAAAATATTAGCTTTACTTTTTATTATATCCTATTTATAATTGAAGAATCAACGTAAAATGACTTTTTGAACAAGTACGGATAGGCTGATTTCTGCAAGAGGAGGAGAGGAGTAATGGCATTTACGCCAAAGGGCATTGTCATTCCGGTGGTAACACCGGTTGATGCGGAAGGGCGGTTCAAAGAGACCGAGTACCGCAAGTTGCTCCAATACTTCATCGACAACGGCATCCATGGCGTTTTCCCCTTCGGCACGTCAGGCGAGTTCTACGCCTTCGACAACGGTTTTTACCGTCATGTGCTGGAGGTGACGATGGACGTTGCAAAGGGCAGGATGGATGTTTACGCGGGTGCAAACCACATCACGCCCAGGGGGGCCATTGAGCTGGCGAAGATCGCGGAGGCGTGCGGAGTGGACGCTCTGAGCGTCCTGACGCCCCTGTTCGTCAGCCAGACCCAGAAGGAAGTCGAGACCTACTACCGCACAGTGGCGGACGCGACTTCCCTGCCTATCGTCATCTACAACAACAAGCCAAAGACCAACGTCACCGTGGAACCGGCCACCATCCGCGAGCTGGCGAAGGTGAAGAACATCGTCGCCGTGAAGGACTCCACCGGCGACATGACCAACAGCGAGGAGTATATCCGCCTGACGCGGGACATCCCCGATTTCTGCGTGTTGATGGGGCGCGACACACTGATCTACGCGGCGCTGCACTATGGCGCGGCGGGGGCCATCACCAGCTGCGGCAACGTGGCCCCGCGGATCGCCGTGGATATCTACGAGAACTTCAAGGCCGGGAAGTATCAGGAGGCGCTGGAAGCCCAGTTCAAGCTGAGCGCCCTGCGTGTTGCCTCGAACATGGGGACCTTCCCCGTGGTCATCAAGGAGGCGCTGAACATGCTGGGATTCAACGTCGGGGACTGCGCCGCGCCCATCCTGCCCTTGAACGAGGAACAGCGTACCCGGCTCCGTGCTGTCTTAGGAGAGATCGGCCTGTTAAAGTAAGTCACAAAACCGTAAATCAGCCGGCATGACCGGCAAATTCTATCTCAAGTGAGGAGTGAGTTGTTTTGAAGAAGTTTGTTGCTCTTGTTCTTGCGCTGGCGCTGTGCGCTACTCCTGCCCTGGCCGCCGTCTATGAGGGGCAGCGGGTCCGTATCGTTATCGGTTCTACCTCCGTTTCCGGGGACAGCTACATGGTGGCCGATATCGTGAACCGTTACCTTCAGAAGTACCTGAAGTGCACCTCCAAGGTGGACCCCGTTGGCGCTAACGAGGCTCTTGCCACGGTCCGGACCGCTGCGCCCGATGGCTTGACCTTCATGATCTTCCACGACATGACGTATCTGGGAGTGCTCTTTGGCAGCTACGGCAAGGAGTACGCGCTTGAGAACATGGTCGTGGGGCCCCGTGTGGGGCAGAACCCCGGTTCCTGCTTTGCAGCCAAGGCCAACGCCCCCTACTCTGACCTGAAGGAGATGGCAGACTGGCTGAAAGCCAATCCGGACAAGACGGTGCGCCTCTCGGTCGAGCTGGGCGGCGTCAGCCAGATCGCCTTTATTTCCTACTATATGTGGGTGAAGGAGGCCTATGGTGAGGAAGTGGCGGGCCGGATCCGTTTCGTGCTGGGCGGCTCCACAGACACGAAGCTCCAGCAGATATGGGACGGCAACACCGATGTGATCTTCGCCGACTATAGCTCCCTGCTTCAGTACACCGCGGCGGGCGTGGAAGAGCAGCTTGCCCTCAAGTTTGTGGGTATGCTGGACAAGATCCCCGGTAAGGACGGCCTGCCTGTGTACGGCGAAATGGGCATCACAATGGGCGGCAAGCCTTTCTATTTCTCAAAAGATTTCCTGATGTACCTTCCCAAGGGAACGCCGGATAACGTCCTGGCGGAACTGGATGACGCTGTGGCAAAGATGTCCGCCGATCCTCAGTTCCAGGAGGATATGAAGAAGATGACCTACGCTGGCAATACCCTTTCCAGCAAAGAAGCTAAGGAGTTCATCTATGGCAAGCGGGACGCCATTGCAAAGGTCCTGGCTGAAGCCCCCGACATGGAAGACCTGGAATAGTTCTGTCTATTGCGAATTCCCTCCGTTTGCGCGGAGGGAATTTTGACTATCTGGAGGGAGGTATGCTCTTTGTCGGCGTTTTTGAAGGAATGGCTCAAAATTCGGAATATGCACCTCTTCTTCCCTGTGATGATAGGTTCCATCTGCCTGTTTCTGCTGGCGGTGATCGCTTTTCAGCGTTTTCTGAAGTGCAGGAGAGACGGTACGCCGTTTATCGGTCTGAAGGATTATCACTTCTTCAAACCGGGCTACGACAAAGTGAAACTCTGGGGCTCGTTGATTTTATTCATTGGCTATCTGACCGCTCTGCCCTGGCTGCACTTCGTCTGGGCCAGCGTTATCTTCATTTTCCTGTTCAACGCGCTTTTCGATAAGCAGAAGGGAGAGCCGTTTAAGGTTAAGAGCCTGGTTATCTCCGCCCTTATCTCGGTTATTTGTTCCCTGGGCGTTTGGTATCTTTTTTTCCGGGTTTTCAACATCACGCTTCCGTAGGGGCAGGTGACGATTCATGGAAGCCATGTTACTGAATTGGGGGTTAGCGTTCCTTGGCGTCGTCGTGGGCATCGTCTTCGGGGCCATTCCGGGAATGACGGCAACAATGGCCGTTGCCGTGTTCCTCCCCATGACTTACGCATTTACATTGGTTCCGGCACTGTATCTCCTGATAGGACTTTACGTTGGCGGCATCTCCGGGGGGCTTGTCCCCGCCATCCTGATCAACGTCCCAGGTACCCCTTCATCCGTCTGCACGACCTTTGACGGTTATCCCATTGCCCGCCGTGGCGAGGGGGACAGAGCACTGAAAATTGGCGTTACGGCCTCCTTCTTTGGCGGCATGATCTCGCTTCTGGTCCTGGCGTTCCTCACTCCGCCCCTTGCGAGGTGGGCTATCAAGTTCTCGGCTGTCGAAAAATTTTTGATCATTCTCTTTGCCATGACCGTCATTGCGGCCCTGTCCAGGGGCTCCATGACGAAGGGTATCTTCTCCGGCTTTTTAGGGATCCTGCTTAGCCTGGTGGGAGAATTGGCTCTGAACAACAAGATGCGCATGGTTCCGGACTTCCTGAGGACGGAGCTTCGCAGTGGTTTCCAGCTTCTGCCGCTGTTGATTGGCCTTTTCGCAATATGCCAGATGTTCCAGGAGGCCGAGACGGGGATGAAGAGCGGGCATTTGGACGAGGGCGTCACGGTGGAAGGTGCCCGGAAGTTTTCGTTTAAGGACTTCTCCGGCCAATGGATAAACGTGATCCGTTCCTCCCTGTTGGGCACCTTTATGGGAGTTCTCCCTGGCGTGGGCGGAAGCGCCGCGTCGCTGATCGCTTACAGCCAGACCAAGAGTTGGTCCAGGCACCCGGAGGAACTGGGGACCGGTGCGCCGGAAGGCCTTATCGCCTCGGAGTCCTCAAACAATGGGCTCACCGGCGGCGCGTTGGTGCCGCTGCTGTCTCTGGGCATCCCCGGTGACTCGACGACGGCCGTCCTTGTTGGCGCGTTCCTGCTTCAGGGTATTCAGGTGGGGCCGCTGTTCATCCAGCAGAATCCTGACATTTGGACCCAGATACTCTGGGCCCTGGCGCTATGCAATGTGTTGATGTTCGTGGTGATGTTCTTCCCTGTTAAACTCATCTCCCAGGTGGTGAAGGTCCGCAGCGCCCGGATGTACCCGATCATCCTGTTGATGTGCATTGTTGGAGCCTATGCCACGCGGTCTGGCGTCATGTTCGACGTGTGGTGCCTGTTGCTCTTTGGCATTCTGGGCTACCTCATGGGCAAAGTGGGACTCGCCACCGCACCGTTTCTGATCGGCTTTATTCTGGGCGGCGACCTGGAAAAATATTTCATCGAGGCCGTGAAGAACAACAATTACAACCTTGCCGTGTTCTTCCAGCGCCCCATAGCGCTGTTGATCTGGGGCCTCATCGCGGCTTTCCTGGGCTATTCCATTTGGGACAACGCCAGGGGACACGCGATGGAAAAGGCTGGAATTAAAGAATGATTTTTAAAGGGCAGGGGTTCGATGCCCCTGTCCCGTTTTTTTGAAAGGAGAGTTAGCGGTGATACCCAAGATAGTGAAGATGGACGTTTTCCCCGTGGCCGGGCATGACTGCATGGAGCTGAACCTCAGCGGCGCTCACGCTCCGTTCTTTACGCGCAACATCGTTGTGCTGGAGGACAGTGAAGGGACGCTGGGCGTAGGGGAGGTCCCCGGCGGACAGAAGATCACGAAAGCCCTGGAGGACGTAAAACATCTCGTTCTTGGCACGCGCATCGCGGACTACAAGGACACGCTGAACAAGGTCCGCGCATGGCTGAATGCCAACATCAAGGACGATGTCCGCGGACTTCAGACCTTCGATCTCCGTACGGGTGTCCACGTTGTCACGGCCATTGAAGCCCCGCTGCTGGACCTGATGGGCAAGTTCCTGGAGGTCCCGGCCGCCGCGCTGATGGGGGATGGAGTGCAACGTGAGCGCGTCCGCTTCCTGAGCTACCTGTTTTACATCGGCGACAGGAAAAAGACGGACCTGCCTTATGAGTCCGAGGAGGACAGTCCCTGTGCCTGGTACCGCCTGCGTCACGAGGAGGCCCTGACCCCGGATGCCATCGTCGCGCTGGCGAGGGCGACGCATGAAAAATATGGCTTTGAGGATTTTAAGCTGAAGGGCGGTGTCCTGGAGCCTAAAGAAGAACTGAAAGCCGTTCAGGCTATCAAAAAGGCGTTCCCGGACGCTCGCGTGGACCTGGACCCCAACGGCTGCTGGAGCCTCAAGCAGGCGCTGGAGATCGCCCCGCAGCTCAAGGAATGTTTGGCTTACTGCGAGGACCCGGTGGGCGCGGAGAGCGGGTTCAGCGGCCGTGAGGTCATGGCCGAGTTCCGCAAGGCCACCATGATGCCCACCGCCACAAACATGATCAACACGGACTGGCGGCAGATGTGCCACACGATTGCGCTGCAAAGCGTAGATATTCCACTGGCAGACCCGCACTTCTGGACGATGAACGGCTCCGTTCGCGTGGGCCAGCTCTGCAACGATTTTGGCCTGATGTGGGGCTGCCACAGCAACAACCATTTCGATATCTCCCTGGCGATGGTCGTTCAGTGCGCGGCGGCGATCCCCGGCAAGATGAACGGCATTGACACTCACTGGATCTGGCAGGAGGGGCGTGAACGTCTGACGAAGGAGCCCCAGCAGATCGTTGAAGGCTGCATCGACCTGCCGAAGAAGCCGGGCCTGGGCATCGACGTGGACCTGGAACAGGTGAAGAAGGCCAACGCGCTGTATCTGGAGCATGGCCTCGGCGCGCGGGATGACGCGAAGGGAATGCAATACCTCATCCCCGGATGGAAGTTCGATAACAAGAAGCCCTGTCTGGTGCGTTAGCGGGTGTATGAATGAGAACTTACGTTAAACTGACGGAGAGGGATAACGTCGCCGTCGTGACACGGGACACGCCAAAGGGCATGGAGATATGCCCCGGCGTGACACTGCTTCAGGACGTTCCCCAGGCCCATAAATTCGCTCTGACGGATATCCCGAAGGACGGGGCCATTATCCGCTACGGCGTGACGCTGGGCTACGCGCTCGACCCGATCCCCAGGGGCGCGTGGATCAACGAGCATATGTTAAGATTGCCCGCTCCGGCATCGCTGGACGATATGCCCTGGGGAACGAACATCAGGAGAGATTTGCCCCAGGCCCCGGTCAAGACCTTCATGGGCTACCGTAACCCTGAGGGCGGTTACGCCGGAACGCGGAATACCCTGGGTATCCAGACCACCGTCCAATGCGTGCAGGGAGTTTTGGACGTGGCGGTGGAACGGATGCGGCGGGAACTGCTGCCAAAATACCCCAACGTGGATGATATCGTCCCGGTCAACCACGCTTATGGCTGCGGCGTGGCCATCAACGCGCCGGAGGCCGTCATCCCCATCCGCGCCCTTCAGAACTTGTGCCATCATCCCAACTTTGGAGGGCAGCTCATGGTGGTGTCCCTGGGCTGCGAGAAGCTGACGGTGGACAGGCTCGTGGGGCCGGAAGCCAATACCCCTGAGAACGTCGTGGTCCTTCAGGATTGCAAGGGGTTTGAGGCCATGATGAGCGCCATTTTCAGCATGGCGGAGAGGAAACTGAGAGTTCTGAACGAGCGGCGGCGTGAGGAGTTACCCCTGAGCGATCTGATCATCGGGATGCAGTGTGGTGGGAGCGATGCCTTCTCTGGAGTGTCGGCCAACCCCTCCGCGGGGTATGCCGCGGATATGCTGGTGCAGGCCGGGGCAACGGTGCTATTCAGCGAGGTGACGGAGGTGCGCGACGGCGTTCACCTCATCGCGGAGCGGTGCGTGAGCCAGGAAGTGCGGGACAAGCTGGCCAGCGAGATGCGCTGGTACGACCGTTATCTGGCCGAGGGCGAGGTGGACCGCAGCGCCAACCCAACGCCGGGGAACAAGAAGGGCGGACTGAGCAACATCGTTGAGAAGGCCATGGGGTCCATCGCCAAGAGCGGGACTTCACCCATCGTCGAGGTATTGTCTCCTGCGGAACGTCCCAGGGCGCATGGCATGATCTACGCGGCGACGCCGGCCAGCGACATTGTATGCGGGCCCTGCCAGCTCGCCAGCGGGATCGGGCTCCAGGTGTTCATGACGGGACGCGGCACGCCCTATGGACTGGCGGCGGCCCCGGTCATAAAGGTCTGCTCCCGAAACGAGATGAAGGAACAATGGCCGGATATCATCGACGTGAGCGCTGGAGATGTGGTGACGGGAGAAAAGACCATCGCGGAGGTCGGAACCGAGCTGTTCAACAAGATCATCAATGTCGCCAGCGGTCGCGATCAGCCTTTCGCTGAGAGGTATCGCCTGCACAATTACCTCTGTATCTTCAATCCCGCTCCGATCACCTGATATCAAAAAAGCGGCCCCGTCCATACAAGGATGAGGCCGCTTTAATCTTATCCATCGTCTCCTGTCTCGTCTTGCTATAATAGCATTATAGATGATATGGAGTGTGGCCGATACGCTGCGCGGCCCGTTCAAATCGTGCGAAAGATTTTAGAAGGACGTAGGTGAGATCCTCCTTGATACGCATTCTGTTTGTGTGCCACGGAAACATCTGCCGCTCGCCGATGGCGGAATTCATTATGAAAGATATCGTTCGTAAGGCTGTAAGGCCATGTTGAAAGAGATCATGAGGACGAGTGCCTGAAGCGGGTCTATGGAGGAAGATGTGAAAATGAAAATCATGATTGCCTCGGATATTCATGGCTCGGCCTACTACTGCCGGGAAATGCTCAAGGCCTTTGACCGAGAGGAGCCGAATAAACTTTTGCTGTTGGGCGATATTCTTTATCACGGACCCAGAAACGATCTGCCAGGCGAGTATAACGCAAAGGCCGTTGCCGCCATGTTAAACGAGGTGAAGAGTTCTATCCTTTGCGTGAGGGGGAACTGTGATTCCGAAGTGGATCAGATGATGCTGGAGTTCCCCATCATGGCGGAATACTGCTTGCTTTACATGGGGGGCAGAACAATTTTCGCGACGCACGGCCACCATTTCAACAAATCCAGCATGCCGCCTCTCGCACCGGGGGAGGTACTCCTGCACGGCCATACCCATGTCCCGGCCTGGGAGGAGGTTGGCGATAATCTCTATCTGAATCCCGGGTCCATTTCCATTCCCAAACAGGACAGCAGGCACAGCTATATGGTGCTTAACGACGATATCGCACTCTGGAAGGACATGGAGGGTACCGTGTATCACGAGTATCGCCTTTAATCATTTATGGTTTTCAGGCGTTCCGGTATGAAGTCTGCCATAATTCGATGGCCCTCGGCATTGAGGTGAATGCCGTCCAGAGAAAGGTCGCAGTCTGTCCGTCCTGCCGTGTTCAAGATCATCGTGTCCGCTTGCTCTCACATCACTTACACATTCCAAACTCAGCGCACAGCTTGTCAAAACGTGGCTGTTCCCAGCCATAGAAGCCCTGTCGCATAGTTCCATTGCCCCTCTCTCATCTTGCCTTGCTATAATAACATTATACCGGACGAGAGGGGATGTTTTAACATGAGCGCCGGAAAAATCAAGTTCCTGATCCTCAAGTATGTCTATGTCACAGGGAAGGAAGAGGCCCAAGTGAAATGGGTAACTATCCGGAGTTCCCGGATGATTCAAACGGATGGTTCCCGTCAGATGGTGTCCGATGTCTAAACTTGCGGTGTTTTTCCCAGGTATCGGCTACACTGTCGATAAGCCCCTGCTCTATTACAGCTGCAGGATAGCCGCCAGCTACGGCTATGAGATCAAACGGCTGCCCTACAGCGGGTTCCCGCAAAAAGTGAGAGGGGACAAAAAGAAGATGGCAGAATGCTTTCAAATCGCGCTGGCGCAGGCTGGGGAAATGCTTTCAGAGACGGATCTGAGCGCCTATGACGATATTTTGTTCATCGGTAAGAGCATTGGCACGACCGTTGCGGCGGATTTAGCGGCCAAAAGTCTGGCCGTCAGCCGTATACGTTTTGTACTCTATACGCCGCTGGAGGACACGCTTGCGTTCCCTTTCAAGAATGCGGTCGTGTTTACTGGAACGGACGATCCCTGGGTCGGAGGCAGCGAGAGCAGGATAGCGGAGCTTTGCAGAAGGAAAAACATATCCTGTTTCATTATCCCGAGGGCAAACCATTCCCTGGAGACAGGAAATCCTCTGGCGGATATAGAGACTTTGCGATATGTCATGGATGTAACTGAGAAATTTATCGCTAAACAGGGGTTGCCGTCATGATCCGCAAACGTATCGTCTTCTTCGGCAGAGTTCAGGGCGTGGGGTTCCGCTATCATGCCCGTTATGCCGCCAGCCTCTATGGCTGCACCGGCTGGGCAAGGAATGAGGACGACGGCAGCGTGACGATGGAGATTCAGGGGACGGAGGAACAGATCGACAAGGTGCTTCTTGCCATTCAGCGCCAGAAGTTCATTCGGGTTGAGGGGATGGACGTGCAAAACCTTCCGGTTAATGAATCCGAGCGAGGATTCAGAACCGTTTATACTTCGGAGTGACAGTCATGGGATATTGCAACTGGGAGACGACGTCGGAGGCCAATATACGATATCATGACACGGAATGGGGCATCCCCCTTCACGACGACCGGGGGCAGTTCGAGTTCCTGATGATGGAGGTCATGCAGTGCGGCCTGAGCTGGGACCTGATGATCCGCAAGCGGGAAATCTTCAGGGGCTGCTTTGATAATTTTGAGTATGACCGGATCGCCGGGTACGACGAGCGGGACATCGACAGGATCATGAACACGGAAGGCATGATCCGCTCCCGGAGGAAGATCGAGGCCGTTATCAACAATGCCCGCTGCTTCCAGAAGATACGGGCGGAGTTCGGCAGCTTCAGCGAGTACCTATGGGCCTATTCCGACGGCAAAACCATCCTGTATAACCGGCATGAACTGGGCTGGATCCCCGTCAGTAACGGCCTGTCGGACAAGATAAGCCGGGATTTGAGGCGTCGTGGGTTCAAGTACCTGGGGACCGTCACGGTCTATTCTCACCTGCAGGCCTGTGGGATCATCAACGACCATGATAAGAACTGCGAACGCTACCGGGAGATCGTCTCGAAATACCCGACGGTGAAAAAACGCAGGTATCAGGAAAAGGGCACCCGGTATTTTGGCGATGAGCCTTCAGACAATGGTATATCCTGAGATATTGCAAGCGAAATTTCTGGAACGCCCCAATCGTTTCATCGCCAGGGTGGACACCGGAGCGGGGATCGAAACTGTCCATGTGAAGAACACGGGACGGTGTAAGGAACTTCTGCTTCCCAACGTGCCGGTGATCCTTGCAAAATCCGGCAATCCCAACCGCAAGACGCAGTACGACCTTATCGCCGTGAAAAAGAAGGGCCTTGGCTGGGTCAACATCGACAGTCAGGCCCCCAACAAAGTGGCGCGCGAATGGCTGGAAACGCAGCATTACGATAAGATCCAGGGCGAATACGTCTATGGCGGATCCCGAATAGACTTCTACATGGAGAAGGACGGGCAGAAACACCTGTTAGAGGTCAAGGGCTGCACGCTGGAAATGGACGGCATAGGCTACTTTCCCGACGCTCCTACGGAGCGGGGCGTGAAGCACCTCCACACGCTCATCAAGGCGCGAAACGAGGGCTATGGGTGCGGCGTGGCCTTCGTTATCCAGATGCCAAGGGTCAGGGAAGTGCGGCCCAATATCGACACGCACCCGGAATTTGGCGAAGCCCTGGAAGAGGCAAAGGCCGCCGGAGTCCACGTTCTATTTTTAGGCTGCGATGTCCAGCCGGGGGCCCTGACGATCGATGAGAGCAGAGTGTCTATCCAACCATGACGGTATGCCAACATCGTTGATCGATGTAGAATACATCAAAGAGGGTACTAAAAGCAGAATATGTTACATAAGGAGAGAGGTGGACGGAATAATGAGCGGGATAAGTGCGACAATCGACTTTTACAATGAACACGCGGCACAATACGCCGCTGGAACTCTGTCGAGCGATATGAGTCAACTCTGTAATGAGTTCTTGTCCCTTCTTCCCCATCGTGGTGTGATCCTTGACCTCGGTTGTGGTTCCGGGAGGGATAGCAGGTACTTTATCAATCGTGGCTATCGAGTCATTGCCGTGGATGGCTCGACGGAACTTTGCCGTCTTGCGGCGGAGACCATCGGCCAGCCCGTTATGTGCTGCGACTTCCGGGAATATGAGCCGGAGGAACCGCTGACTGGAGTTTGGGCCAGCGCGTCCCTGCTTCACCTGACGCCGGAGGAGATCAGCGGCGTCGTGTCGCGTCTTGCCGGGCACCTGATCCCTGGGGGATGCTTCTATATGTCCTTCAAGTATGGGACCTTCTCCGGGAAAAGGGACGGGCGTTTTTACATGGATATGGACGAAACTTCCCTAAAAAAACTGCTTGACGGAATTCCGGCCCTATCTCTAATAAGCCAGAAAGTCACGGAGGACGTGCGACAAAGCCACGCCGGTGAGAAATGGCTGAATACCTTTTGTGAGAGGATCCCGCAGGAGGTTCTCGACAGGGTTGAGACATTCGGGAGCGTCAGGGGATGAAGTGGAAGCCGCTTGTTGCCACAATAAAAGCGCGTGGACCCTTTTGGATTCACGCGCTTCGTGACTTTTTGGGGACGGACTTAAATGCGCTTGCGGAAAATCACAGCACCATCACCAGCGTCCCAGCCCCGATAAGAACACAGCCGATCAAAGCCTTTAGCGTAAACTCCTCGTGGAGAAACACAAACGCCAACACAAGCGTGATGATCACGCTGAGCTTGTCGATGGGGACAACTTTGGAGGCTTCCCCGGTCTGCAGAGCTTTGTAGTAGCAGAGCCAGGAAGCGCCGGTGGCAAGCCCGGACAGAATAAGGAATATCCAGCTCTTCTGGCTGATGAACCTGATGCCGCTCTGCGTGTTTGTGAGGAACACCATGATCCATGCCATGACTACAACGACCACTGTACGGATAGCCGTGGCCAGATTGGAGTTCACGCCCTCGATCCCTATCTTGGCAAGGATGGAGGTCAACGCAGCAAATACCGCTGAACCTAATGCAAACCAAAACCACATCGCACTCACCTCCTTATAAAGTGCTCATCTTGAACGTTTTCTTCAGCATCCATATATCGCTCTACAGTCATATGAAGATCATACTTCTCCCGGAGCGCCGCTATGGTCGCCATCATCGGAGAAACGTGATGAGCATCTATGGCAGCCTGATCCATCCAACTGTCAATGAGAAGGATCGTTTCAGGGTCGTCAAGAGACGGATAGTATTCATAACGTAAATCACCCGGTTCAGATCGGATCAGGGCAACGGTTCCGGAGGAGGTCATCTCCTCGATCCTCGCCAGGATCGTTTGACCGTACTCCTGTCTTGACATAGCTTCACCCCGTTTGTTATATAAAGTATATCACAACTATCAGGTGGTTTAAGTAGATACCGTTTTATCCAGCAGGTACTTAGGAATATCAAAACCCACCTTTGCAGCTACATCGCGGACGCTTTTGATTTTATTTTCCACCACCCATTTGTTACCGTTGAGCGTGATTTTCAGTTTTTTCATCTCGCGCATGATTTCCTTTACGGATAGCTTTGATTCATCAGCGACCCTTTTGATGTCATGGTAAATCATGCCTGCAACGGTTACGATAAAGCTTAAACCTTGCATACAGAAATAATCCTGCTGATACAGAGCATTAAAATCCGCATCATTACGGACATAGTTGTAGTTGATTTGCTGGTCGCGGTCTTTTGATACAGTTCCGTCTGATTGCAGCCATCTCCCTCCATAGCCAGCAAAGAGAATATGTCTATCTCCGAGTCCGTCAGCTTGAGTTTCAGCGCCGCCTTGTGGTAAACGCCACCGATGGCGGCCTGAATGACGAATAGATCCCGCATTATATTTGACAGATTACCCATACGATACCTCCTATAGAACCCATGGCCCCCCAAAACGTCCGATATCGGACAATCATCAAGAGAGGGTATCAGTCAGACATTTTGGGCAAATGTCTGATAGTCCGCCATAAAGAGGGAATATTATTGACATATGTCAAAAATAGGCTATTATAGATTATGACATATGTCAAAAATTGAGGAGGTGAATTGTTGCCCA
>JAEEGL014204343.1_pt1 | contig 16920 bp, 16 predicted proteins | sample 9134231 | NCBI WGS metagenome assembly JAEEGL01 (sample SAMN16246548, study PRJNA631951) | gut metagenome | biome: gut microbiome; feature: rumen; material: fiber-attached | host: Bos | place: Iran: Karaj | collected 2018-10
CTACAAACAGATCCCGGACCTTGAACGTCGTTCCAGCCGGAACATTCTCCACCACCCTCTTTTTTGCAATTTCCATCAACTCTTTAATGCTTTTGTCTTTGAGAATTTCCACAAGAGGCCTCCTTGGCATTTTAGAATATAACATAAAAGTTTTTCTTTGTCAAGGTTTAGGCGTATTTTTTTATTATTTTATCTCATTGTTCTTATTGATTAATGAGATTATCCGCACTTAACTGATTATCATCAAATAAAATAAATCAATCTATCGCCCAGCCGTCATCAATCAAGTCGTCTACAGAGTCATAGGCGATATCAAACGCCATTCCCTTGGGATCTCCGAGCATGTTGTATTCCGCAAAAGAGAACAGGAATATCCTCTTGCCCTTTTGGTCTTCCGGAATCAGGGCGGCATACTTCTTCATTGCAAGGAATGTGCTGTCAATCGCATACCTCTCATCCTTGTCGCCTATATGCTTCATGTATCCTGCGAACATGGTCTCAAAATGTTTTCGTGTAGATTCGGTGAGCTCCTTGCTCCACTCCTTGCCGTACTTCTTGTAGCAATTGCTTTTCTTTGCCATATATTTTCCTCCAAATCAAAACTGCTCAGTCTATCACCCAACCCTCTTCCATCATTTCATCCAGAGTTCTGTAGGACTTGTAGTAAGAAGGCTCCTCAGGACCCGTGAACATATTAAAGGCCTTGAATGAGAACATATGAATTGTCATATCTTCCTTCACACAATCCGGAACAAGACACTCAAGACATGCATGACTTCTGCCGAATGTCTCGCTATATGCCAGGCAAACGGGCTCCCCTTCTTTCTTCACCAAAGTAAACGGCTCCTTCCCGAAGAATCTCCGTGTTTCATCACTATCCGGAAGCTCACTCATGGTCCCACCTCCTCGAAACGACCGATTTCGGAATTCAGACGCATCAGGAATCCACCGGTGCATCCCTCATTGTTCTTGGCTACAATCACCTTCCTGATGTCGGACATTGAGGGATCAACTTCCTCTGCCGCAAATCGCATGGCAGGATTGTCAATCAGAAGAACGATGTCAGAATACCCGGTATCTCTAACAACCTGGCCTCTGACCGCCGAATCGATTCCGTTCAAACGGCAAAGGCAGATGATTGAAATCCTCAGTTCCCTTGCCTGGAGTTTCAGAGCCTTGAAGACCTCAGCAACCCACATGCTTTTGGGCATACTGTGTTCCGCATTTCCAATCAGGCCGACTCCGTCGATGAACACCGCCTTCACGCCGCCGGCCTCAGCCATCTCCCTGACTTCCAGGCAAAGCTCATGAAGGCTGAGGGCCGGGGATTCCCGGATGATGGCCTTGCAGGAAATCATGCGCGCCTTCAGAGATGATTCTCCTGTTTCCAGCGGAATGAAACCTATTGGAACCTGCGATTCTCCGAAGGCCATGTTCTCTGCAAGCGACGCCGCCAGAGCACTCTTGCCCTCCGAAGGCCTGGATGCAATCACAACCAGCTGGCCGCCGCTTAAACCCCCTATGAATTTGTCGAGCACTCGGTATCCTGTCGATACACCGGTTCTGCTCTTTCTTCTTGAACCGTCCGTCATATGGCAACCGCCTCGTAGTATCGTCTGAGCTCCCGGCACAGACGGGTCGTCTCTTTGGGGCCGACATTCATGTACCGGAAGATGTAGGCCTCTACTGACAACGGATCGCGGAATGTGATGTGTGTCAGGAGCCGGTACGCTGTCAGAAGGTTCTCGTCCTCAAACGGCATTCCGGTATGATAAGCAATCACCAGGCCATGCTTCTTCACCAATCTGTCGAACGCCCTCAGCTCATGGCTGATGCTTATCCACAGGTCCTGCTTGCTTACTGTCGAGACAGGGAACCATCTGAGCTCGGAAAACTCCCTGGGTTTGAAATCGGGGATGTATCCCCATGTAAGGACCATGTAGGTTCTCCAGTGGTAGAACGGAACGCCAATGCGTTTTACTGCCAGCTTCTGGGTCTGCAGGTTTCTGATGTCCACCCCGGTTTCTTCACGGAATTCCCTGAATGCGCAGTCTGCAAAATCGACATCGCAGTTCTCCATCCCGCCGCCGGGAATGGCCCACTTGCCGTATCCTCTGGGAACAGACCTTTTGCCCAACAGCACCTCAAAGCGTCTGAAACGTGTGTTGTACCTGAATAGCATCACGCCCGCACCTCTGTAGCTCTTGATTTTCATGCCTCTATTCATGTCTTTTCTCCTGTTTATAGTTGCATGATAATCATCTGGTGTGAAAAAACCTTTCCCAGCAAAATAAGAAATGTTATGATTTGCTCGAACAATAATGGAGGCACCATGGAATATCTTGGATTGATTAATTGTGATGATGGCGGGACACAACCACTTGGGTACGGCAAAGAAAAAGGGAAATACTTCTTTACACTGAGAAAAGTCTGGGGACAAGGATGTAGTGATGCCCCAGAACCGTTTCTCATGTTTCAATTTGATGAAATCGTCCCATTGAACAACACAAAGGGAACAACTTATATAGGCGTGAGAAATGGCAATCAGTGGGGATTATGGCGTTATTCAGAATGGAACTATAATAACAGCAACATAATCCCATCCGAAGTCAGTTTGTTTTGTGGCAGAATCCTTGAAGAAATAAGAGGCATTAGCGCCGATTCGTTCGAAAAATGTTTAGAAGAGTATTCCTGTTACGAATACGAAAGATTTAGGAACCTTTTCCCTAATGAGTGACCACATTCCCGAATACATCGTGATGACACGCCTCATCAGCAGAAGCCAGGGAGCAACCATCTATGAGATGGCAGAGGCCCTTGAGAAAGACGTAAAGACGGCCAGAAACCGCCTTAAAGAGCTTACATTCATGTTTCCGCTCTACAGTGAGCCGGATCCGGAGAATGGCAAGATTCTGCGCTACAAGATTCCCAGCTACTCGAACGTCCAGCTGCTTCTGCCGGACATGGCATTCACGGAGGAAGAAGCCAACGTCTTCAAGATGCTCAGCGAGGACACAACCATGACGCCGTCCCTGGAACTGCCCATGCGACGTCTGATGAACAAGCTGACACTGATGGCCTCGGAGCGTGGATCGATGATAAAAACCGGTGCCAATGAGCCGGTACCGATCATCAATGCACAGACAATCGTCCCCAAGAGCGTGGACAACAAAGTGCTGTACAGGAAAATCAATACCCTGCTGAAGACCATTGCAGACAAGGAGTGGCTTGAGCTCACATACCACAGGATCGGGAAGGATCCGTTTTCAATGAAGTTCTATCCGCTGATGGTCTTCATCTCCCACCGCAACCCGTATGTGTACGGCTACAACTCAAAAGGCAATATCCGCATGCTGGCCATAGACCGTATCGGCAGCATTGATTCTTCTTTCAAGGACACAGAGCCTGTCTGCGACCTCAGACTGCTTCAGGACCTCCTGTCCGATCCGTTCGGCATCTCCTGCGAAGCCGAGCCCTACAAGGTCAGGCTTCTCATTGCACCCTATCAGGCCCCCTATGAGAAGGAAAAGCAGTGGCCCAAAGGCCGAGTGGAATTTGAAGATACCACAGACGGAACAGTCATGACCGCCGTCACGCGCACCCTGTTCGATGTACAACGCTACATCCTCAAGCGCACCCCATACATCAAGGTACTTGAGCCGGAGTGGCTGAAGGATGCGGTGATAACCAAGATGAAAGAAGGAGTCGCTCTTTACAGCTAAATTGCATGGCTTGATGCGTGAAAGGGACCCAGAAATCCCTTTGTTAAGAGGTATCAAGCTTAACAACACAAAATAACTGAACTCTGCAATCCGGGCCAACGCTTCCCTGCTCCACCTCACTTGTATCATAGACTACGTGCCACAAGGGCAGGATCATTGATTGCACAGTGGATTACAAGTACACATATTACTCAAAATACAATGAATCAACTTACAGCTATGATACGGAAAGTATCACTACACTGGGAGTCAAGGCCTCCACAGATCATGGAATCGGTCTGATGGTCGGTGAGAATTCCATCGGATACGTCGCCGACCTGAGTGTAGACACAAGGAATGCCCTGTCATTTGATCCGATAAAGGATCTCATGATCGAGCATAAGGCCGGAACCCTCAACGGTGAATACTACGATTCGGTGCAGCTGCTGGATGCCGTCATTGAAGTCTGTTGCTTCCCTGGCCATAGAATAGTAATCATTACAATTCACAACTAATCCAGGCACTCTCCGAAACCAAGAGAAACAGGAGCGCAGGTCTTCCCATAACCGAAGGGATGAGAAATACTATTGGCCCGAACTTGATATCAGATATGCGTGGGACAAAGACGATTGAGAACCAGCTTGGCCGTCTCGAAAGAGGCGGCCAGTTCATCATTGTTCTTTATTTCTTCCTAAAATTACTCTTATCTTTTCTGCATTTTCTGCTTCCATCTCAATTAATTCATCCATGTTTTTATGCAGCAGAGAAACAATCTCAGAGTCTGGAGCGAGTTGCTGCTTGAGGTTTCCGAATCTACTGACTATTTCAGGGGTGAGTTCTATGATGAAAGCGCTGAAGACGGCAATGCATTTCTTCTTAAAATCTTCAATGGCATCTGGCACCCAGTCAAAACCGTTCTGTTTTTCATCAGTTATTCGATCAATGTTTGATTGATACAGCTGAATGATTTCATCCATATCCCGAATCTGTTTTTTCACATATATCAAGTTCACCAGAATAGAGCTTTGCAATTTGGAAGAAATCAACGTAGAGCTTTCTGCTAGGACTTCTATGCGATTACAGACACGCAAAAGGAATTCTGAAATCAAAGATGCCTGCTCGATAAAAGGCCTGAAGTTCTTATACCAATTATCAAGCTGATCCTGAATCGGGTTGGTTTTAAACTCTTCGTCCAGAGGCAGGGAGAAAAACTTCTGCGCCAGATAAATACGGCTCTTTACATCAATACCGTCAATGTTGTTTGAAAAACAATACATTTTCCACTCGGAAGAAGCCGTGACCATATCATCACTTGCCTTGCAGCCATCAAAAACTATTTTTGCGAGCCGCAGTTCCTCGTCACTTGCCTTGATCAAGTCATTCCATTTGTTGAAGCCGACCAGTTGGGCAATCAAGTGCTGAGCCCTCTGAAGACAGAACTTTGTTTCGTCTTCATCGAAAGCAAGCAAAAGTCCGTCAATGTCAAAAAACCTGGGAGTATACACATACAGTCCCTCATCATTCTCCTGATGGGTTTCCCAGTCGCGCATGAGATTCTTTGCCTGAAGTTTGAGGTAATCAATCGTTGACATAATATGTCTCCTTTTGCATCTGAGTCATTGTCATTGTCTTTCCGCCCGTACTGTTGCGACAATTTCCAGACGCATCAGTAAACATATTGGTATTGATCTAGCATGATGAAATCTTCGCACGAGCCGCATGCCCTGCTAGGGGACAACTAAAAAATACAAACCACTTCTTTAGTCGTCAAGATAAAACCCCAATTATTACATCTCATTTACACGAATAGTCTTCGAATACTGTCACAGTATTCTTTATAATCTTTCAGTAATTCAAAACCGACCCCAAAACTATCACTAACAAGTAGTCTGAAGACATCAATGGTCATCTCTTTGGCAAGAGCAATCAGCGCTTTTTGGTTTTCAATCAATAAATCGCGCACATCTTCCTTGCATTGCACTATTGAGTACTTGGGGAAATAAGCGAGGCCCCTAATTGCTACGTTCAAATCCAAACACTCATGATCGACAGAATCATCCTTTGAAATGACAAGTGCTCTATACTCTTCCTCATCTTTATAATCCGAGGCTTTGATTAGACTTCTGCGGATGGCAATCTCTTCTTCTTTACTGATATATCCTTGTTGCTCCTCTTTAAACTGATCAACATCCAAATGCACCTGAGAAGAATTCTACCCAATTGTTCAATTGATTTATACTCGACTTTTTTAAATGTAACATGCGGATTATTCTTCTCAAGTCTCTCCTTGTCAAAAACGAGGCAACAGCCCTGATAGGAATCACCATACTGTTCCCACATCCGCAAATGCATAAAGCAATAGTAATCATAAGAAAAGCGCTTGTACCACTCGGGGACGATTGTACTGCAAAAAGAAGCTTGCCTTATTCTTTTGTAGAAAGATGCCACTTGTTTTGCAGCGACATCGACATCAGAACTGTGCATGAATTCGTCATTATCTCTTATTCCCGAGTGACGGGTCATATTATCTTTTGACCCAAGCAGGTATTCAAAAGGATCAAGTTGTTCTCGACGTGGCATCAGCCATAATCGCTTGCTTTCTAGTATTTTTATTCCAGTCTCCAGTTTTGTATAATGGGCAATTGCGCCCCCTGTTTTGTAAAAACGATTCACCATCTCTTCTCTTCCCTCCCTTGTTCTTTGGTTGTTCCTGAGGTCTCACCGCCATATACAATTGTATCACAGCAGCACAACCACAAAGAAGAAAAGCATCAAATAGGATCGATCTCTTGATTTACATGATGGCATATTAACTCATTAATATAAAATGAAATGCTATATAGAGAGCATATCATGCAGTATAATACTACTGATGTTCGATATTCTTTCCACAAGAGAATTTGCCCATATCTCATTATTTGCATTCGTGTTCTTCTATTCTCTCGCAAAGAGTGAAGGTGTAAGAAAGAGTACCAAGAAACTCATTTTGCTTGTTTTTGAACCTGCAGCCTTTCTGATCTTTGATTTATTTGCCCTATTCGAAGTAATAGTTCTTCTCTTTGTTTCCAATTTGAATTTCTGGGAACCGGTATATTACAAGGATTTCATCTTCTGGCTTGTACTTGGAGGATTTCCTGCCCTGTTTCAGGACATGAGGATTTCAAAAGAAGGCTTCAGAAAGATGATTTGGAAACATTTCATCTGGTCTACAGTAGTTGAATTCATTACTGGTTTGATTACGTTCAGCCTGTTTACAGAATACTTGATTTGCATCTTTGGAACCTTTATGGTGCTTTTCAATTACCATGCAGAGGCAAATGGACACCCTTGGCGCCTCGGTCAAGCCATCATGGGGATCTTTGTGCTGACTCTGATGGGCGCAACAATCTACAAAGGAATTGCATCTTTCAACGAATACGGCAACAAAGAAACACTTATCAAGCTACTCATTCCACTTGGGTTTTATTGTTCTTCCATTCCTTATCTGTATCTGTTTTATCTTTTTTCTCGCTACCAAGAATTATTCGTCATAATATCCATGCTTGAAAAAAGGAACATGTCTCCCCCGAACCGAAAGAGAGATGCACTGTCCTGGTGCAGGGGAAATCTCGATAAACTGAGCGCATTTAGGAGGTTATACCCAAGAAACCCATATTTCACAAAAGACGAATTTCTCCTAGTGTGCAACAAAACATTGACAGTTGAAGAGTTGATTGACCGCTGGATAGGAGATTGACACATAGTTTATTATTCTGAGTATTAATAACCTGATCGTAGGAACCGCGAACTGCATTCGGTCTAAATGAGAAACCGCTAAAAGAGAATCACTTTTGGAGAATGAGGGCTAAAGGTATCATTTCCATTCTGTGCATTCACTTCTGCAATCTTCAAGACGGTATTGTTAGTTGTATTCTTTTCGACTCGTACTCTGAGCACATAGTAAAAGTCTGCCAAATGATTTTCTTCAGAAGTTTCATATCCAAGTCTATTAAGGTGTCTAACAAGATCAGCTCGAGACATCAGTTCGTTTGAAACTATCCGACAGAGTACGGGTTCAAGAATGTATGTTCCTGTAATGCTGATATCGTTGGTGTAAAACCTAAAAAACCCTGATGAGAATACATCTTTATGATGAGAATATACATCACTTCCCTTGATTGCATAAAAATAGAACAGGAATTCAGAACCTTCTTTGAACTTCCCGCTTTTTTTCAGGAAAGAGTGATAGCTCTCTGTCTCACCTCCTCGAATATATCCAATAACACATCCCTTGCTGATTGAAGGTAAGCCATTGTCTCCGATAACAGGAGGATCCTTCAGGATAATATCCGAGTAGTAATTCAACCTGTTAAGACGTGAATCCTGGGACAGCCGTTCTTTGATGATTGATTCAATGAAAATACGCAGTTCATTCTCTCCTGCCTTATTGTTGCTCGGTTTGATAGAAAATGCTCCGACACCAGGCAGTACCTCGTCAAACAGACGGTACATCTCATTTCCCTGTTTGGCTTCAGAATAGGAACCGGGATACAACACGTAGCTTCCGACAGTTCTCCTGATTGCATCATTGTATGTATGCATCTTCATAAGGTCGCCCAATTTGTATGTATTAATGACAGACCCAATCTTGTCTTCAGCTATTTCTTCTTCATCTGCAGTCTCACTCTTGCCGTGGCCGATAAAGGAGGTAAGATCAGAAATTCTGTATTTTGCATCAAAATGAACATAACTCACTGATCCGTCTCTGACCGCCTCAGATTCCTTCGTAAAAGAGGCGGGGAAAATAGCAATTGTATAATCCGGACGGAATGGTCTTGAATATGAACCTTCATATCTTGTGGTCCGGAATTCCTTTCGTGAAAAAGTCCTGTTGTAGTATAAATTGACCTTCACTCCGAGTTTTTCTATTTCGAAACACTGAAGGGATTGTTTCCCTTCTTTAAGGGAGACGGTGAGACCGTTTGAGAAATCCAGGAAGGGGTCTTTGTCCGTCTTGGCAAGAACACAACCATCTATCGATTTAATGATTCTGAAAAGTTCAAAGTAAAGCCAATATTCGTACAACAAGGCGACGTTCTTGGATTCCCCTTCATATACATCATCTTTTCCCTTCCAATCCAGCTGGAGAGCCAAGTCAATCATTGAATAGGCGGAAAACAATTGGGAATATCCTTCACGTTTCTGGAGAACCTGGTTATTCTGAGGCATGATGTCCAATATGCCTATTTCATCGAAGAATCCCTCCATAAGAACATCATCGATGGCATGATGTATGGCATTGGCTTCCTCAAGGCATTCAATCTGCATTCCGGCACCATCTTCAGCTATCTTGTTTCTCAAATCGACACACAGGGAGTCAAAACGAAGAAGTGCCATCTTTATGAAACGGTTGGCGGGGGTATCCAAACTGTCATGTTTGCGTGGAGACGCAACTTTCTGGGGCATGTATGAGTATGAACTGGGATGCGCGCCTTCAATCTTTATCCATTCGCTGCCATATGAAAACGGATTGGTGAAAAAATGTTTAGAGGGAACACCCATCCCTATAGGCCTCATTTCATCTTCCTGGTTCAGACGCCTGTCAGGATTCCTTTTCATTGCCTCGAAAAGCGACCTGATGTTATGACTGTAGCAGAATTGACGAAGAAAGATGAACTGCTCAAGCAGTGTTCTCTGGCTTTCAGCAGATGAGGAAAAAACATTCGATGTTGATCCTGAATAATCCAGAAGCAACTCCGAACAAACATCAGCGAGAGCCTCGGTCAGTCTGATATAGTCATCCTCGTAGCTTATTTTGTCCGGAATCACTTCAAATTTTAGGACTTTCTCAACGCCGGAATCGTCAAATATAATCCGGGATTTGCCTAGATAATTAATGAATTGGAATGAAACAGAATCGCTGTCTTTGCTGCAGACAAGATATTTGTTCCCTTCGTTTTGAAATCGGGGAAGCTGGTGCGGCAACTTGCCTTCGAGCTTTATTCTGTACCGTTTGGTCTCGACCAATCTTAAAACCGGTTCCCCGTCAGCCGTTTTCGAAACAATTACTGAAGGCTTGTCTGTGAGTGTTTCTTTTGATTCAAAAAACGATAAATTAACATTGAAAGCCGAGGTTTTTTCCGAACTCCAGTCAACCTGATTGAAGGCTCCTTCAGGGTAAATTTTAGCTTTGAGATCATTGTTGATTTTGAAACAAACGGCTCCCGGCATAGTCAGATAATCAGATGAAACTTGCGTACTGGACGTTGTTCAGTTTTGTTTTCATTTGTCCGATTTTCTTTGCACTCAGCGGCATCTCCAAATTCTGCCGGGTACAAACCTTTTCGAGCTCATCAAGGATGCTTCCTATTTCCTTCCTGTTCCCATGTATCTTCGGAAGCACCTTTTGCATCAACTGTTCATCAATTGATTCAAGAACATCGAAAGTGTTGTCTTGGCAAACAAGCTCAAAAGCCGCACTTACATATTGCCTGATCTCGCGGACTGTTCTGTAAGCGAATTCAAATCCTCCCGCTTCAACAATCTCATATACTTCCTTGAAAACCGATTCCACTTCTGCAATTGATGGCCCATTTCCGTGGCCAGTATTGAGATTGCATTTTCCATCTCGTATTTCCATTGCCAGCTCTAGGAAGGATTCAGCAACCCCATTTGGAGCAGACACAATCTTTGCTGAGTGTTTCGATGAATACAGAAGATTTAGGACTTCGTCTTTTTCCGGTTTGAATTCCAGAACATTCGCGCGGTCCAGGACTTTAGGGCTGAACATGTATGTTGTCTCGTCGATATTTACCGTCCCGACAACGAACAGATTCTTGGGATATGCAAGTTTCCCCGAGCCATAATGATCGAGTACAAAAGAATCATCAGGAATTTCCATATGACTCAGGAAGTCCGAGAAGTATCTCTCGACGTGACTCAGGTTCATTTCATCCAGAATCAGAAAGTACGGTATAGTAGGATTTGCATTTGCCCTTTCTATGAGTTTTAGTATTCCTGTCTCCACATATTCTTTCGTAAGGGGGTTATAGAAACCAAGTATCTTTGTGTTGTCGGTCCAATCCGCTCCTATGGGAACAATCAACCAGTTTTTTTCTCCATTTTTGTCTTCGATCTCTAGATACTCGGCAAACCGTTTTGCTATACGAGTTTTCCCTGTCCCGCTATTTCCTGTTAGAATCACAAAAGGCTTGGCAAGAAGGGAGGTAATGAATCTTCTTGCGAAACCTGCCTGAAACTCTTGCGGAAGAACATCAAGGGAAAAGATCGTCCGTTCAACAATTGAATATGAATCATCAGACTCCTTGCGAATCGAAAACTGACCGGAATAGCACATATTAATCGCAGAAACCAAAGCAGAGAAATAGTTGCCCCCAGATTTACCAAGTTCCACATCAGGACCAAACCACTGGTTCGTCAATCGACATTTATAGTCTGTCCCACGGAATCCAATAACATATTCGAAATCTACATAAACTCGATCTCTATTGTTGTAAACCTCAGAAGAAGGAAGCTTGAAAAGATAAGGCAGCAGATTTGGATAATCCTCGAATCCTTTAAGTAGTTTTGTCTTAATCTTGATGGAATCTTGTTTTACATCCAACAGTGCAAAAAGGCTTTGGAATTTGTCTGTCTCATATGCTTTATCAACAATGATTCTTGCCGCTTGGTTCCAAGTCGAAGGCAGACTTATTTTTTTGCCAAAACCATCAGATCCCGCAGTTCTTTTGAATTCTGCCACTTGTTGTTTTACTTCATCGCAAACTGATTTGAATAAACTGGGATGCTTTGCCAAATCATAGATCAACGTTCCCAAATACCCAGAAGAAGCATCTGGAACTGCAAGCTTTTTTAGCATGCACGAGCCGAATATGTCTTTTACCGATCTGGTTTTTTCTCCGTTCGCTCCGTTAAGCAGTGATTTTCCGGGTCGGAAGTCCTTGTCTGTACCTCCGTTAACATACCTTATCATTCTATCCCTGTCAGTCGGATCAGGGAGAATACTAACTAAAACGGGAGCACTGATATCCTTTGCAGAAATGGCAGCTTTAACATCTTTGTCAAATCTGATTTTGCTATCGAAAAACTCTCCATATGGCATGAGAGCGGCGGCGTAATCAAGGCACAGAGAAGCAAGGTAGAACCACTGATTGGGAAAGAAAACATATTGTTCAATCGTTTGAACAACTGTTGTCTTCTCATTTACGATGATAATTCCTTTCTCCTCCGCTTCTAAGAGACCCTCAATTTCAGATCTCAACCTTTCCGGAAAAGTGATTTCGGGGATATTTTGAATATTGAATCTAGCAGGTTGAATTCCCGTGTCCATCAAATCTGCAAACATCTCATACCTCCAATATTTGCTCTACAATCTGCTGCGAAACCCTTGTTACAACGGGAACGGCAACACTATTCCCGAATTGCTGATAAGCCCTAGCTTTTGATGTGGGTATTTTGAATTCTGGGGGAAATCCCTGGAGATTTGCCGCTTCCCTCGGAGTCAGTTTCCTTGGGTTCTTTCCAGGCTGTTCTATCAGTATCTCGCTTCCGTCTTTGTAATATCTATGGGAAATGGTACTGGTATATGGTGATTCAGCATTAAATAGACAATACCCGAATCCGTTACCCTTCTGTTCGTGCTCGATTCTTCTCCGTTGATGTCCAGCCCAGAGCCTATCTGAAATCGTATATTCATCACTGACTTTTTTTTCCAGAATGTCACCAACCGTAGTTCTGTTTTCATCCGGAGCTGGATAATTGAAATGTTCCACAGGAATATCATTCCGCCAAAGCACAATATAAATCCTTGGACGGTTCTGAGGAACTCCATAGTCTTTTGCGCTGAGAACCATCTTCGAACATGCATCCTTCAAAGCCTGAATAGGACCGTTCTCAATCAATTCCTGGGGAACATTACATTTGTATCCCATGCCAGTTATTGTCCTGAGAATTGTCCGGATAGTGTTCCCTCCGTCATTGCTTATCAATCCTTTAACATTCTCCAGAAGAACCGCCCTAGGCTGGTGTTCCTGTAGGATTTCGGCAATATGATAAAAAAGAGTTCCTCTTGTATCCTCAATTCCTCGCTTCAGACCTGCATTGCTGAATGGTTGACACGGAAAACCCGCACACAAAACATCGAAATGTTCCGGAATCATGTCCTTTGTTTCCCGTTTTGTTATGTCTCCGAACGGTACTTCTCCATAGTTCAGGAAATATGTTTCCTTTGCAGGTTCGTCCCATTCACTAGAGAAGACACATTGACCTCCGACACTCTGCATTGCAATACGGAATCCACCGATCCCAGCAAAGAGATCAATAAAAGTGAAACCATGAAATCCGTGTGGCGCCAGCGTGATGCCCTTTTCCGCATTAAACTGATCCCTGTGAGGTATTCCGTCCACAGGGAAACCACGGTTTTCAAGTATTTCCGTGTATCTGTCTCCTTCTTCGGTACCTTCCAACTGGATGGCATGGCTGGCGACGGCGTACTGTTCTTCGCCCCCTTTGTCTGTCAGCCACGGAAATTGTAGTCTGTATCCTTCTTTAGCCATGTTTAATTCCTACTAGCTATGATATCACATTATGGACACGGGCAACAATGCAAGTACATAAATCTCTGTCATAGGCGAAAGATTTCTTGGATTCTGTTTTTTCTATTTATTCACCAAATTGCTTTTACCGAATAGTTTAGTTATATTCAATTAATCAAAGGAATAATTATGATCTCTAACACACTCCTGAAGTTCATAAACGAAGAATACTCTGACGAAAAAGCCAAGGGGCATCATACCATCGAACCCGACGAACGCACTCTTAACAGTTTAAACTCTATGGATAAGGATCGGGCCGTGTTTATCAAAGGCATCATGTCAATGGCTTTCAAAGATGAAGAAAATCATTTTGTCCCTTTCTTTGTGTCTGCAAGTGGAGAATCAACTTTTTCTGTTGAATGTATAACAGAGGAAGACTGGCTGTTCATTTCTGAGCTATCTCGAGAGAGTATCCCTTTGATTATTGCAGCTAGGCTGTTTGATTTGTTATGGGTCGAAAGACATGATTACCAAGCCGCAAAAAAGGCAATAGCAGCATACAAAGAACTATATATTCTGTCATTTGATCTGAATCACTGGACGGTATGTGAGAGAAATATTGTACGTGCCCTGAATGTTGCTGTTGCCCTAGGTAAAAAGTCCGAAGAATTCAAATCAATGTGTCGTTTTCTTGAATCAGAGCTTTTTAGAATTGACGGATCAGACCCTTTGTTCTTTTCCCTGAGACTTATTGAAGATATGAAAGCCTGTTCCGCCTGCAAAAGCGGCCCTTTTTACGTTTCCATTTTAGACAAAATCATTTCCAATAATGAAAATGACCCGAGGAAAGTAGAGAATGCATTCGAATTAAAACTCTCATTTGTCAGGCAAGACAAACAAGCTGTCAAACAATGCCATCTAGATTTTGCCTTGTTCTATTCAAAGTATGCAAATACATTTGACGAAGAAAGCTATGATTCAGTTTCAAGCAAGGTTCAGCTTCTGGGCAATGCTGTTCAAGAGTTTCGAGAGGCATCAGATAATAACAATGCGCAAAAACTGCTTCTAGAGATTAGCAGAATCCAGAAAAAGATTCCAAAGTTAATGAGTAGCATTACCTTACCAATCACTATAACAGAGAAGGACTATGAAGAAGCATTTGACCTAATAGAAAAACGTTCATTTAGAGATGCAATCAAACTTCTCACCTCTTTTGTACACTTTCAAAACCGCGAGGAAATCAAATCCAAACTTATAAACGCAGATAACCGTTTCTTTAGTACCAGATTCTTTACCACCAATATCATAGACGACTCAGGGAGAACTGTTGCCCTTATTCCACCAATAGACACATTGAGCCCAGAGAAAGACCCATCTGTATTAGAAAAACACATGCACCATGACGCATGCAGCATGGAAAGCATTGAAGGAATGCTGGCAGCTCCCTTGTTTGAAAAAATCCGCAACACTTTCAATCCAACTAAAGACGAGATCAAAGCTCTGATAAAAAAATGCGTTCTAATCCCAAAAGACAGATTGGAGGTTTTCGTATCAGCACTTGAGCTGGCCTTTTCTGGAGATATTTATTTGGCCTCCCACATCTTGGCACCACAGATGGAAAACCTATTCAGGTACATTGCAGAACAAGTCGGGGATGTCGTCATTTCCTTTGATGACGAGCAAGTAACAAGCATGAAATCATTACGGCCAATCTTCAACCTTCCGAACCTTAAAGAATGTTTTGACAATAATATCCTTTTCACTTTTCAAGGGCTATTGAACGAACCTACCGGAGCAAACATTCGGAACGTAATAACACATGGAATAATGCCTCCGTCTGAAGCTTCAGGATCGTCACTCTTGATATACTTCATTTGCATTGTGCTTAAGCTGCTTACCGAAAACTATAAAAGTGAGGAATAATCAATTCCTCCCTTCCCTGCAATCTCATGCTGCCCCATCAATAGTTTCTGTTTCTGATGCCAACTATCACTCCTCGTTTCTCCTCAAGGACAATAAACGGGATATCGCGCAGCTTCTGGGTCAGAAGCAGTGATGGTCTGTCGGTGTTTCTGCCATAGAGGGTCAGAAGTGAGCGGTCGAACAGAAGATAGCCTACGTTGCCGCGCCACCAGACACTGTTTTCGTATTCGAACTGAGGGTTGTTGAAGAATTTCCGGATCTGTCTTTTTGTCATGTTTCCTCTTTAGCCGCTTGTTTACCGACGCCGGCAAGTGGGAATAAATCCGCGTCGTTGGAATCGGCCTGCACAGGCAGGCAGAGGATATACACCGGTACTTGGACAAAAAGAAAAGACCATCACAGGTCCGCTCTTCCTTTAGCAGATAACGGCTGCAAGTAGAAGTGTAAATCCCGTTACTGATATTATCTCACAATACCGGCATATTTTCAAGCAAATCACTGTACGGAGAAACTTACTTGCTTACATCCACTATGAATCTCATATTATCAATAAGAAACTTCTGTGCTTTATCTGTAAGCAAATTAACATGGTATTGACGGCCTGTACTTCCAATACGCTCCTCTTGGATAATACCTATTTCGAATCCATTTTCTGTGGGTTCCTTTGTTGTTTTGCCATCACCTCTTTCCACTTCTTTCAAATACCCATTGTTAATTAGATAATTAGCAAATACGGAATATCTTATTTTCTTCATCGAAGAAGAATCAACAAGGTCATTGATTCTTGAAGCCATCTCACTCATTGAGATAGGTTTTTCAGAAATAGAATATTGGTTTAGCTGGTCTTGAGATATATGAAATGGAGTCTTTTCTTCTTTGCTTTCACTGATTCCACCACTCTCAATTATTTAACGTAGTACATCAGACACATAGAATAGGCACCTTGTAATTCTGACATTGTTTATACAATCCTCATCAGAAACCGGCTTATCTGTTATCGGGTTCACCCCATTTGCCAATTTATCAATATAAAGCTTTGCACGCTGCATTATCTCTATATCAGTCATTTATTCCTCCATTTCACTCATAGATTATAACAAAAAAATAGAACTTGATTATCTTTTCCCAAGTTTTCAGCCTCGTCCTATGAAGCCGAACTCACACTCCGTCTCTGGGTCCAAGGGGTAGATGGGCCTTTGAAGGTTCCTGTACGGGAGCCTGGCGAAGATCTCGTTGGTGCTGCCGTCTGTCAGGACCATGATGGAGCGCCTTGAGATTGCCCTGATCTCGGGCTCCAGGTATCCGAGCTTTACCACAATCACCTTGCACCTCTCAGGACAGACTCCCAGGGCCCTCATCATCTGGGGGTCGTAGCAGCCCACATGCTTTGATGTCACCACCACATTCACCCCGCAGACATCCACAAGGACCATGTCCGCACCCTGGGCCCCTTCCCAGCTTCGGCAGACGGCCTTGACAAGCCCGTCCACAGAAATAGGTGTAAAAGCTGCACCCGAAGGTGCTGCCGTATTCAGATTGATAAAGGATCATCATCAAGCAGGAACTGCTCTATCCCGACATAGCGTATTCCAAGGTCATCGGTCCAAGGTTTCATATATCCTTTGACCACCACATATTTGCCGAAGGAATCGGGTATCCGTCTGAGGGATTCCAGCTCCTGGCTTCTCTTGGCGGGGTCATCGACATCCAATGCACACTGGATGTAATGCCTTCGGCTTCCTCTGTTCACAACGAAATCGATC
>JAEEGL014963481.1_pt1 | contig 16920 bp, 15 predicted proteins | sample 9134231 | NCBI WGS metagenome assembly JAEEGL01 (sample SAMN16246548, study PRJNA631951) | gut metagenome | biome: gut microbiome; feature: rumen; material: fiber-attached | host: Bos | place: Iran: Karaj | collected 2018-10
AAAGGATCAACAGCTTCAATGCAGGCAGTCTCCCAACTGTGACATTAAGAACTTCAACCAAGTCGGCTCATCATGCTGCCTGACTCCTGCCTATCCAAGATTTTGGGTATTCTCCGACTGCACATTTCTTGACAATTCCACTGTTCATTTTCAAAATCAATATAAACAAAACTATTCTTTTTCATCATTTGTTTGAAGGTATCGAATAATCCGAGCAGGAACACCACCGACAACGGTATTAGGTTCTACATTCTTATTGACAACCGCCCCACTAGCAACAATACTCCCCTCACCAATTGTTACTCCCGGCATAATAATTGAACCGATTCCAATCCACACTCCATCTTTAATTTCAATATCACCCGAAGCAGGTTCACCTGCTCTCTGGTTTGCCATTCCAATTTCATGCGTTACGCAACAAAGCTTTACATCCGGACCGATAAATACATTTTTACCAATTGTAATATGTCCAGAAATGCCACAATGAAAATGGCACAAATAATTTATAAAAGAATTCTCTCCCACTACAAGCCTTGTAGGATGATCAATAAATATTTTTCTCCTTATTCTACATCTTTTTTCAATTTTAGAACCTGCTCGATTCATCAGTTTAATTCTTCTTCCATATGAAATCGGAAGATTAATAATCCATAAAAATAATGCCAATTTCATTAAATATTATACTCCTCTAAAAATTACATTTCATCAATTTTTTGCTTAACATATTTAGATACTTATTTCATCACAACTCACTACAATGTTTTCGGAAGAACAAAGTATTAGGTACTACAATGAGATTTACCGAATCGTACGGATTACGCTCAGGCGCCAATGCCAGATTTTCACTACAACAAGAATCATAATTTTCTCTCAATCAATATCTAAGAATTGAGTAATCATAATTTTTCCACGGTGTTTCGGTATCAATAACAACCATTTCATGCCGTGATCCATTTTCAACTGGAGTTCTCCAATCGCCATATTGTTTGTCCAGAACAGATTCATATTTTTTCGGCACTTTGATTGTCGTATTTTCAAATGGCAAGTCAATATACTCTGCATAGAGTGATGCGTCCCACATTAGCGAATCTAAATGCACACGAGAAGAAGTAGCGCCTACTATATTTGTAGGTTTATCATCAATCGCACAAGCGTTTAGATAGGCCCATTTGATATCTCTAATAGTCATTGATTCACTTATGCATCTGTAATACATTATGTACTTTTCATAGTCTGGGTTTGGTGTTCCTCCTCTATTAATTTGGATTAATGCGTCATGTCCTCTGATGCATTTCCAGAAAAACATAATGGTTTCCTTTTGAGCAGCCTGATCTAATTTAGACTCTGGAACATAGAATAGCGGAAAAATGTCTATAAAAATGCCCTTGTCATAATCCGCACTAACATTCTCATACTCCCATTTTGTAAAACCAGTTGTATCACTTCTTCTAAGTCTACTAGCACTTGTCTCACCGTCCTCCTCATTCAGAAAACTCTGAAAGAAAAACGGATAGGAGCATTCTTTCGGTGCTATTTCCAATAACTTTTTGTAATCCGCCCACGGAAGAAAAATATCTATATCATCATCCCACGGGATAAATCCTTTGTGCCTTGCAGCTCCTAGCAATGTCCCAGAAGAAGCACAGTAATTCAAGCCGTATTTATTGCATATATCCTTTAGTTTAGCTAAAAGGTCCAGTTCAACATTCCAAATCTTTTTCATATTATTATTGCTCAACGCTATCACCTCACGCCTCTTCTGCATCGTTTGATATTACAATCTTAGCCCATTTGCACACTTCGGAAAATCCTATTTTTTTATGCAACAAACGAGATTCATCTGAGTAGTAGAACGAGTATACCTCTTTATTCTCATTAAGAAGTCTGCTGCAAAGATCTCTCCATATTTCCGATGCATATCCCTTTCTTCTGTAATCCTTATGAACAAGCAATTCAGCAACTACAGCTATATTGTCCAACTCAGCATTAGTACAAGCGTGAGCAATAACATTATTGCCATCCTTAATGACCATGTTACGAGTATACCCAGAACGATTTCTTTCTTTTAGTTGTTGTGAAAGCTCATCATATTTATATGACCTTCCAATATCGTCGTCCTCATATATCAATTGAACTATCTGCTCGAAATCATCATCCTGAGCATTTGTGGCCAAACCTTTAGGCACCTTATCGACAGCATTTATCTGTGCAACCCAACCTGTAGACATCGTTGCAGAATCTAATATTTTTTTAGGCAAAGCTTTAAAAATCACATCTGCGGTTTGACTTGTACAATAAACTATACTAAATCTATGTTTCTCTATAAAACATCCTAATTCTATTGCATTGAAGGAATTATCATACGAAAAAACATGAATACATGAATAGTACTTCAAAAGAACCGCTGTAATCTCATTAAAATCATTTTCCTGTATGAATACTTCTATTTTATCTGATTCGATACCATATTTCTTGAGATCAAGATAAAGATATAAACAATTTGCATAATCATTTCCAATATACGAAAGCACCTTATTTTCATCTGCTATTGAACACTTTAATATCATTTTTATTACCTCAATTACTTATCTGGGAATTTGATTTCTGAGAACGGTGAATGTTGCTCACGTCCTTTTTCATCTGGTATTTTCATATAATCCCCATAAATATACTTTAATACAGTATCGTAATCGCGGGAACTGAATAACTTCTTCCCTTCAAAAATATATTCTTTACGATCTGTGAACCATGATTTAGGCATACCATATCGTTTAGAAATTGGATTCTTTTTATACAAAGTTCCTGTAGCAGGGAAAGCAAGACAACGCACCCTGTTTTTGCTATTCTTCTTGCTTTTGCGCTCATACATTCTAAGTTGAGAAAAAGGCACCGAAACTGGTATTTTCGATAATAACGAAAACCATATCTTCCAAAAACCTTTTTCATTGTACTTTGCCACTTCGGACCACAGCATTTTTCTCAGACAGTAGCAATGCCAATCTTGTAGTATTTGTCCGATAAGGCTTTGAGGAATATCATCCATAGGAAAAATATCAACAAAGATTCCAGTTTTGCATTTTAGATGTTCTTGACCCACACGCACATACTTTGAACCCGTACGACGCAGCTTTCCATATCCCCACCTATATTCTTGATCTGTTTCGTGGTCTTGAAAATAGCAGATTGAAGAGTCCATTTCATTCATATACTCTTTAAACTTTTCATAATCATTACGTAGCATTCCAATATCTGCATCATCATCCCACGGAATGTATCCTTTATGACGAACAGCGCCTAAAAGGCTACCGCCAAAGAGAACATATTCTATATTATGTTTTCGGCACACCCTATCAAATTCAACTAGCATATCTAATTCTGTAAGTTGCATTTTTCTAAACTGTTCTGGGCTCAATTCCTTTGCTTTACTCATTAACACACTTCCTAACTATATTAAAGTGCAATTGCCACTATTAAATCTTTCGATAATTCCTGCAATAGCGCACGATGTTGATTCCATTATATATAAATTATTTTTTTTGCTCTCAACCGCTCTTGCAAAAGCTACTATTTCATAACGAATACCTTCACCATCGAGCTGATAAAAATATCGTTTATTATCAGCACTATTTTCAAATCGAATTTCAAAATAATCTGTTTTCCACCATGGGGCAGGAACATATATATATCCTTTTGTACCTGTGATTATCAATTCACCCTCTGACTTAGCGGCTTTTGCAATTTTTGCCGAAGCAACAGCTTTATCAAAAACAAAATCAAGTTTTGTAAAACCATCATAGCATATTCCCTTATCAAGCATCTTTGATGTTATTGATACTGAAGCGAATCGATTCCCTAAAAGTTGAAAAATTGGTAGCATTGCCGTTGGTCCCCATGCACAGATGCTGTTTTGTTTTTTGGATAAATCCGCACCAGGAACTGTAGCGCCGTCCTCCAAACTAGTGCAAACAGAATCAACGGAGATAATATTACCTATCCGTCCACTTTTGGCAACCAATAATAGGCGAGAATATGCCGTAGAGTAAGCTGTTTTAATTGCATCAGTTAGAACAAGATTGCTTTGTTTTGCCAAATTAAATAACTCAGTACAGTGCTGGTAGTCGAGTGCAATCGGTGACTCACAAATTACATGCTTACCTGCATTTAAAGCTCTTTTTACATCATCATAATGCTGAGACGGATGTGAAGCAATATAAACCGCATCTACATCGTCAAGTTTATCGTTGCACTCTTTATACTCAACTCCATTAACATATTTCATTTCACGAATAAATTTTTTACTTAGCTTACCATCGCCAATGGTACCGATAATTAGTTTTCTTTTTTCAGCCCTTATTTCAGAACTTGACACGCCTTGTGTTCTAGGAAGATATATCACTTGACAATATTCATTTAAATAATCAAAAAAACCTTCCCAATCAGATCCAACAGTGAATATATCAATACCAAGACGACGAATGTCATCAATCTTCTGGCCTTCATATTCTTCGATTATAACTTCATCAGCAAGACCTGTAGCTTTGACAGCCTCCACACGCTCCATCAACGACTGTTGAAGATTTATCTTTCCTCTCGTTTTGTCATAGTCATCAGAGGTAATGCCAACTATCAAATAGTCTCCAAGAGCCTTCGCACGCTCTAACAAACGAATATGTCCGTAATGGAGCATATCATATGTTCCATATGTAATTACTTTAACCATTGACAGATTCCTTCCTAAGATTACTGTTTATTTTAGTTTTTAATTACAAAGAAATACTTCGCAATTTGTTTTTCTTTATAAAAAGTAATATTATAGCAACTGACCCTAAAAAATACAATTTCAATAATTAGAAATTTCTCAAAATGCACAAAATTAGGACAATATCTTTTCGATACTTCTTTTTACCTTCCATAATACAGATTTGGACGAAATAAATGCCAAATGAGATCGTGGAAAACTTACTTTAAATTGTATTCACAATCTTATGGATCCTAATACGTTTCAGAATTTCAAATAAACAAGCTACAGTAAGTAATATAAATATGTCTTTATAAAAAACGGCAAATTCATGATCTTATTCCGTACATCATACCTATGTTTGCAATAATTCAAAAAGAAAAGCTGGACCAAATATAATAGCTATATATTTTTCTCTTAAAGAAATATTGACTAATGAAATAACCGCACATCAAATATACGATATACATAGAAAAAACATTATTAATCAATAATGCAAATTTAATCCTAAGAGAAGAACATAGGCTAATAAGTATAACATTATTTATAGGGATGATGTAATTACTTTTAATGCATTTATTAGTGTCGTATTATCATCAGGAGTTATATGTCCAATATGACCGACACGGAAAACAGTACTCTTCATTTCTCCACCATTAGGACAAATCCAGATTCCGTAATGATCCTTCAGTTCCATGAAAATCTCATAAGCATCAGCATTCAGCGGATGAACAGGTGTCACTCCGTTCGCAGGAGACTCAGATACGAAATTAAATGGTAATTCTTTAATCTTATTTCTGAAATCCTGTGCCTGTGCAGCAACACGTGCAATTTCAGTATCAGCACCGCCCGCTAATTCAATTTCCTTAAGTCTTGTATTAATCTGTCTAAGAATGCCTACAGCTGGTGTAAATGGAGTCTGTCCCCTTTCCATGTTTTTGAGAACATCTGCCAAATTGAAGTACATGGATTTCACCTTTGCGTTTGTAACACGTTCTACGGCTCTCGGTGAAAGAACGATCATGGAGACCCCGGGAGGACAAGCCAGAACCTTCTGAGAACCCGTAATCATTACATCTGCACAACAGTGCGCCATATCAAAAGGATCTGCAAGAAATGCTGAAACACAGTCACAAACAAAGAACATTTCATTCTTTTTACAGAATTCACCAAGCATTTCCGAATCATAAAGCACACCGGTAGAAGTCTCATCAATATTGACAAGTAGACCGGTATAGCCCTTGTCGTCATACTCGTACAGTCTCTCCTTTGTGAGTTTCTGACCATAATTAAGTTTCAGAACATCATGCGGGACCTCATAAATTTCACAAAGTTCCACAAACCGCTGACCAAAGCTGCCGCCATTGATAACCAGCACCTTATCTGTTGCTGTAAAGCAATTCACAACTGTCGCTTCCATCGAACCCGTGGAGGAATTAGTCATAAACGCAACTTTGGAGCCATCTGGTGCTTTAGAAAACTTCAACATCAACCTCTCATTTTCAAGCATAAGTTCAGAAAACTCTGGTGTTCTGAAATACGGAACCTGCTCACCTCCAACAGCACACACTTCGTCGCTACTCATAACAGGACCTACAGTAAAATTCAACATATCTATTCTCCTTTTCTAAAAATTAGTAATGCCTTCTAATAAAGATATAATTTCTTCACTTACCCAAATCCAGTATACTCGGAGCATGTGAATATTGTTTCTCTTTTGGCGGTAATTTCATATAATCTCCGTATTCTTTTTTTAGTACTTCGTCCCAATTGTGTGGAACTGGAATAACGAAACCATCAAAATTCAACTTAGATAATGGAAAAATATCTGTCTTCAACTGTGGATATTTGACACTACATTTTATAAGTGGTGACCCCGTATTATTAAACACTTGAATTTCTTTGTTTAGTCTTTCGTATATTCGCTTTTTACTAACGGGAAATAATAAGAGATTAATTATTTTCCTAACTACAGTATTAACCATTCTTTTCGCTTTATTATTTTCAGTTGTTGATACACTAACCGTTTTAGAAACAAACAACTGCATGAGGAACTTAATGTTTCTCCGATACTTTTTCATTTCATCAGGTTTTTCTGAAATAGAATCGTATGGAAATATATCTACAAATATGCCTTGATGAACAGGAATATCTTTAAGATATTCCTCAACAAACTTCGTTCCATTTTTACGTACTTTTGCATGAAAAGTCGGAGTATTTGGATCAACTAAGAAATGTTGCAAAACATAATTTTTTGAAAGCATTTTGGGGGCATTTGCAATAAAAATATCATAGTCTTCACGTAACATACAAATATCTATATCATCGTCCCACGGTATAAACCCTTTATGTCGAACTGCACCAAGCAAAGTTCCAAAATCAGCGAAATACTGAATCTTAAGTTCATTACAGACCCTATCAATTTCTTTCAATATTTCTATTTCAATTTCATGAAGTCTTTTCAATTGTTCTTTTGTATAGATGATCGCCATATGAATGACACTCCCCCCGTATTTTTATTAATTATTTTATATAGTTGATATATAAGTTTAACTTGAGTGAATTATTCGAATATATTCATCATGGCTTTTTTTAGCCAATCTTTCCCAATTATAATTGTACGAGAGACTTATAGCATTTTGGGATAATTCTTCCAACTTATTTTTACTAACTATAAGTTTTTTAAACCCATTAATAATACTATCAACAGTGTTATCACAAGTCCAACCAGCATTGTACTTTTTAATTTCATCAGTCATATTGGTGCCTTTAGTGGCGAATACTGGTAATCCATAAGACAATGCCTCAATCATAGACATCGGATGGCCTTCAAATCTAGATGTCATTATAAAAAAATCGGCATTTAATAACACGTCTTTCTTCACATCACCAAAAACGCCATCTTTTACAAAAATTAACTCATCCAGTCCTTTTTCTCTAACCTCATGTCGTATTTTTTCTTGCCATCCTAGTCTTTCTGGTCCATGTAGATCAATTTGAACACCTGCTTCTAACAATTCCGTTTTTATTGCTTCGCACGCTGCAATTAACAAATCTAATCCTTTTTGATACGGATCAAATCGACCTATATATACCCCATGAAGACCTATTTTAGTCCATGTCTTAGTTTCAACTGCAGGATACACACCATTTGGTATGACAAAAGTCTCTTTATTCCAACTTGTTCCAGAATCATCAAGTTCAGCTTTTGTAAGATATTGAATTGCAGCAGCCTCTCTTGTCATCGGCTTAAACAGCAGAATGTTGGCTGGAATTTTCTTATACTTCTTTTGATTCTGGCCTTTTTTTGTCAATGCACTTCTTGGAATTACAATATATGGAATCTTCTTCCTTTTACACCATTTTGCGATCTTCACATCATCTATGTAATAAAATGATTCAAAAACAACTAAATCCGGAGCGTTAAAAGGAGCTGGTAAATCAATTATCTTTTTGGAGGAATACTCAGATATGCCATGAAAACATCCCGTTTCAAGCCAGTATTCTTGAATTGCCTGTGTTAAATTATACCAAAAAACATTATCAATTTTAGCCTGTGCTCCAACTTGTGCCGGAACACTAACATTAGGTCCCTCAGACTTTATCATTGACAAATGTGATATGTACAATATATTCATCGTATTCCCTCGTTCCTCCATTTAGATAATATGGTTGCCCTTAATCCAACCATGCTCATTTATTATAACTTTATGACATTACAAATACCTTTTCATACTTAAAATCTGTTATTTTATATGAAAGACTATTAATCCTAAAAAAGTGACCGATTATGTAATATTATAATATAATTTTTGTAATACCGTCGGTTCTAAATAAAACTGCTTATTATTATCAACAACATTAATAATCTCACATAGGACTTTTGAATTATTTCCCTCCGATGGAGAATTATTAATCTAAGCAACATCATCATATTTAAATTGAGTATTCAACTTATTTAGAACACTATATTTGAGCTCTTCATACTTAGCTTGTTACAACCATGGTATATACTAATTTGTTTTCCCCTCATCATTTACTTATTCTTTCCCTATTTTTTCTTATGCTTAGCATTGGTGTCTCAACAAAATAATGAATGCTACATGAAGCAATCCCAAGAATAAGCATCGGAATTATAATTATGAATTCTGAATCGTAACCTTTATTGATTAATCCTAGCATTATTATATATCCCCAATTTTGATGTAATAGATACATTGGATAAGAAATGGAAGCAATAAAGCCTAAAGGATTTAACAGCACTTTCAATTTCTTATTTATTGTAATTTGTTTTCTATTAAAGGAAACAGATAACGCAACACATCCAATAATAGCTATAAAAAAGAATGAATATATTACATCAAACATAATGAATTGATATAGAACTGCCAAACAAATATTGAGTATAGATAAAGCTTTGGTTTTTTTTAATTCACTACTACAAAAATGAATACTGCTACCAGCAATAAACATATGACCATATGGACGTGCAATAATCTTTCCCAATACATCAAATATTAAATTATTTCGTTCTATTAAGGTGAATATAAACAATAACGACATCCATCCTAAGAAAAACACAGGAAGTTTACTATACTTTTTTAGAATTACTACAATCAAAAAAATAAATGCATAAAACACTAATTCATTGGCTAATGTCCAATATGCACCATCTACTAGATTCGCTCCAACAAATGATTCTAACATCGTAAAATTAATAATGAATTCAACTATTGAAACTGCTCGATCTTTCAGATAAAGACTTGTTCCTAAAAATGTAATTATTATACAAACCCAATATGTGGGATATAGTCGCATCGCTTTCTTTTTTATAAAGTCAATTGCATTTTTTTTACTTTCATCCTTAATTACAGAAAGATAGCCACTTAAAATATAAAAAACCGCTATTCCCATCCATCCAAATCCTAGTCTAAATCCCCATTTTGAAGTTGAATGATACAAATCTTCAAATCGTTGAGTATAATGATAAAGAACAACAATAATACAAGCTACCCCTCGAATATAATCCAATAATACATTTCTTTTATCAGACATACTATTCAACTCTTCTTTACAAAATGAATTAAAGACTTTACATCTTCACGAGCAATAATCCATAATATTATAACATATATATTTACACACAGAATCATTGCGATAAACCACCAAATACACGAGGAACTAATTGATTGCACACCAATAGCAAATATAGACATCCCCGCAGTTGCAATAAATGGCTTTGACATATTTTTAGCAATATCTAAAAATTTAATTCCAAACACTTTTGAAAGTATTATAAAATTAGGAATAATAATATCCATTCTCACAATTCCTCTTAATAACACAAATTTTTCAAATCCTAATTTAATACCAATTATACAAGTTGGAATTAAAAAAGCCATATCAATCAATTGGCAAATCAATGACAGCTTGGGTTTACCTTTTGAAACATATACTGCAGTATTGATACTAACAAATAGCACTCTCATTACAGAAGCAAATGCCCAAACGCCTACAACAAGTTCAGCATCCTCCCATCCAACTCCAAATGCTACTCTAACAGCTAGTTTTCTAAAAATAAATAGCCCTGTTGCAAGCGGTAATAAAATATAGCCGAGCATTCTTTCACAGTATAAAAAGAATGAATTGTAGCTGTTTGTGTCATCACGAAGTTTAGATAATGTTACAAATAAAACATTATATATCGAATTCTGAGGTATGGATAATGCGCTATTTACAATACTTTGTGAATTCTTATATATTCCCAAATTATGAGAACTAAGTCTATTTCCAACCATAAACGAATCAAACCATGACGTTATCCAAACTGCCATTCCTTCTGAAAGAACCCATAGACTAAATGACAATATATTTTTTATCCTACGAAAACTATAGTATAAATGCGGATGCCATTTAGATCCAAAAGTCAATAAAGCAGCTCTTATTATACATCCAAAAAGAGTTCCTATAATAATTGACCAATAATTAAAGTCTAAATAAGCAAGTATGAGAGTTACTATTAAAGTTAAGATAGCTGCCACGAACTGAACAATACATATTTTTCTAAAATCATAGTATTTTTGATAAATTGCTGATTGAATACTGGTCATGGAAGTGATAGGCAGTTGCAAACATGCTATTATTAATGCTTTCTCTATTCCTGGGTTTCCTAAAACATTACATAAGTACGTACTAAAAATACTAATTACACACCAGAGAAGAATTGAAATTCCAAGATTTGTCCAATAAGCCACATCAGAGTCTTTACTTAATTCAGAATCGTTATCATATTTATGACTTATAATATATTTCTGGAATCCAGATTCACTAAACGTATCTGCAAAACTAGTAACCATCGTTATAGTTGCAATTATCCCAAACACCTCAGGTGCAAAAAACCTAGCAAGAATCATGCTAGAAAGCGGCGGAATGATTTTAGATATTACTTGTGTAAACAATGACCATTTCGTTGCCATTACTATAGTTGATGACTTTGGTTTACTCTCTTTCATCAGCTCATCCTTTTCAATAATTGTTTCTACTAAATCTCATTATTGCGTGATTGTTGCGTGATATTCCAATAAACAGCAATAATAAATAGCTGAACATAATCTCAATAATTAATCCAGCAGTTGCAGCACATAACAGTACTTTGCAAACACACAATTTTTCTAAACAAATAATAAATGCAATCTTATTAGTGTATAATGATTACGTATTGTCCATTTTCATCACTTGTCGTATGTCAATAGTTCCTATTTTATCAGTAATCCCCTCGTTTCTTTTGTTCATTTCCAAACTGTAATGCGACCACAATAAAGCAAGAATTATTTGAACATATGCACTAGTGTACATTACCATAGTAAAAAAGTTAGTTAGTAAAACGGCTAATATTATTATACATGAATTATCCAGTTCTTGTTTTCTTTTATATCCAATCATCTTAGATAATAATAAAAAGAAATTAGAATAATACACAATAGCACCCAATATTCCATAGCTACATGCTACCTCAAGATAGTCATTATGGCAATATCTTCCTATACCACTAACAATAGCAAAATTTCCTAATCCTATGCCCAAAATCGGTGATTGCTTTATTAAATTAATCGCCACATTCATATATTCATATCTTAAGTCAATGCTTGATTTTTCAGAACCTCCGTAAAAAATAACATTAATCATTGATTCTAGTCTTCTGCCCATTGTGGCATATAGAACATCGTTATTCATCAATAGATGATAACTAAATCCAAAAGCAACTGCTATTCCAATACACCCGAATACTATATTTTTTTTGTTTTCTAACCCAATAGTATATAACATAACAATAGCTAGTATTATAGCAAATAATGATTTCCTCGAACCAGAAAAAACTGTGATGATTGAAAGGATAATAAAACAAGCTAAGTATAACTTTCTTAATTTCTTTTGTGAAACTTTAAACACACATAATGACACAATAGCCGCTATCGCTGCTTTGTTTCCAACATCATTTGAATTATAATGAATGGCATCGCCAAGTCTCATATACGACAGCCAAACTGAAGTTGGCGTTACTATTAACAATCGCACAGCCAACGCCATGCCAGCAATTATAATATAGTTGAATGCTTTATGAGTTTCTCTCTTATCTATTATGTTACCTGATAATGCAAATCCAATCAATAAAACTTGAATCATATTTACTAATGTATATAGAGAGGCATCTAAATGCGAAGCATATAAAGCAAAAATGAATGACAATCCCGCCATAATGAGACACCATGACTGATAAAAATTAATACGCCCCCCTTTAAAGCCCCATTTTAAAAGGTACATTGCAATAAATACAATTTTTATCGGATAAACAATATATTTTTCTTCATTAAATGCCCAAATAGCAACTATAAGCGCTAATAAACATAATTCTGATATATTATTTATCAGCTTCTGTTCCTTCAACATTACAAATACCTCTTCTCGGCATTATAACTGTTCTTTCTTATCATAACTGTGCTCCTATAATCATAATATTTATTCATAATATTATTAACGGCAATTTACCTATATAACTTTTTTAAATAAATCTTCTAATCTTATTCGGCAGAATAGAAATAATAATAAATCCCACAAAACTGCATATAGTAAAAAGTTTACAAGTATTTATCCGTATCAATTTTCTTCGCTTATATAAATAGATATGAAATATTTTAAACCCAATACTGCTCCACTCAGTCATGACATGCTCTGACTTTAATATGTAAAAAGATAAAACACGAATTGACAACTGAAAGGGATTTGGTATTTTCAACATTTGTGTTTTACTCTTTCCGTTCACGCAATATATACTCCTGCTTTAGCATAATTATAGAGTTATCAGGAACATCCTTGTATAATAGACAATTAGCGCCTATTATGCAATTATCACCAATGTGAACTCCCATTAAAATTGTAACATTAGAAGAAATCCAACAATTATTACCAATAACAACTTCTTTTTCCCTAAATCCTTGTTTACTTATGGCAATTCTTATATCTTCATATTTATGGTTATGATCATAAATATGCACGTTTTCACCTATAAGTGTATTATTCCCTATTATTATGCCTCTCCTTGAATTAATACTGCTATTAGAATTAATAAAAACTCCATCTCCAATCAAGATTCTTCCACCATTTGCATTAATAGAAACATTCTTTCTTATACTAAATCCTTTTCCGATTTTAATACTCCGATGTACAAGAGGAATAACAAACCGATAAAAGTACGACCTAAGTTTATTATTGGCTCTTTCAATAAGCAACATTTTTTTCCATCCTTTAATAGCTGCTTTTAATTTGCTCATAAGCAGTTTCTTTTTCAGTATTCATCTATGCAACAGTTTCTTAAACACAAACCCTCTGACCTTATTGGGCATAATAGAAACAGCCATCTGCACAGCAAGAGTATAATAGTAATCCACAGCACTTATATATCCTGTCTGATAAACCATCTTTCTTCCTGCCTTATACTTCTTATAATATTGCCAGCCACCTCTACGTTCAAACATATCATGACCAATGCGAGCGTAGACCAAAGACTCATCTATATTTGCGCTTTTGGCACCACTTTGAAGCATTCTGACCCATAAATATGTATCTTCCATAAGAGGACATGCTTTATAATTGCCAGCATTTAAAACCGCACTCTTCTTAAACATAACCGTCATATGATTAAAAGCATCTCTTCTTTTCTGGTAATTTGCTATATCAATATGCTTAATAGGAACATTTCGTTTAGCTACTATCTTATCTGTAGTTATTTCAAATTCATCAATATTACTTCCACAAATATCAAGCATTGGATCTTTCTCAAACATATCAATCTGCTTCTCGAATCGATCCTCTCTCGCTATATCATCAGTATCCATACGAGCAATCAATTCATTTCTACATTTAGGAACTCCTTCACGCAATGCTAATCCTAAACCTCGGTTTTCTTTTAGCGGAACTCTTTTAATCAAATCTGGATAGTTATTTTGATATTCATTCAATAATTCATACATTTCTACACTTAATGGCCCATCTTCAACGATAACCCATTCATCTGCTTGAGCTGATTGTCTTAATAAACTATCAAAACATTCTTTGACATACTCAGTTTTTTCTTTTATATATAATGACATCAATACGCTTATATGTACCATAGATTCACCCTCAAAATTTAATTGAAATCCTTACCCAGAACTGCTGCCACAGTACGGAACATTGTTAGAATTTCACGTAAAAATCTAAATCTCCTTACAGATTCAAGATTCCATGTCATCTTAGCAGGCAATACCTTATCTATGTAAACTTTATCCACATCATCTGCTAAACTTAAAAGCTCATTTTCATCTTTATATCGAATGCTTGCTTCAGAAGTTATACCAGCTGGCATAAGTAAAGTTGCCATATATTCCGGCTTATATTTTTTAACATATCTAACAACTTCAGGTCTAGTTCCAACAAAACTCATAGTACCATGAATCACGTCCAATAGCTGAGGCAGTTCATCAAGCTTAAGATTTCTTAATATTTTTCCTACCTTAGTAATACGGCTGTCACCTCTTACTGTAACAGCCGTACCTACTTTATCTGCATTTCTAACCATTGTACGAAATTTATGTATCTTAAACTTTCTTCCATACGTAGTTACTCTCTCCTGTCTATAAAACACAGTTCCAGGAGAATCAATCTTAATACAAATTGCAATGATAATCATTGGTATCAATGTAAAAATTAAAAGAATAAGAGCAAAAATAAAATCAAAAATACGTTTTAACTTTAACTGAATTCTTTTCTTTTCTAAAATATCATAATATGGCTTTACCTCAGGCAATTTCATACTGCCTGGTAAATCTTCCCACTTACGCCACATAGCACATTCTCCTTCAAAATCTTTGTGTAGTTTTCAACCACAAATCTAACCTGCTCATTTGTAAGAGAAGTATGAAGCGGTAATGTGATCTCATTAGCAAACTGATTATAAGCATTCGGATAATCATTAATATCAAATCCGAGTTTTTTATATCCTGACATCATAGGAAGCGGCTTATAATGTACATTTGTTGCTATACCTTGCTCAGCCATTTTAACGATAATATCGTTTCTCTGTCCAATAGATACATTAGGAATCCTTGTAAGGTAAAGGTGTCCCGATGATATATGATCTTCTGTATAATGTGGCAAAGTGTCCAACCCAAGCGGTTTTACTATTCCATCATACAGTTTGATTATCTCATGTCTGCGCTCAAGCATGCCCGGATAGCGCTCAATCTGTTTCAAACCGATAGCTGCATGAACATCTGTCATATTACACTTATACCACGGACCCTCGATATCATATTCCCACGCACCGAGCTTAAACTTTGCCAAAGCATCCTTGCTCTGACCGTGTAGACTATAGAGCTGCAACTGACGGTAAATATCATCATCGCTTATTCCGTCTATACTTCTCCATGTAAGAGCGCCGCCCTCTGCAGTGGTAAGATTTTTTACAGCGTGGAAGCTAAATGACGAGAAGTCAGCAATGCTTCCTACCATTCTGCCATGATATTTAGCTCCTAAAGCATGGGCAGTATCAGCACAAATAGCGATTCTGCCTATAGCCTCCTGCATCTTATTAGCAGGACGGAACATCGATTTTTTACGTTCAACAATATCAAAAAGCCTGTCATAATCACATGGAACTCCCCCAAGATCCACTGGAATTATTGCTTTTGTCTTTTCAGTTATGGCTTTTTCAACTGCATCGTAGCTTATAAGGAAGCTATCAGGATCAGTATCAACAAATACAAGTTTGGCACCGACATGACATACTACTGACGCACTGGCAGTATATGTATATGCAGGTACAATAACTTCATCGCCTTCGCCAATTCCTAAAAGACGCAGAGCCATTTCCGCACAAGAAGTCTGTGAATTAAGACAGCAAGCCTTATTCACTCCTATGTATTCAGCCACTCTTCTCTCAAGTTCTTTTGTTCGAGGACCCGTTGTTATCCATCCGGAACGCAGAGCCTCAACAACTTCATTGATTTCTAACTCCGAAATGTCTGGCGGTGAAAATGGAATTCTCATATCCTCTCATCCTTTCTGAATTAATATTCCCTTGTTTATAAACCATCCTGTCCCAATAATGCATATCATTTGTGTTGTTGCCGATTAGTGAAATTATAATAAAACCATTATAAATCTTAAGCTATATCATTAGAAATATTATTACACCCATCACCTAAGCCCCCTTGGTGATGAGATAAAAAACAAATCAGTATAGGAATCGATAATCCTATATATTCTGACCTTTTTCAAGGCAGAATTCATTTTATGTAAGCGATATCTTTTAGACAGAAAGCAAATTTGACCTATATAGTTTTATCCCAATCGTCTCTTTAAGATAGAACTGAACTTTTTTATCTAATTCAATTTTAAAGAGACAATACTCTGGAAATAATGATTTTCAGCATCAAAATACACCTTTTTAAGCTACTAAAAAATCTCTATTTTATGCTGATTTCGCAAAAAAATCGAATCCTGTTCGAAAGAGGTTTACAGCGTGGAAGCTAAATGACGAGAAGTCAGCAATGCTTCCTACCATTCTGCCATGATATTTTGCACCTAAAGCATGAGCTGTATCAGCGCAAATAGCGATTCTGCCTATAGCCTCCTGCATTTTATTA
>JAEEGL015604316.1_pt1 | contig 16919 bp, 14 predicted proteins | sample 9134231 | NCBI WGS metagenome assembly JAEEGL01 (sample SAMN16246548, study PRJNA631951) | gut metagenome | biome: gut microbiome; feature: rumen; material: fiber-attached | host: Bos | place: Iran: Karaj | collected 2018-10
AGTATGAGTATACGCTTCTTGTGGAACTCGCTCAGCGCAAAGAACCACATTCCCGCAACTCCCGCAGCTACCACAAACGGCGCTGCTATCAGATATTTCCATGATATCTTAGCAGAGCATATCATAAATGCGAAGATCCCCGCAAAAACGATAGCTGTTCCGTAGTCGCCCTGCATAGCGACTATACCGAGGGGGATCATGCCGTGTATTACTATGAACAGCATATGCAGAGGCTTGTTCATCTCCTCCTCATCGCGGGAAAGGTGGTGTGCAAAAGTGAGTATGAACGCAAGCTTGAGCACCTCAGAAGGCTGGAACTGTATAAATCCGAGATTCAGCCACGCCTGATCGTCCGCGCCCTCTCGCCTGTAACCGAGGCCCGTAAAGGTAAGGGCGGTCAGCGCAAGGGTTATCGGAACGAATACGACCCACAGCTTGACAAGCTTACGGTAGTCGATAAAGGATATGATGACAGCTGCCGCTACTCCCGCAGTCATTGAAAACGCCTGGGTTTTCCAGTAGCTGGAGCCTACCGTGTCAAGCACCTTGTTGTACGTAATGGAGTATATCAGAAGAGTACTTATAGCAGCGCAAAGCGTGACCGCAAAAAGCAGACCTCCGTCTATACTGTGCTTACCCGAGGGTAATTTTTTGAATGCTGATTTCATTGTTTCTCCTTTTTTTGTCTCTTTTATTAAGCCCGGCAATGGGATTCCGGAGGTTTCAAACGCATTTGGTCAGTCCCCTGCAATTAACGATCATTCCGACCAGTACTTGCGGTCAAGGCTCCTGAACTGTGCCGCTGCCGCAACATGGGCTTTCTGTATGACCTCCGAGCCGTTTATATCCGCGATAGTCCTTGCCACCTTGAGTATGCGGTCATAGGCTCTGGCGCTGAGGCCCAGCCTGTCGAAAACGCTCTTCATGAGCAGCTCCGCAGCGTCGTCCATAGGGCAGAACTCCTGTAATTTATCGGGAGTTATCAGGGCGTTGCAGGTGATACCAGTTCCTCTGAAGCGCTCCTCCTGCAAAGCTCTTGCCGCAACTACACGCTTTCTTATCTCTGCGGAACTTTCCTCATTCGCCTTTGATGAAAGGTCGCCGAACTCCACAGGCGCAACCTCGATATGCAGGTCAAAGCGGTCAAGCAGCGGTCCGGATATCTTTGAAAGATATCCCGTAACTTTATTTTTCGGACATATGCACTTTCGCTTCGGGTGTCCGTAATATCCGCACGGACAGGGGTTCATGGCTCCTATGAGCATTATTGTACACGGATAGGTGACGGTTCCCGAAGCGCGGGCAATTGTCACCTTTCTGTCTTCCAGCGGCTGACGGAGTATCTCAAGCGTCTTGCGGTCAAACTCAGCAAGCTCGTCAAGGAAAAGAAGTCCGTTGTGAGCAAGTGATACCTCGCCCGGGTGGGGAACTGTTCCGCCGCCTGCCAGTCCAGCCGATGATATGGTATGATGCGGCGAGCGGAAGGGTCTCTTCGTTATTATAGGCATTTCGGAGTTGAGTAATCCCGAAATTGAGTGTATTTTTGTAGTTTCAAGGGCTTCCTCAAATGTAAGGGGAGGAAGTATAGATGGCATTCGCTTAGCCAGCATGCTCTTTCCGCTTCCGGGAGAGCCGATGAGCAGAGCGTTATGACCGCCTGCTGCCGCTATTTCCAGCGCCTTTTTTGCAGACTGCTGCCCCTTTACGTCAGAAAAGTCCAGTGTTTCGTTGTATGCCGCCGCAGGCGGGATGTAGTGTTCGCAGGGAGTGAGCATTTCTTCGTTCCGGAAATGACGGATAAGCTCCCCTGCATTGCTGACTGCATATACGTCGATGCCGGCGATAACGGAAGCCTCCTTAGCGTTGTCAGCGGGAACGAATACTGACTTTATGCCTCTCTCACGGGCAAGCATGACCATTGGCAGCACTCCGTTGATACGCCGTATATCACCATTGAGGGATATCTCTCCAATGAAAGCGCTGCCCTCAAGCTCGTCATCGATCATTCTCATGCCGCGCAGTATAGCCATGAATATTGCCATATCATGCACCGAACCGCTCTTTTTCGTATCAGCGGGAGCAAGGTTCACCATGACCGAAGCTACGGGAAAGCTGATACTGCAGGAACGCAGAGCCGCCCTTATACGCTCCCTGCTCTCCTTTACCACGGTATCGGGCAGACCGACCACCTCGAACTGCGGATTCCCTCTGCTGATATCTATCTCAACATCTACAGGAAACGCATTCAGCCCGAAAAGTCCGAGACTTGATACCTTTGCAAACATAGTATATCCCCCCTTATCTGAACTTCAGACCGCTGTCGATAATACGCGAAGCCTTGCCTGATTTAGGTCTGAACCTGTCAGGAGCCGCCGCTGCGCTTACGCTTTTGTTTATGACTAATTCCGGCATATTTCCCATTCCGGCAGCAGGCTCATCTTTTTTCACCGCAGGCTTCACAGGCACAGGCGTGACCGGCGCATTTACGGCATTATTCTCGTTTGTCCCGGAATAGCTTCCGCGTCTCTCCTTCTCTTTATTCCTATACCAGTCCTCAAAGCTGTTATTGAGCTTTTTCTGCTCCTCTCTTTCAGTGAGGATAATGCTGAATATGGGGAATCCCTCAGTTTCCTTCAGCTGACAGTAGTCAAGGTAATTAAACGGAGCCCTGTAGCCGTAAATCACTCCGAGACCGCCGGTTATGAACGTAAAAGCGTCAAGAAGCGTGAACATATGAAATACAGGGACGATGAACATCAGCAGATATATCACGAAAAGCGCAACGTGGCAGAGTTTTCTCTTTCCGCAGCCTATAAAGCCAAGCAGCATCATTCCCCAGCACAAAAACATCTGGAAAAAACTCATACCCACGCCGAAATTCTCCGTGCCGCCGCAGACAAGCAGGGGCAGCCAGCCGATGACCTGCAAAGGATTTCCCGTCAGGGAAATAAACGAAAGAAGAAAACCTGACACGAGGGTATAGATGAAAAAAGCCGTTCCCTGCTTTCTTATGATGTCAAGACGGCCAAGACAGGCGGGATAATGCGCATGCTTCGGCTTTTCCTCCAGGGTAGGGTTCTTATAATTTATCATATATTATCTCCGTTGATAGATCATATATCTGAATACCTGAAGCGCTTTGCAGGACCTGGCAACCAGCCTGCAAAAACACTGTTATACAGTATAGTATACCACTTTTTCGGCTCATTGTAAATATATTTCTTGAATTTTCACTCCCGCTCCCCTGCATGCTGTGTTTTTTATTGACACAGCACCAATCATATGATATAATAGCAATATTATTTACATAGCGGAGGTAATGCCATGAACGCACTCGTTTTAAACTGCAGTCCTGTAAGAAACGGCGCAACTGCGGAGATAGTACGCATAATCACCGGGGAGCTTTCAAAAAAATACTCCTCTAAAAGTATCTGCATCGATGACCATAGCTTCGGCTTCTGCATGGGGTGCAGGAGATGCCATAATACTGCAAGATGCGTTCAGAATGATGACCACAGTCTATTTATTGAAGAGTTTGAAAATGCTGATATAATTGTTTCCGTTGCCCCCTCATACTGGGCAGATGTGCCTGCTCAGTTCAAGGCATTCATCGACAGATGCACTCCCTGGTGCAATACCCATGAACCCCATTCCAGGCTCAGCAGCGGCAAAAAGGGCTACGCAATTGCTCTGCGTACAGGTCCGAATATGAAGGAATGTGAAAAAATAATCGGTACTATTGAACATTTCTACGGTCACCTTGAAATAGAATGCAGCGGACACATCGGTTTCTGCGGAGTTGAGCACAAGGAAGACGTTCAGCGGTATATCCCTGAGCTCATATCGTTCTGTGACATTATAAAAAGCGGCAGATAAAACAAAAATGGCGTGATAAAAGCTATCACGCCATTTATTATTTATGTATGGTCAGAAACTCAAGCCTTGTTAACGCTTCCGAAGAGCTCCATCTTCTCCTTGACCTTAGCCTTGATAGCCTCAACGCCGGGTGCGAGGAGCTTTCTCGGGTCAAAGCCCTTGCCCTGCTTGTCCTTGCCTGCCTCAACGTAGCCTCTTGTAGCCTCTGCGAATACGAGCTGGCACTCTGTGTTAACGTTGATCTTAGCAACGCCGAGTGAGATAGCCTTAGTGATCATATCGTCAGGGATACCTGTACCGCCGTGAAGAACGAGAGGCATTTCACCTACTGCCTTGTTTACAGCCTCGAGAGTCTCAAAGCTGAGTCCCTCCCAGTTTGCGGGATATACACCGTGAATATTGCCGATACCTGCTGCAAGGAAGTCAACGCCGAGATCAGCGATCATCTTGCACTCTGCGGGATCAGCACACTCGCCTCTGCCGATAACGCCGTCCTCTTCGCCGCCAATAGCGCCTACCTCAGCTTCGATTGAAAGGCCGAGGTTATGAGAAGCGTTTACGAGCTCTGTTGTCTTTGCAACGTTCTCAGCGATCGGGAAGTGTGAACCGTCGAACATGATAGAAGTGAAACCAGCCTTAATGCACTTGTAGCAAGCCTCATATGAGCCGTGGTCAAGGTGAAGTGCAACAGGAACAGTGATCCCAAGTGACTTGTCCATAGCTGCGACCATAGCTGCAACAGTCTCAAAGCCGCACATATACTTGCCTGCACCCTCTGAAACACCGAGGATAACAGGAGAATTGCACTCCTGAGCTGTCTGGAGTATAGCCTTTGTCCACTCAAGGTTGTTGATGTTGAACTGACCTACTGCGTATTTGCCTGCTCTTGCTTTCCTGAGCATTTCTGTAGCTGAAGTTAACATAGTTATAATTCCTCCTGAGAATTCATTTAAGGGGGATCAAGACCCCATCGTTAATATTATATCATAGCTTGCCATGAATTGCAAGAGTTAATTATAAAATTAGCAATAATAGCCCAATTGCTGTAATTAGTGAAAAATGATCAGTAATCAGCAGGGAAAACCATCGGGCGTCCGCTCCTTACCGAACCGTAACGCGAATCAGTTTGCAGGGACACATTACATGTTTCTTTCTATCTATCTTTCCATGTAATATCGGATCATAAGCTTTAGCAATTTAATGTGTAGTAGTTAGATACATAGAAAGATGTAATCTTTGTTTCTTTCCGAAAACAAAAAGGGCGGATAATGTCCGCCCCTGCTCAGTTCTCAGTTCTGAGTTCTTTCACCAGCTTCTTGAAAGCGTCGCCGCGCTCCTCGAAGTTCTTGAAGATACCGTAGCTTGCCGCCGCAGGCGACATAACGCAGCTCATACCCTCGGGAGTTATATTCGCAGCCAGCTTAACAGCCTCCGCAAGGTGGTCAGCGTAATGAACACGCTCCTTATTGCTGAAAGAGCCGCTCGCCTGTATCATATCGTACACGCGCTTTCCAGAAGCCTCCATACAGATGACACGCACATCAAAGTCCGAAAGGAAGTCCACAAGCGGCTGATAATCGATACCTCTGTCCATGCCGCCGATGAGTATGGTTCCCGCTCCGGGAACGCTCTGCAATGCCGATATCGCCGTAGCACAGGCAGTTGAGATAGAATCGTCATACCAGCGTATGCCGCATACCGTATCCACGAATTCCAGTCTGTGAGCCAGCGGATTGAAACTGCACAGAGCCTTTGTGAAATCCTCCTCCTCGACGAGGTCCTTGCAGACGTCCCATGCAATGGCTATATTATAGTGATTATGGGTTCCGAGAAGCTTTATCTTATCGGTGGGGATCACGTAATCCTCGTCATCGGAATCCCACACCACGCCGTTTTCAACGTAAACGTCGGCGGAACTGTCGGTATTTGACACCGTCACCACGATAGACTGCATATCATCGGAAACGATACTGCTGTTGCACCACAGTACATCGCAGACGTCCTGATGAAGGTAGATGTTCTTCTTTGCTTTGTAGTAATTCTCCATAGTGCCGTAGTGGTCGAGGTGCTCCTCGTAGAGATTGAGGAATATTGCCGACCTGGGTGATACGGTCATATATTCGAGCTGGTGGCAGGAGAGTTCGCAGACAACGACAGTATCATCGTTCATGCCCTCTGCAATGTCAAATACGGGAATTCCGATATTACCTGCGATACGGCAGTCAACTCCGCTCTCATGAAGAACGTGGTATATCAGCGAGGTAACGGTACTTTTGCCCTTTGTTCCCGTGATACCGATTATCTGCTCGCGGTAGACCTCGAAGAACACCTGTGTTTCGCAGGTTATCATGCATTTCAGCTCTGAAAGGCTCTTTTCAAGGACGATACCGGGGCTCTTGAACACCATATCAAAGCGGTCAAGGCAGTCCTGATAGCCCTTGCCGCAGATAAGCTCAACGCTCACGGGAAGTCCGTTTGCCTCCCTGTCCACGGGATTAAGGTCAGCAACAGCTACAGATGCGGGCGAGCAGTACTTCTCCAGTATCTTATATGTGGACTTTCCTTCGCGCCCGAATCCGAGAATGCATACAGTCTTTCCCTCGGTGTATTTTCTTATATATTCGCAGAATTTGTTCAAAGCAGACGCTCCATTTCCTTAGTGAGTATAGTCTTGAATTCGGCGGGCAGGAGATTCTGCTCGTTGAACGAGCCGCAGCACTCGGCATTGAGCATATCTATATGCTCGGGATGGTAAAGTCCCCTTTTCCTGTACTCGCCGAACAGCAGCGGAAGTTCTGCTCCCTCCTGTTCAAGCTTTCTTATCGCAAGGGTCACGGCTAAGTTTACCTCGTCGATACTTCCGACGCACTCAAAAGGCTTATGCTCGGACTGACCGATGAGCTCTATGAAATATTCCTTCATTTTATAATCGTTCAGCATATCCTTGCCGAATATCTTCTTAAGCTCACCAAGGCTCAGGAACGGCGAAAGAATAAGGCTGACAAACAAACACTTCGGGCACTCTCCGCACCATATATCGGGAGATACCTTGCTTCCGAGGTTACAGCTCCTGAATACGGGCAGATACTTTTTATGCGCCACAAACATCTTTGCTATCTGGAACTCCGAAAGAGGTCTCAGGAAACTGAAATAATACTGTCCAGTCCGCAGGTACCTCTCCTCGTAGTCGTGAAAATCCTTTTCAAACTCGAAGCTCTTGGAGTACTGGTGGTTAACGTCCTGTCCCGCAACAGTGCTCTCGTTTGCGCTGGATTCATTTGAAAGCACGATATACTTAAGTCCGTGGAGATAAGCGGTTATCTCGGCAGAAAAGGCAACTATGGCTGAAAACGGCGTATGGCCGTTGATATAGCCCTTGTCGTTGAGAGCTATCAAAGAGCGGTCAAAATGCCTGTGGGAGGTTATGAGAGCCTCCTCGGGAAGCCCCGCCGTAGTAACTGTCTCCGTTATGGAACGGCGCTTGTTTATGGAATAGCACATGCACTTTATGCCGGCTCTCAGAAGGGTCTCCAGCGTAAGAGCGGAGTCCTTTCCGCCGCCGATAGGCACAAGACAGCCCTCGTGCTGACGGTATGTCTCCCTGAGAGTGCTTTTGTAGTGACCTGTGGGTATTATTTTGACAAATGTATCGAAATCGGCTTTGATACCGTTAACGAAGAACAACTCTCCAAGTCCCATGAACCATAGCTTCTTCCACCAGGTTATCTGCTCCTCGTCAAGCTCTCCGCACTCCACGCGGAATTCGGGACAGCAGGCAGCCTTCCAGTAGCTCACTGCCTCTGCCATACCAAGTGAAAAGGCAAGCCTTTCAAAATTGAGGTCGCCCTTTACGGAAAAGCCCTCCGACTTGCGGAAACTCCAGCTCGGGCGGAATTCAGCAAGCTCGGGTATGGAGAATTCATAGCCTATCTCCACGCTGTCCCTGGTCTCGTTGACATAGTATGCCTTATAAATAAAAACGGGATGTTTTTCCCTAAGTTCATCAAATTTACTCATTCTGCCCCTCCGAACAACAAGCAGTCAGACCTCACTTGCCCTCGGCAAGCTTCTTGTAGTGCGCCTTAAGGCGCTCGAAGGTCTCATCGGAGATGTCATGCTCTACCATGCAGGCGTCCTCAGAGGCCACGTCACGGTTCACGCCGAGATATATGAAAAAGTCCGTAAGAACAGTATGACGGTCGTAAATACGCTCTGCAACGTCCCTGCCCATATCCGTCAGCCTGATATGGTTGTCATCGTCAACGATAACAAGCCCCTCGTCCTTCATCTTTTTAAGAATAATGGAAACCGTGGGTCTTGAATAACCGAGATACGAGCATATGTCGATAGCGTGGACGTCGGGCTGCTTATGAGAGAGGATAAGTATAGTTTCAAGATAGTTTTCAACTGCTTCTGTAATAGCCATTCCGATTCTCCTTTATAATAAAATAATAATCCGTACTGATTTACATCAATCCAAATAATATACTGATAAATGTATTATATCATAATAAGCCAATCATTATGATATGATCGTCCGATTGCAGCCGGCAGATCCCTGATCTGCGTATCTGGGCGGACATTGAAATCATTTTATAATGTTCATTATGAACATTATATCATAAAATGGCAGTGATTACAACACTTATTTTCAAGTCTTCCGTTAAAATCTCACAAATCATACAAGAGGGTGCCTGCGGAACTCATATGAGGTCTCGAAGCTGTCCCAGTCCGCCTTACAGAGCCGGATATTTTCGCGTATCGTAGCCTTTTCTGCGTCGCAGTCCGCCGGAAAGACGGGCAGGGGCAGTCTTGCCAGGTCTCCCGGGTTCATGTTCAGTGTGGGATTGAGTACGCGGGACAGCTCCGAGGCTGCCCTGCTGTTGAGCAGTCCGAGGAGCAGCAGCAGCTCCTCACCGTCCGAGGGAAACGCACTTGTGCCTGCCACGTTGAACATGAAGTTTTCGTCGTAATATCGCACTGAAAGCTCACCGCTGGTTATCTGCGACCAGCTCACTGAGGGAATGAAATTATAACCCAGACCCTGCGGACGTGACCGCAGCTTTCCCTTGTCGTCCCGGAAATTCCTGATCCCGTCGCCGTCGTTCTCCCAGTTCACCACGTATTCGCGGTTTCCGTACCACTTGCGGTAGTCGCCGCCTTTGTTGAGCATGTACCACTTTTTATCACGACTGACCGAAAATGCAGTCTTATTTTTTTCAACCTCGTACCACCTGCGCAAAAACCGGTCATTATCGCCGGTGATAAGACCTTCTTTCACAGGAACTCTTTCCCCAAGCTTATCTCCGCAAAACGAACGTATCATGGCTTTGCTGAGCCAGTACGCCGCCGGAGCTGTCGGTATATTAAGAAAATCAGCAGTATCAGCTTCAAATCTGTAGCCGCAGTTTTTTTCATTTATAGCCTCGAGGCATTTTTGGCGCTGGAACTCCATATCCCCCTTAAAACCAGAAAGCCGCAGATATACTCCCTTCCCGCAGTCCGACACGTTCCGCAGAGTAAAGGCGCACAGAGGTACGGTAGCGTCGTCAAAGGCAGAATACTCGAAGTGAATAAGACTCTGTATACTGCATCCGGAATAGATACGTCGACGGAGCTTTTCGTAGGATTGCAGGAACAGCCACGTAGATGGCGTAAGAAGCCCGATATATCCGCCCTTTTCGCACATTTCAATACAGCGCACCATGAATACGGAAAAAAGATCCGCATTGCAGCCCCCGTAGTATCTATTCGTAAACTCCGATAATTCGCAATTCATGGCTGATTTTCCAAGATAGGGCGGATTTGTGACAATTATGGTGTACTTTTGCTTCAAAATCTGACCGATTTTTGCTGTTTTATCATCTGTCACTTCAAGCTCATCGCCGTTTGTGAGTGAACCGATACAACCATTTACTCCAGCAAAGTCAAAGACCTGCGGAGCGGCAGAAGCTCCGAATTCAGCGGCTTTAAGCCGAAGTGACGTCTCCGCGGCAGCACATGCACGCTCGTCAAGCTCCAAACCGAAAAGGTTGTATCTCAGGGTATTCTCAGCCGCCGTTTTGTCGTCACAGCCGCAGCTGCGGTAAAGCTCCATGAACACGTCAAATGCGTAAAACAGTACATTTCCGCAGCCCAAGCAGGGGTCAATGAGCTTTATATCCTCCACTCTGACCGTGTTTCCTGCAGTATCTCCGCCTATACAGAACTCGCCGCCGATACCGTAGCCATGACTCCGCGCAAAGCGCATAAGCGTGTTCTGCACCATATACCGCACTATCCACTCGGGTGTGAATATCTGCGTCGCTGCGGCTATCTTGTCAGCGCTCAGCCGCTTGCTGCTCTTAAGCCCAACAGCTATCCCGCTCCTGCAAGGCTCGTTGTAGTACTGGTGGAGCCACGCAAGTGCGCTTATATTTCTGAAAGCCCCGTCTCCGAGTGCAATGATCTCCTCTGACGCGCCCCCCTCGGAAAAAAGCTGTTCAGGTACGGGAATGTCTCCGTAAAGGCTGAAAAGCCCTCCGTACAGTTCCGCAAGATGACTGCATTTTTCAATGAAAAAATCCCTTCGTTTCTCCTGCGGCTCCGACATCAGCCCCACAATAAAGCCTCTGTCCGCGGCAACTGCCGCACATAGCCGCATAAATCCAATATAAGCCGATTTTTCATCATTTTTCTCAAGCAGCAGCCACCTTTGGCGCACTGCAAATTTTTTCAGTGCCGATATGCCCATAATACCCCTCACAATTTCCAAAGGCGGACATATAGTCCGCCTTTTGTCTTACTCAGATATGAAGCTCCACAAATACAGCCTCAAAAACTATTTTTCCGTTGTCACGGGAATACTGCCCCGTATGCTCCTGAACGAATCCGCATTTTTCAAGGACTCTGCCCGAGGCGCCGTTCTCCTTTGCATAAAAAGCCGTAAAATCACGTGCTATCAACTCGTTGTAAGCCCAGTCAATAATGCCCCGGACCGCCTCCGTTGCAAAGCCTTTGCGCCAGAACCTGCGATTGATATTGTAGCCTATCTCGTAAGCCTTGTCCTTTTCGCTCCATTCGAGACTGATATCGCCTATGACCCTGCCTGTTTCCCTGAGTTCAATGGCATACTTGTCATTATCCGCGATCCATTCGCCTATCCTCTCCCGAACTTCCGCAACGCTTCCATCGCAGGGATAAGGCATGAACCTGTTGACCTCGGGGTCGGAACGCCATTCAAACACGTCCTCAGCATCGCCGGTACGGAACGGACGTATATAAAGTCTCTCTGTATTAATCACAGTGTCTTATCAGAGAGTTGCAAGCTTTGCGTACTGAGCCTTGAGTGCGGGATATATCTCTCTGTAGAGCTGATAATACTTCTCGTATTCGGGAACGTTCTCAGCCTTCGGAGCCTGTACCTTGTCAGTCTTTATGATAGCTCCGCACGCCTCTGATACGCTGCTGTAGAGACCTGCGCCTACACTTGCAAGGATAGCGACGCCAAGTGCGGGACCTTCCTTTGAAGCAACAGTCTTTACGTTGCAATTGTAGAGGTCAGCAAGCATGCTTCTCCAGAGCGGTGACGATCCGCCGCCGCCGCAGGCCATCATGTCGCTTACGTTTACGTTCATTTCGCGGAATACCTCAACACAGTCGCGGAGCGAGTAAGTAACGCCCTCCATTACGGCACGCAGCATGTCCTTTCTTGTATGGATAGCTGAAAGTCCGAAGAATACGCCTCTTGCGTCGGGATCAAGATGAGGAGTTCTCTCGCCCATGAGGTATGGCAGGTAGAGAAGTCTGTTTGCGCCTACGGGAACTGTCTCAGCCTGCTTGTCCATGAGGTAGTACTCGTCAACGCCCATGAGCTTGGCCGTTTCCTTTTCTGTCATGCAGAAGTTGTCTCTGAACCACTTAAGCGAGAGACCCGCGCCCTGTGTAACACCCATAACGTGCCATGTATTGGGTACGGCGGCACAGCAGGTATGAACTCTGCCCTTCTTGTCGATAGATATATTTGAAGTATGAGCGAATACAACGCCCGATGTTCCTATAGTTGTGAAAGCCTTTCCGTCCTCGACAACGCCTGTACCAACAGCAGCAGCAGCATTGTCTCCTGCGCCGCCTACTACGATAGTACCCTCGCAGAGGCCGAGAGTATCAGCCATTTTCTTTGTGAGCTTTCCTGTTACCTCGCAGCTCTCGTGTACCTTGCCCAGCCAGCTCTTGTCTATCTCGAAAGCGCTGAGGAGCTCGTCGGACCACTTGCGGTTAGGTACGTCAAGAAGCTGCATGCCCGAAGCGTCTGAAACTTCTGTAGCGTACTCGCCTGTGAGGATAAGTCTGAGATAGTCCTTGGGGAGGAGGATATGAGCTACCTTTGAGTAGATTTCGGGCTCGTTGTTCTTAACCCAGAGTATCTTTGCAGCTGTCCAGCCTGTGAGGGCAGGGTTGGCAGTTATCTCCACCAGCTTGTCTCTGCCTACGATACGGTTCATTTCCTCAACCTCGGCAGCTGTTCTCTGATCGCACCAGATAATGGAACGACGAAGCACGTTGTTGTCATTGTCCAGCATTACGAGACCATGCATCTGTCCCGAGATACCGATACCCTTAACATCCTCCTTCTTTACGCCGCTCTTTGCCATAACAGCCTTTACAGTTTCGATCATTGCATTTGCCCAGTCGGCAGGCTCCTGCTCAGCATAGCCGTTCTTTGGCTGATACATGGGGTATTCGATGGTCTTTGAAGCGATAACGCTTCCCTTTTCGTCAAAAAGAACTGTTTTTGTACCGCTTGTACCGCAGTCAACTCCTATTACATATGCCATATTTTAGCAACTCCTTTTGTATATTTTACAGGATACTCACCTGCATTATTCTCTGTTAAACATAATAAACTATATCAGCAATTTTTGCAAGACGTTTTTTGCTCATTTTTTTACATTCTGCGCTTCTTTTGCGGTCTTATATATCAATATAAGAATCAGGCGCTGCGAGCCGTCCCGTAACGGGACCTGTCCACAGCGCTCTGTGATACATATTCTCATGATTTCGATCTGAGCAGATCAAGCGAGAGCTTTCTTGAATTTACATTGTAATAATCCTCAAGCTCTGCAACATAGTAGCGGAAAACCACCTTTGTTATGCTGTTGTCGGGCTTTGTCTCCTCGGGAGCGAGCTGTTCTGCCTGCGGCTGGGGCTCTGCCTCACCGTTTTCCTCTTCAGCCGGCTGCTCCTGAGCCTCTTCCGCGGGTGCCTCCGCAGGAGCTGTAGTCTGCGGCTCCGCAGGCTTTTCCTCCTTGGGCTGCTCCCCCTCCTCCGAATCCTCGGCAGGGTGGATAACGATCGTCATCACATCGCCGCTGTCAGAAACTCCGAGGTCTGCAAGCTGCGCGTCCGTAAGAGTATTGAGCATTACAGTATGACTCTTCTGCACGTTGAAATATGTTATGCCCGTTGGCGGGTCAACATTCTTGTTGTTGAAGTATTTGAGCGCCTTTGGCTTCATCTCATTGAAGTAAATAGTAGCTCCCGGCTCGCTGCCATTCTTCTTGACAAGCTCGGGGGACGGATCCTTAACATAGTATCTTCCGTCGGGATCCTTGCCTATGCCGAAAAAGTCCAGCTGCTTCTGATCCAGCTCGTCTATGCGGACCGGATCTACCTGTGAGGCCGTCCTGTTGAGGGCGAACTTACGGCTTGCGGAGAGATTTGTGAGCATGAGCTTGTTATCGTAGGTGTAGCCAAGCTTCTGCAGTTCCTCGTCTGTAAGCGTGACCTCTATCTTGTCGGATATGGAATTATAGAACTTCGTGATATCCTGACGTGTCTGGGTTTCCCACTTTACCTCTACGTCGCCGACGGTAGGTCTTGTGGTGTATACGATACGCTCAAGATTCTTGAGCCTGAAGGTGGCAAAGGAATTCTTGATATCAGCAGTATTGGGTTCAACATATACCGATGTGCTGCCGTCAGAGGAATCCTCGGTGTTTACTATTCTGTAGCGGTAGTCTCCCGACGGGGAGGTACCCGAGGCAATGACCTCGTCCTTGCTCGAGGCTACGAAGAACGACGTGAACATGAAGTAGCCGAGGGCTGCGAAAATATACGAAAGAAGTATGACGGTTGCGAGAGCCGTTTTGATTCCCTCTCCCGCTCCAGACATGAGCAGTATCACTATACCGCAGATGATTATGGGTATTATCATGCCCCATTCGCCGAAATACAGCAGGACCACAGGCAGCATGGCGGGCAGTATCAGAAAGCTGCATATCCGCGTGAGTATCTGCTTCCTTGTGTAAAGCATCACGATTATCGCCACAAGAGATATGCAGGAAAGGATGATACACAGCGAGGTGCGGTCGCGTATGGAGATATTGTAAAAAATTGAAAGGTAACAGAGCCTGATGACGAAGTATGTATAGACTACGCTTAATACCGACACCACTCTCTTGGTCCAGACATTTGCAAATAAACTTTTCATTATTGCCTCCGAATATCGATTATCTATATAAAAGCTATGCGGCTGAAAGTCACATATAATATATTATATCATTTTTCATCTCAGGTTACAAGCTATTTTTGAAATTTTTGCAAAAAAACTTTTGCTTTACAAAAGTCCGCAATAAATGTATAATGTAAAGAGCATTATTTGAAAGGAAAGATCTTATGCCGAAAAGAACAAGGCTCAGCAGGACGCAGAAAGTATTCCTCCTGCTCACTTTAGCTGTTATGGTTACTATATTCTGTCTGTCGGCTCAGGACGCGAGCCGCTCATCACAGACCAGCAGCCGTCTTACCGGGCTGTTCATAAAAATATTTTTCACCGATTACGACAGCTGCTCTCCCGAAAAGCAGCAGGAGCTCTGGGGCAGGGCTTCGTTCATAGTCCGCAAGCTTGCACATTTCTCAATATATACGGCTCTCGGCTTCTGCGCCTCGTTCACAGCCGGAAAAAGAAAGGCTTTTTCAGTAAAAAGCCTTTGCGTTGTGATATTCGGTTTCCTGTACGCCTGCTCGGACGAATTCCATCAGAGCTTCTCCGCAGGCCGCTCCTGTGAGTTCCGCGATATGATGATAGATACCGGAGGAGCATTCACGGGTATGCTCATATCCCTTGTGCTTATGGCAATAACTGCCCTTTTTGTCCGCAAACGGCGTAAGAGTGAATAGCAGAACCAAGAACCAAAAGCTGAACCGGCGGATTATCCGCACATAAATGCTGAAAAGCCCGCAGGAAGCAAGGCTTCTTACGGGCTTTTTTGCTTAATTTACTGCATTCCGCCTCTTACATAGAAGTTATCCTGTATAATGAGAGCGCAGCCGCCGAGGAAATTGTTCTTTCCGTCAAGCTTGCTCAGTACGACTCTGTCTGCTATCTCTTCACTTACAAGACGTATCATCTCACGCTTGCAGTAGTCAAACTGCTTCTCGTTGAGCTTGAAGTTATGAAGAACTATCTTCTTTGCAAAATGGCTGATTGCCAGATTGTTGATCAGTACAGTATACTTCGCGATAAGGTCGTCAACTACATTCTTGACAGCTTCCTCGCCTCTCATAAGCGCCATAAATACGTTTTCGGTATTTATCGCTGTCTTATCGCCCTCTGTAAGCTCATAGAGAACGGGCGTCTTGTCCTTCGAGTAGATCTCGTAGAATGCGTTGAGCATTGCATTTCTTGAAAGCTCAGCCTTTACCGAGCCGTTGGGATAGCCCTCATAGGACTTTCCGTTGGGACATACTATATATCTTTCGATAGTTGACGTATATGATACATAGTCTGCCGAAAGTTCATTCTTATTGATGATAGCGAGGTTCACCTGATTACCGTTGTGGATAAACGCCTGATTGGTCTGATATCCGTTCAGTGTTCTGAAATCGTTGCTTGCCAGAGCCATAAGACCTATCGCGTTGCCGCAGTGTATCTCGAAATCGAGACCGCCTGACAGCTTGTCGATAAAGTTGGTGAAATCAAGTACTCCATCCTTGTAGAATATCTTGAGCTTGCCCCACATTGACGGAACTACGCCCACGCCCAGTCCGAGGATCTTATCCTTTGTAAGAGCGCTGTTTTCCACCATCTCATTACTGGTCTTGATTATGTAATTGATGATGTCCTTGCTTGTAGTCCTGTCATCAATGACCATGCTTGCCTTGTCGAGAACTTCTGAATTGAGGTTGGTAAGGCCTATGCTTACTTCCCTCTCATCTACAGTAGCACCGAGTGCAAAGCGGCTGTTCACATTTATATCAATGAGGATCTTTCTTCTGCCCTTCTGGAGCTTCTCCGTATTTACAGGAGCCTCTCCGATCTCGACGAGAACACCCTCCTCGATCATTTCATTCGTGATGATCGTGACAGCAGCTCTTGTGATCTCCAGTGCACTTGCCACATCGACTCTGGAAATAGGTCCCGATTCTCTGATCACCCTGAGAATCTGCATTCTGTTTCTTCTTTTCAGATCAAGCTTACTAATACCTCTTTTTTCCATACAACAACAACTCCATTTCTTCTTGATTAATTGTGTTTTACGTGAAGTTCGCACTGTACAATCTACATATCCCCGTTAATTCTTATAGCCTCCTGATGTGACTATAACTGACCGTATAATTTTATCTTTTTATTGTCAAACTATTCTTCTTTAACGTAATTATATTATAACACAATATTATTAAATTTCAAACATTTTAGGGCAATTTTTTATAAAATCAGCGTTTTTTACAAACCTTTTATAGTATTTTTGTTAAATATTCCGTAGCTTCAACAACGAGGGGAAGACTGCCAACTGATAGTATGGTTCCGGCGGCAAAAATTTCCGATGCGTATATTGAGTTTTTTCCGTAACGCAGGCTGAGAAGAGTGCACATGGTTGCGGGAGGTGCCGCAACGGCTACAAGGACAGTCATGCGGACCCGCTCATCTACGCCTGTTAACAGGGCAAGAGGTACTGAAATTATCAGCGGCACCACTATGAGCTTGAGCAGGCACACATAGTACACCCTGTAGTGTTTCACCAGTCTCTTCAAGTTCGTTCCTGCTCTCGTTACTCCCGAAA
>JAEEGL015736722.1_pt1 | contig 16919 bp, 13 predicted proteins | sample 9134231 | NCBI WGS metagenome assembly JAEEGL01 (sample SAMN16246548, study PRJNA631951) | gut metagenome | biome: gut microbiome; feature: rumen; material: fiber-attached | host: Bos | place: Iran: Karaj | collected 2018-10
ATCTCGCGCCAGGGCATCGGGGAGGCCAGCGTTCCGCCGGTGCGTTTTTCCTTCACCGTGCGGCGGCGCGGGCACAGCACCCAGAATACCGTATCGTTGCAGCGGCCGTTGAACCGGCTGAGCGCCAGACGCAGCCCAAGCTGCACCACCCATTCCGGGCTGAGCTGCCGCTCCGTAACAAACTGCGTGAGCGCGCGGCTGTCTTCCTCGGAAAGGCTGAGTTTTGTAAATTCTATTTTATCCAGCAGCGGAAAAAAGTCCTTCGGCGCTATGGGCCCCGGGCTGTTTTTGCCCCACCGCGGTATGGGGCCGTCGCCCGCGTCCTTCAGTGAGCAGTAAGTGGGCGGGCAGTCTCCTTTTATGTATTCCGCAAGGATCTCGCTCTCCCGCGCGGTGTGCGCGTCCCAATCGTCGTTTTCAAGCTCGCGCACGATGATGTCCTCGTAGCGCGAAAGCGGCTTGGGCAGCGGTTTGCCGTCCTTAATATAATTGTATACGCCTAAAAGATCCTTAAAAAACAGAAACGTTGCGGAGGCGTCCATCACCATATGCGAAACGTTCAGGTAAATGCCCGTGCGCCCGTCGCATGTTGTAAAAAACAGGATCCGGAAGGTCTCGCCTTTAAAGATCCGCAGCGGTCTGCCCGCGTCGGCGGTGAGATACGCGTTTTGCTCCGCTTCGCTTTCAAATTTTTTTACGGGGATCTTTTCCAGACGGTATCTGTCCAGAAAATACTGGCGCATGCCGGTGTTGGTGCGCGTAAAACGCAGCCGCAGGCAGTCGTTGCGGGCGATCTCCGCGTTTACGGCGCGGGCAAGGCAGCCCAGGTCGAGCGCCTCGTTCAGTACGACGGCGCAGGGGATCTGCGTGGCGGCCTTGTGCAGCGCGTATTTCCACATGTATTTTACCATCTTCTGGCTGTCGATCAGCCGGTATAAGGTTGGAGACGTAGCTTTCATGATAACCATCCTTTTTCTTCAGGAACCGTTCCGGCGCCCGGCGTTCGTATACTTTCCTGTGCCGGTATTCAAAGCGTGTTCGCCGGCCGTTTTACCTTGCCGGTGGAGGTTTTTTCAAGCGGCGCGGTACGCACCGTGAATTCCGCTACGGTGTGCGACGGGCGTGCGTTCAGGTTTACGGCGTCCACCGTTTTTTCCAGCGCGGCGCGCACGTCCGCAATGCCGTTTGCCGCGGCGTATTCCGCATCCGGGAAGATCTCGGCGGCGATCATGCCGTTTTTGGCGTATACAAGCGCCTCCGCCACAAGCGGGTCCTCGCGCAGGCGCGCCTCGATTCCCTCCGGGGAGACGTTTTCGCCGTTGGCGAGAACGATCAGGTTTTTCACCCGGCCCGTAATGAACAGCTCGCCGTATTCGGTAAGCCGCCCGAGGTCGCCGGTCTTCAGCCAGCCGTCCGCGGTGAATGCGGCGGCGGTGAGCTCCGGCTTTTTGTAGTAGCCCAGCATGCGGCAGGGCGTAAGCACCTGCACCTCGCCGTCGCGGATGCGCACGCGGCAGCTGCTCATCACGCGGCCTACCGAATCCATGCTTACCGCTTCGTCCGGCACGCTTACCTTGCAGCCCGCCTCGCTCATGCCGTAGCCCTGGCGCAGATGGATGCCGTACTCCTCAAAAGCTCTGGGGATCTCCGGGGCCAGATACGCGCCGCCGCACAGCATCCACACAAGCCTGCCGCCGGTAACCTCGGCGGCCGCCTCGGCGGGGGAGAGCTCCGGATTTTTGGCGTGCACGGCGCGGATGCGCGCCAGCATCGCCGCGGCGATCATCGGTACCACGCGCATCGCCGTGGGGCGGAAGCGCTTCAGGTTCGGGAACAGCTCGCGCATGTTTCCGTTGAGGCACAGCGTGTTGCCCATTTTAACGGACGATAAAAAGTCCGATACAAAGCAGAATACGTGGTGCAGCGGCAGCACCGAGAGGCGCACGTCGTCTTCCCGCTCCGTGCCCTTGTAAAAGGCCTTGTACATCACGTTTTCAAGCAGCGCAAAGTTTGAGAGCATCACGCCCTTCTGTTCGCCGGTGGTGCCGCTGGTGTAAATGAGCACCGCGGTCGCGTACGGGTCGATCTCCGTATCCGAAAGCGAGGCGTAAGGAGAGTCGTCTCCGTATTCGGCGTAAATACGTTCAAAGTCCGCGCGGTCGCCGAGGTTCATCGTGTGCCGGATGCGCGGCTCCGCCGCGGCGATCTCGGCCGCCTTCGGCGCGAATTCGCTCTCGTACAGCAGCGCGTCCGCATCGGCGTCCCTGAACAGCGCAAGCCCGTCCGCCGCCGTGATCTCCGGCGCCGCCGGGATCAGCACGTAGCCCCCGGCAAAGCCGCCGCACAGCGCCACCACGTATTCGTAGCTCGTTTTGCTTACAAACGCAAGGTGCGCCCCCGCGGGATAATTCGCCCGCAGCATGCGGCAGAACGCAAGGCTGTGCGTACGCAGCTCGGTAAAGGACCGTTCGCAGATCTCGCCGTCCGACACGTATTTTATAAAAGGGCGATCACCGAAGGTCTCCGCCGCGTAATCAAGCAGCCCGCGCACGGTGCGAATCGTATCTCTGTTCATAAAAATCCCCCTTTTTACATCATTTTATTATAAATTGTTATCGAAAATGTGTACTATGTGTGAACAAAAATGAGATAAGTTATAAACATGTTGGCAATATTGTATAAAATTGTGAAAATTGTTATTTTTTCGACAATCATTCAAAACGTGCCGAAAATACAATTATAACGCTTGCAAACGTTGTATGAGTGTGCAAAATAACAAAATAACCCGAAAATTGCGGGACGGAGGCGGCGAAACGGTTCGGGTTATCGACGCATGCGGCGGCATGCGCGGTATTTACGGCGCAGATGTGTTTGAACGTTGCATAACGGACGGCGTGCCGTTTGATTGCGTGACCGGCGTTTCGGCAGGGGCCGCCGACTGCGCCCACTGCGAAGGTTGTTTTCCCGCGAAGGCGATCGCTGCTACTGACTACTCGCTGCTTATCTCACCGCTGACCACTTAAAAAAAGTCTTGACAAACGCCCCGGGGAGGTCTTATAATACAAAACTGAGAATCGTTCTCAAATTAGGAGGCGAGCCGTTTGGCTGAGTATAAAACAAAGCAAAAAGAAGAGCTTCTTTCGTACCTGCGGGAGACCGGCGATACGCCCCAGAGCGTGGAGGATATTTTTGCGGCGCTGCAGCAGCGCGGCGGCACGCTGGGGCAGAGCACGGTGTACCGGCTGGTAAAAAAGCTGAGTGCGGAGGGCACGCTGAAGTGTTTTTCGGAGAATAAGCGGTTTTTGTACCAGCTTGTGGCCGGGGAGGACTGCCACCACCATCTGCACCTGAAGTGCACGCAGTGCGGCAGGCTGCTGCACATGGGGCACAGCGAAAGCGAACGGCTGATCGAGGATATCTACGGCGCAAACGGCTTTGCTGTAAGCGAAGAAGCCACCACGCTGTTCGGCTGCTGCGGCGAGTGCGCCGCAAAAACGGCCGTGAATACAAAAAACTCTCACCGGGGAATATAGGAGGAATATAAAATGAAAAAACTGATTGCAGCATTGCTGCTGGTATGTATGCTCGCTTCTCTGTTCGCGGGCTGCGGCGGCAAAACGCCCGCCGACGCCGGCAAGGACGGCAAACTGAGCATCGTATGCACCATCTTTCCGGTGTACGACTGGGTCCGCGCGATTCTTGGCGACCGCGTACAGGATACGGACCTGGAAATGCTGCTGGATTCCGGCGTGGACCTGCACTCGTACGAACCGCTCCCGGACGACCTGCTCCTGCTGGCGCAGTGCGACCTGTTTATTTACGTGGGCGGCGAATCCGATGAAAAGTGGGCGCCCGGCACCATAGAAACGAACAACATTAAAAACACGCTCAATCTGCTGGAGGCTCTCGGAGACGCCGCGAAGGAAGAAGAGGACGTTCCCGGCATGCAGGAGCATGAACACGAGCATGAGGAAGACCACGATCACGAGGAAGAGCATGAGCTCGACGAGCACATCTGGCTTTCGCTGAAAAACGCCGCGCTGCTCTGCGGCGTGATCCGCGACCGCCTCTGCGCGCTGGACCCCGACCACGCGGACGTTTATAAAAAGAACGCCGACGCCTACGTCGCGCAGCTGAACGCGCTGGACGCGGAATACGCAGCCGCCGTCGCGGGGGCGAAAAACAAAGCGCTGCTGGTGGCGGACCGCTTCCCGTTCCGTTATCTGTGCGAGGATTACGGCATCACGCCGTACGCGGCGTTCTCCGGCTGCTCCACCGAATCCAACGCCAGCATGGCAACCATCGCGGGGCTCGCGGGGTATCTGGACCGGCTCGGCCTTACCGCCGTCGCAGTCACAGAGACCTCGGATAAGGGCATCGCCCGCAGCGTGATCGAAAGCTCGCAGGCCAAAAACCAGACCGTCGTGGAGCTGGATTCCCTGCAGAGCGTTACCGCGGAAAAGCGGGATCAGGGCATTACGTATCTCGACGTGATGCGCAAAAACCTTACGGCGCTGAAAACGGCGCTCAACTGAATATCGGGGACGAGTATGGTACAGATCGCATGTAAAAATCTTTCGCTGGGGTACGACGGCAAGGCCGTAACAAGGGACGTGACGTTCGAGGTCTCGCAGGGGGATTACCTCTGCATCGTGGGCGAAAACGGCGCGGGAAAAAGCACGCTCATCAAGGCGCTGCTCGGGCTGAATCCGCCCATCTCCGGCACGCTGGAGCGCGTGGCGGCGCTCAAGACCGCAGGCATCGGCTATCTGCCGCAGCACACCGAGGTGCAAAAGGACTTTCCCGCAACGGTAAGGGAGATCGTGCTTTCCGGCTGCGTGGGGCGCAATGGCCTTACGCCGGTCTACACAAAAAAACAGCGGCAGCGCGCGGCGGCGCAGATGGAACGGCTGGGGCTTACCGATTTAAAAAAGCGCTGCTACCGGGAGCTTTCCGGCGGGCAGCGGCAGCGGGTGCTGCTGGCGCGCGCCCTCTGCGCAACGGAGGAGCTGCTTTTGCTCGACGAGCCCGTGGCCGGGCTGGACCCCATGGTAACAAAGGAAATGTACGAGCTGATCGAAGAGCTGAACAAAAGCGGCGTTACGATCATTATGGTATCGCACGATATCGCCGCGGCGGTGCGCTACGCCACGCACATCCTGCACCTGAGCAGCCGCCCTCTGTTCTTCGGCAAAAAAGAGGATTACGTTTTAACGCCGATCGGCAAAAAATTTATAAACACGGAGGAAGACGGCAATGCAGACGATGTCGGTGCTTGATAAAATCGAATTATATTCCCGCCTGCCGTTTTTCTGGCCCGCGCTCATCGTCGCCACGCTGATCGCGCTGTGCTCGTCGCTGCTGGGCGTAACGTTGGTGCTGCGCCGCTTTTCGTTTATCGGCGACGGCCTCTCCCACGTGGCGTTCGGCGCGCTCACGGTGGCTTCGATCACCGGCGTTGCCAACGAGATGCTCGTTATCATGCCCGCCACCGTTGTTACGGCGGTGCTGCTGCTGATGGCGGGCAAGCGCCGCAGGATCATGGGCGACGCCAGCCTTGCCATGATCTCCGCCGGGGCGCTGGGCATCGGGTACCTGCTGATGAGCAAGTTTTCCAAAAAAGCGAACGTCAGCGGCGACGTGTGCACCACGCTGTTCGGCTCGCAGCGCATACTGCAGCTGAAGACCGCGGAGGTATGGACCTGCGTGATCGCCGCGGCGGCGGTCATACTGATATTTATAGTTTTTTACAATAAGATCTTCGCCGTAACGTTCGATTCCGATTTCGCGGCGGCCACCGGCACCCGCGCCTCGTTCTATTCGCTGATTATGGCGGTGATCACGGCGGTGGTGATCGTGCTGGCCATGTATCTGGTGGGTTCGCTGCTCATCAGCGCGCTCGTGGTGTTCCCCGCGCTTTCCGCCATGCGGGTGTTCAAAAGCTTTAAGGGCGTAGTGATCTGTTCCGCCGTCGTTTCGGTGGTGAGCTCGCTGCTCGGCATTTTTGCGCACATCGCGTTCAACACGCCCATCGGCTCCACCATCGTGGTGGCGCAGATCGCGGTGTTCCTGCTGTTTACGGCGGCGGGCTTTGTAAAAACGCGCGGCCCCGGCGTTCTTGCGAAGCTGCGTACGCTGTTCACTTCAAAGAAGCGTAAGGTACACGCTTAATATAAATAACCAAAGCGAAAGGTTGAGTATACTATGAAAAAAATCATTGCGCTGTTTCTTTCAATGCTGTTCGTGCTGTCGCTGGCTGCCTGCGGCGGCGGTTCCGATCCCTCCGGCAACGGCGGCGCCACGAACCCCGCAAATCCCGCCTCCTCCGATACGCCCGAAACGCAAACCGACCGCAACGGCAACGTGATCCCGGGCAATCTGCCGGATGCGGCGCTCACCAACATCCACGAAACGTTCAACGATTTTGAATATACGCTGTATATGAACGTGTTCCAGGACCACACCACCAAGCAGTACGACGGCATGGAATTCACCAAGGAGGGCACCTTTGCCATCCTGAACGATTCCTGGGCCGGCAAGCTCCGTTATTACGTATGGGGCTACGCGGACCAGACCCGCTGCTGCTGCTATCAGTGGGAGTTCGTCCCGGACGACGTAAACGCCCTGCCGCAGCCCGGTTCGTTTATCCGCGTGGAGGGCACGCTGCGCCATACCGATTCGCAGGTGGACGGCGCCATGGACTTCTACTGGCTTACCGATACCAAGGTGACCACGCTTGAAAATTACGCCCCCGCCGCTTACGATTACGATCTTACGGTGATGAGCACCACGCTGGCCTACGTGCAGCTGATGCGCTTTGTGGGCTACCCTGAGGAGTACGCGGGCAAAACCGCGCTGCTGTACGGCCGCGCGCTCGGCCCCGCCACGCTGCAGCATCCGTATTACGATAACTTCTGGAGCTTCGATTTCAAGTCGGATCAGGCTTTTACGCCCGGGACCTACCTTGTGCTGGGCGGTACGCTCGTGAGCGAAAACGGCGGCATGTACCTGCAGGTGAGCACCGCCAGAGAGGTTGACTGAGCGTTTTAATACCGTACCCGTAAAGGAGAATCCCCCATGAAGTACCTTATCATCGCGCTGCTCTGCGTTCTCGGCGCGCTGCTTGCGCTGGGGCTTATATGCCTGATCCGTGCGCTGCGCATCAAAAAAAGCGCCCCGTCCGGAACGCCCGCGGTGTCGTGGACGCCGGAGGAAGCAAAAAAATACGCCGCAGACCTTTCCGAGATGGTAAAGATCCCTACGGTCTCCAGATCGCAGGAGGAGGAATACCCCGATTTCCTGCGCTTTCAGGCGCGGCTGAAGGAGCTGTTCCCGCGTGTGTTCGCCGCGGCGGAAAACCACGACGTGGAGGGCAACCTGCTGCGCAAGCTGCCCGGAAGCGCGCCGGAGCGCGGCGCGCTGCTGCTGATGGGCCACCAGGACGTGGTGCCCGCCGAAGGGCAGTCCGGCTGGACCCTGCCGCCGTTTTCCGGCGAGATCAGGGACGGCTGCGTATGGGGCCGCGGCGCCATGGACTGCAAAAGCACGCTGTGCTGCGAGCTGGAGGCGATCGAGGCGCTGCTGGAGGAAGGCTTTGTTTTCAAAGAGGACCTGTGGCTGTTTGCCGCCCGCAACGAAGAAAACTCCGGCGGCGGCAGCGAGGCCGCCGCGGAATACCTTAAAAAACAGGGCGTGCGGCTGAACGTGGTGCTGGACGAGGGCGGCGCCGTGGTGGACGATATGTTCCCCGGCCTCAGATATCCCGCCGCCGGCGTCGGCGTGGCGGAAAAGGGCTTCGTCAACGTAAAATTCACCGCCCGCAGCGCGGGCGGACACGCCTCCACGCCGCCCAGGAACTCGCCGATCGCGCGGCTTTCAAAATTCGTTGCGGCGGCGGAAAAGAAGAGCGTTTTCAAAAAAAAGCTCCTGCCGCCGGTGCCCGCGTCGTTTACGGCGGTCGCGCCGTATCTGCCGCTGCCGCTGCGCTTTCTGCTGGGCAATCTGTGGCTGTTCGGCGGCCTGCTGACGCGCGTGCTTCCGGCCGTCTCGCCGATGGCTGGGGCGTTCGTGCAGACCACCGCCGCCTTTACGATGAGCGGCGGCAGCGAAGCGCCCAACGTGCTGCCGGACGCGGCCTGGGTGATCTGCAATATGCGCCCCTCGCTGCACCAGAGCGCCGACGAGAGCGTTGCCGCGCTGAAAAAGCTTGCGGATAAATACGATATCGAAACCGAGGTGCTCTTCAGCAGGGACGCCTCCGCCGTTACCGACAGCGACGGCGCGGAGTTCCGTTTTCTGGCGGAGTGCATTTCCGCCTGCATCCCGGACGCCGTCGTGCTGCCGTACCTGATGACGGGCGGCACCGATTCCCGCCGGTTCGAGACCGTCTGCGACAACGTGCTGCGCTTTACCCCCACGCGGCTCACGCCGCAGCAGCTCGCGGCCATGCACGCCGCCAACGAGAACATCGGCGTGGAGACCCTCGCCGAGGGCGTAAAGACGTACAAGTACTACGTGGAAAGGTATAACAGCCGGTAGTATTCAGTGGCCAGTGGCCAGTGGTCAGAATAGCAGCGAGCAGCGAGTTGAAGGAAAAGGCTGTGCGTTTTGATTGTAAATAAAAACAAGTCCCAAACCGATCGGTTTGGGACTTGTTTTCCGAAGTCAGGACAGGGCGACCGTACGGATCACAAATACTGCTCGACAACAATGATCTCACCGGTAGATTCATCCCGAAAGCGCCACCGCCGGAGATCGCCCTCGCTTTTGCCTTTTCCGATGTAGGTTGCAGGGAGTCCGTCTTTCCCCAACGGCCAATCAGCGCTTTGCGCCCAACATGGATAGCCTTTTTCGCTTTTGAACGTCTCACGGATCTTCGCTTTTATGGCTTTGACCCGTTCGGTTTTTTTCATGGTCTCCGGAAACAGCGGAATAATATTTTTCTGAATGTACTTCTCCGCTTCTCCGCCGGAAAGATATTCCGGAATCACATCCAAAGCAAAGCAATAGGCACGCTGATATTCGTACGTCAAAGGGATGCTCTGGTCAAGCTGGTAATAAATTGAGTACACGCCGGAATAAAAATCAGACGCTCCTGCGGCTGTTTCAACGTCGTGTGTGCACATTCTCCGTTCATACGTTAAAAATGTGTGGACGGAATCATAAATATGGTTCCCATAAAGAAGCCCCGGTGACGTTTCCGGCGATAAAAGGTAGTCTACCTCGCCGGTGGTTTCATAAACACGGTCTCCTATTCTCTGGGAATACGTTTTGAGCGGCCTGCCCGAGCTTCTGAGGTCGTCAATAATTGACTGCAAAAACCGTTCTATTGAAGGATCGCGGTCATAGATTTTACGGAAAGAAACAATGTCCATCTTCCCCTGTAAAAAATCGCGAATCGTATTCTCAACATCCATAAAATATATCCTCAATACGCAACGATGCCAATTACCGCCGCTATGCGGCGGGGCGGGGCACGGCCCCGCGCTACTAAATTTGCTGCCGCTGCGCGGCTGTCGGGAGCGGCCCGGGTGCGCCGCGCTACGGGGCTGACGGCTGACGGCTGACGGCTATTTGAGCGTCACGATCGTAACGCCGTTCTCGCCCTCGCCGTACGTGCCGAGGCGGAACGATTTTACGAATTTGTTGCCGCGCAGGTGGTCGGTGACGGCCTTGCGCAGCACGCCGGTGCCCTTGCCGTGGATCACGGTGAACTCGTCGATGCCCGCCATCAGCATGGAATCCATAAACGAATCCAGCGTTAAGATCGCTTCGTCGGCGGTCATGCCGCGCAGGTCGCAGCGGGTGTCCGCGGCGGCGGTCATGCGGCTTTCGGTGCCGGTGTTGCGCGTCATGGCCGCGGTCTTCGGGGCTTCCTGCTTCTTCTTTTCCAGCAGGCGGAGCCCGTCGGTTTTTACGCGCATGCGCGCCGTGCCGGAAAGCACCTCCACCGTACCGCGCTTGTCCGCGGGGGCAAGCACCTTCGCCTCCTTGCCCAGGCTCGTGATCAGCACCGTATCGCCCGCAACGAGCGGGCGGGGCAGCACGTAATCGTCGTCCTCGTACAGGCTGGTGGTCACCGGGTTCACGGCGGCGTCGATGTCCGCAAGGTTCTTTTTCATGCTCTGCTTCGCGCGGGCCGCAAGGTCGGCGGCGTTCGAGGTGGTTTTCATCTCTTTCTTAAAGCGGTCCACCTCTATCAGCAGGGCGTTCGCCTGCCTGCGGGCGTTTTCGGTGATCTTCAGCGCCTCGCTCTGCGCCTTTTCGTATTCTTTTTTCAGCAGCTCGTCCGCGCTTTTCAGCTTTTCCTCTGCGGCGCGCAGCTTTTCTTCGTATTCGCGGCGCACGTCCTCGGCGGCGGCCTGCTCGCTCTCCATGTTCAGGCGGCTGCGCTCCAGCGAATCCACCACGCTCTCAAAACGCGAGCTCTCTTCGGATACGAACTCCTTCGCCCGGTCGATCAGCACGGGGTCCAGCCCCAGCTTTTCGCTGATCGCAAACGCGTTGGAACGCCCCGGCACGCCGATCAGCAGCCGGTAGGTGGGGCGCAGCGTGTTCACGTCGAATTCGCAGCAGGCATTTTCCACGCGCGCCGTCTGCAGCGCGTAGGTCTTCAGCTCCGCGTAGTGCGTGGTGGCGGCCACCTTTGCGCCGTTCAGGTGCAGGCGCTCCAATATCGCCGTGGCCAGCGCCGCGCCCTCCACGGGGTCCGTGCCCGCGCCGAGCTCATCGATCAGCACAAGGCTTTCGTCGTCGCTGTTTTCCAATATGGAAACGATGTTCACCATGTGCGAGGAGAACGTGGAAAGGCTCTGCTCTATGCTCTGCTCGTCGCCGATATCTGCGAACACGTTTTTGAATATGCAGATCTCGCTGTTGTCCGCTGCCGGGATCAGCAATCCGCAGGCCGCCATCAGCGTAAGCAGCCCCAGCGTTTTGATCGAAACGGTTTTGCCGCCGGTGTTCGGGCCGGTGATCACGAGCGTATCGAATTCGGTGCCGAGGTGGATATCCACCGGCACTACCTTTTCGGGGGAGAGCAGCGGGTGCCGCGCCTTTTTCAGGTCGATCCTGCCCACGGTGTTCAGCACCGGCGTACCGGCCTTCATTTTATACCCGAGCTGCGCCTTGGCGAAGATCAGGTTCAGGTCCACAAGGCTTTCGTAATTGTGCTTTATCACGTCCGCGCGGTCGCCCGCCATGGCGGAAAGCTCCGCGAGGATGCGTTCGATCTCTTCTTTTTCCTTGCTCTCAAGCACCTTGATGTCGTTGTTCGCCTCCACCACGGCCATCGGCTCGATGAACACGGTGGCGCCGCTGCCGCTGGTATCGTGCACAAGGCCCGGCACCTCGCTGCGGTGCTCGTTTTTTACGGGCACTACAAAGCGGCCGCCGCGCTGGGTGATGATCGCGTCCTGCAGCACCTTCTGGTAGTGGGACGAGCGGATCATGCCCTCCAGCTTTTCGCGGATGCTCTGCGCGCGGGCGCGGATCCTGCGCCGGATATCGGCAAGGGCGGGGGAGGCGTGGTCGCTGACCTCCTCCTCGCTGAGGATGGCGGTCGTAATGCGCTCCTCCAGTATGCGGTCCGGCATCAGGGACGAAAAATACACGTCGAGGCAGCTGTCGGTGCCGGGGTTGCGGAAGCGCCATTCGGAAACGGAGCGGATCACGCGCAGCACCTCGGCGACGTCGAGCAGTTCGCGCAGCGTGAGCACGCCCCCCGCCGCGGCGCGGGCAAGGCCGGAATTCACGTTTTTGGCCGCGCCGAACGAGGGCGCGCCGTGGCGCGCCATCAGCGCGTGGGCGGCTACGGTCTGGTTGAGCATGGCCGAGGCGTCGTACAGCGTGCGCGCCGGCTCCAGCGCCTGCGCCAGCTCCCTGGCGTCCTGTAAGCTCGCGTACGAGGCGAGCATCTCAAGCACCTTGTCCAGCTCCAATGCCTTGTAATGACGGTTTGTCATAAAATCTCCTTTGATTCGCAGCGTGTCAGATCTCCGTGCCTCCTACGGGCCGGATGGCGAGCACGTAGCACGCGCCTTCGCCGAACAGCGCTTCCATCGCTTTTTTGTAGGCGTCCAGAAGGTCGTCCGGCACAAACGCCTGAATGGTGCCCGCAAAGCCGCCGCCGTGCACGCGCCACGCGCCGCGGCCCTTCAGCACGCTCTCGCTCACGGCGAGCGCGAGGGCAACGGGCTGGCTCTGCGGCTGGCTGGCCGCAAACACGTTCTGGTTGTAGGTGTAGCTGGAAAGACCGGATTCGATCGTCAGCTTTTTAAAGGTCTCAAAATCCCCGGCGTTCAGCGCGGCGGCCTCGGCCTCCACGCGGCGGTTCTCGTTGTAAAAGTGGATGGCGCGCAGCGCGGGGCGCTCTCCCAGCTTATCGCGCACCAGCGCAAGGTTCGCCATCACCTCGGCCTCGTCGGTCTCGCGCAGGCAGGTTTTGCCGAACAGCCCGGCAACGGCCTCCATCTCGCGGCGGATGGCGGCGTATTCGTCGGTGAGGTCCGCGTGGTCCGCGCGCGTATCGGTGATGCACAGGGCGTGTCCGCAGGCGGCGAAGTCAAAGCCGATGGGCGTGATCACGGGCGCGCCGGTCTTTTCAAAATCGATCTCCACAAAGCCGCCCACGCTGCAGGCCATCTGGTCCATCAGGCCGCAGGGCTTGCCGAAGAATTCGTTTTCGGCGTACTGGGCGACTTCGGCGATCGTCACAGGGGAGATCGCGCCGTCGTTGTAAAGGTAGTTGAGCAGCGTGCCCACAAGCACCTCGTAGGAGGCGCTCGAGCTCATGCCGCTGCCCTTGAGCACGTTGTTCACGGTAACGGCGTTGAGCCCGCCGATCTTGTACCCCAGCTGCACAAAGCGGGCGGCCACGCCGCGCACCAGCGCGGCGGACTTGTCCTTTTCGTTCGCCTGCGGGGCGAGCACGTCGATGTTGATGAAATCGCCGGGGTATTTTTCCGATTTTACGCTGATAACGCCGTTATCGGTTTTTTCGGCGCAGGCCACGGCGTCAAGGTCTATGGCGGCGGCGATCACCTTGCCGTGGTTGTGGTCGGTGTGGTTGCCGCATACCTCGGTGCGCCCGGGCGCGGAGAAAAAGCGGATGTCCCTGCCCTCGCCGAAGGCTTCGCGGTAGAGGTCCGTAAGATGCAAAAAACGTTCGCGCGCCGCGGGCACGTCTTTATACAGGCGGCCCAGACGGGCGTCCATGTCGCCGGAGCGGATCAGCGCTGCAGTTTTTGTAAGATCATTCATAGTCGTTTTGTCCTTTCTGTTTTGCTTTGCGAATGTATTTTTTGCTCTTGAATTTAAACGTGATGCCGAATATGCCGAGCATCAGGAAGAACGAGATGCCGCTCAGCACGCACAGCACGATCAGCGGGATATAGAATTTGCCCGAAAGCGGATCGTACACGTTGTTGCCCACGTAGACGAAGGAGATCAGCTTGGGCAGGTACGCCGCCATCGAGATGATAAAATATTTTACAAACGGGTATTCAAAGGAGCCGTAAAGCTGGCTTACCGTGTTGAACGGGAAGATCGGCACAAAGCGCAGCGCGAACAGCACCCACGGATCGTACTTCCCCTCGGTGGTAAAGGCGGTGTTGATGGCGGGGTGCCGGTGCAGCACCGCGTTCATCCAGCCCTCGCCCATCTCTATGCCGGTGTAGTAGCGGAACGCCACCGTAAACGCCATGCCCACGGTATCTATCAGCAGCGCCGTGGGCGCGTCGAACACCATACCGGTCATAATGTAAAGGGCGGGGTAGGGGTAGATCGGCGTAAGGCTGCGCAGGATGTATAACAAAAAAATAACGATGATGATCAGCCAGCGGTTGCCGAGCGCGGCCACCTCCTGCTCGAAGTTCTGCAGGATATCCAGATACTGCTGGTACCGTACCTGCACGCGCGGCACCCGCATGATGATAACAATCACCAATAAGGCCGCCGCCGCAATAAAACTTGCAACGCCCAGCAGCCGGAACAGCCGTATTAAAAACTTTTGATGGTCCTTTTTGTTTTCAGGCACGAAGGTCACCATTCCAGAATATGGTCATATTTATTAAATTATACTATAAAACAATGCCGCGGTCAATACCTTTGCCGTATTTGTGGAACCTGCACAAATACGCGCGTCAAAAATATATTTGACTAATTTGTTTTGTTCCTTTATAATGATATTTACAAATATTGTTAATGAATCGAGGAAAAACCGTATGGGCAAAAACAAACCTGCGGGGTCCGCAGCAAAAAAGAACTGGGGTACCACCTACACGGGAAAAGAGCTTACAGGCTATCTTGTAGGCCTTGCCGGGCAAAACATCATCTACAACATTATCGGCGTTGGTTTGGTGTTCTATTTCCAAAGCGTTATCTTTATTCCCGCCATTGCCTGTTCGCTGATTTTTTTGTTCGCCCGTATCTGGGACGCGTTCAACGATCCCATGATGGGCTCCATCGTAGATAAAACCCGTACGAAATGGGGCAAATGCAAGCCTTATCTTATGTTTGTGCCCGCCGTAATTATGGTAACCACCATTCTGCCGTTTTTCAACAGCATGTACGCGGAGCCCAAGCCTGAAATCGACCGCCTCGTAACGCTGGACAGCTTTTCCGAAACTTACCGTCCCGGAGAGAGCTATCAGGAGATCGACCGCTTTACGTATGCGGAATCCGGCTTTTTAAACAAAATGCTCGGCAAAGCCGGTGAGGAAACCGAGATTGCCATCGTAAGCCTTCCAAACGTACAGAGCGTTCTTGTGATCGAAAAAGACGCCGAAAAGAACGACGGTATCGTGGATGACGGTACGCAGAAAAGCGTATACGACGCCTATGTTAAAGAAAACGAAGGCGTAAAGGCGCAGCCTGTGGCCGAAAAGCTTACCGCTGAAACAGTCAGGGAACTGCAGAAGGAACAGATCGCCGAATTCGAACATAACGATAAAACGTACATCCTGTATCAGGTTTCCGTTGATAACCGCGTTGGTTTGCTGAAGGTGGAAAAGGACGAAGCCGGCGCCGAAAAGCTGGTGCTTTTCAATGCGGACGACGCAAAAGAGAACGCCTCCGAGCAGGATGCGATGCTCGAGAATTACAAGAGCGAAAAAGGCTTTAACAAAGCAAAGGGCGGCAGAGCCGCGCTGATCGTCGCGTGGGCGGCGTTTTCCTACGTACTGTGGGGCATGACCTATACCATCGGCGATATTCCGCTGTGGGGCGTTACCTCCCTGATGACCGAGGATCAGAAGGACCGCGCAAAGGCGCTTTCCCTTGCGCGTATCTGCGCCTCCTTTGGCGCCATCGGCATGGCGTTTACGTTTATCGCGCCCAGCTTCCAGGGCATATTCAAAGACAGGGGCTTCGGCGAGGCAAAGTCGCTGCAGTACGCGTACATATTAACCGCGATCATCCTTACCGTGTTCTCCAGCATTCTGTTCCAGTTTGCCGGCCTTTCGGTGCACGAGCGTGTGGAGCAGTCCAACGAATCCCACACGATGAAGGAAAACTTCCAAACCATGTGGCGTTGTCTGCCTTTCCGCAAGCTGCTGATCTCCGGTGTGCTGCGCAGCCCCATTCAGCTGCTTTCCACCGTTGCCATCACGCTGGTAATGTACTTCTTCTTCAATAACGATCTGCTCGGTAAGCTGAAGCCCGACGGCAAACTCAATATTGCGCTGGTGATCAAAGTGGTGCTTCTGTTCATCGGTATTATGGGCGGCATGCTGGTTTCCTCCGGCATGAGCCCCGGTATTGCAGAAAAGGTGGGTAAAAAACGCCTGTATAACATTTATTCTTTCCTCGGCGCCGTGCCGTTTGTGTTTGTGTTCATCATCTACCTTATTGCGGGCAAAAAGCTGCTGGACGAATGGGTATGGACGATCATCATCAGCCTGGTGTTCTTTGTGGCGTCGTGGGCGCAGGGCGGCCTTAACGTGCTGCAGAGCGTAATGATCGCCGACTGCGTGGATTATGAGGAATATAACAACGGCGTGCGTCCGGACGGCGTGTTCTTCGCCGGACAGAGCTTTATCACCAAGCTTTCCGCAGGTATCGCGGCGCTTATCCAGGGTATTGCGTTTGCCGTCGTCGGGTTCTCCGGCGGCCGTCTTGCGGTACTGAACTCCGCTTTGAAACGCGGTGTGGATTTCGCCGATTACAACGGCGGCAAGTACGCCATGGTCATGTTCCTGCTGGTTTCCATTCCCCCGGCAATCGGAATGATCCTTTCCGGTATCCCCACGCTGAAGTATTCGCTTACCGATGAGGAGCACACCCGCATCCTCAACGAGCTGAACGCCAAGCGGAACGGGGAAGAATAAAGTTGCCGGTTGCTAGTTGCTAGTAGCTAGTTGAAGGAAAACGCTGACGCTTTTTGATTGTATAAAATAAATATCCCAAGCCGAGGGCAATCCCGGCTTGGGAGTTTTTAGTTAGGAGTTAAGAATTGGGAGTGAAGGAGAACGCTGACGCGTTTTGATATTAAATAAGGCATTTGGCAGCGGGCGCCGGGGCGCTGTCCTTCCGCGAAGCAACTGGCTGCTAATTACCAGCTGCCAGCTGCTTCTTACCGCTGACCACTGATCACTGACCGCTTGCCGCTCTTATTGCTGACGGCAACTTGTTCCCTGTCGAATTTTCATCTTTCCGCGCCGTTTTGCTTGCATTGTGCCTGCGGATGTGGTATGCTTTTTGCAGAAAACTGTTTCCGGAGATTTTTTATGAAAAAAACAGGGTCTTTTTTTTACGGTCGGCAGCTTTTGTGCGGCGTGCTGATCAGCGCGGCCGCGTTGGCTGCCGTTTCGGTCGCGGGGCGCGCGGCGCGCGTGCCCGCCGTGCCGGAGCCTGCCGCTGCGGTGCTGGCCTCGCTGGAGGAGAACGATCCTTCGGCGGTGGAGGACGTGCTGCGCGCGCGG
>JAEEGL011891985.1_pt1 | contig 16918 bp, 13 predicted proteins | sample 9134231 | NCBI WGS metagenome assembly JAEEGL01 (sample SAMN16246548, study PRJNA631951) | gut metagenome | biome: gut microbiome; feature: rumen; material: fiber-attached | host: Bos | place: Iran: Karaj | collected 2018-10
AATTATGGTGTTCAGGTGATTGGTTGTCCTAAGACCATCGACGGTGATCTGAAGAACGATCAGATTGAGACTTCATTCGGTTTCGATACTGCATGTAAGACATACTCAGAGTTGATTGGCAACATCGAACGTGACTGTAACTCTTCTCGTAAATACTGGCACTTTATCAAGGTGATGGGTCGCTCGGCTTCCCATATCGCCCTGGAGTGTGCCCTGCAGACACAGCCTAACATTTGTCTCATCTCTGAGGAAATAGAGGCCAAGGCTCAGAGCCTTGATGATATCGTGGACCACATTGCCGCTGCCGTTGCTGTGCGTGCTGCTGATGGTAACAACTTCGGTACCGTTGTCATCCCCGAAGGTGTCATTGAGTTCATCCCCGCCATTAAGAAGCTCATCGCCCAGCTGAACGATGTGCTCGCTTTGCCTGAAGCAAAGGATCTGGGACGTTCAGAGTCTATTGACTTCGTGAAGAGTCATCTGACAGAGGAGAATCTTTCTGTATTCAACAGTCTACCTACTGGTGTAGCCCGTCAGCTGGCACTCGACCGCGATCCTCACGGCAACGTACAGGTATCTCTTATCGAGACCGAGAAATTGCTCTCAACAATGGTTGCCCAGAAGTTGGAGAAGATGAAGAAGAAGGAGATCTACAAAGGCAAGTTTGCTGCTATGCATCACTTCTTCGGCTACGAGGGACGCTGTGCTGCTCCTTCTAACTTTGATGCTGACTATTGCTATGCTCTCGGTACTTCAGCTGCCCAGCTGATTGCTAACGGAAAGACTGGCTATATGGCTGTCGTAAAGAATACGACTGCTCCTGCTGAGCAGTGGATTGCTGGTGGTGTGCCCATTACCATGATGATGAACATGGAAAAGCGAGCTGGTGAGATGAAGCCTGTTATCCGTAAGGCGCTCGTTGAGCTCGACGGTGCTCCTTTCAAGGAGTTTGCTGCTCATCGCGGCGAGTGGGCTCGTAAGACTTGTTATGTGTATCCCGGTCCTATCCAGTACTGGGGCCCGACCGAGGTTTGCGATCAGCCCACACGTACCCTCGCTCTCGAGCAGGCTAAGTAATGCCTCAACGCAAGACGACACATCCTCATAAGACATCCGGACGCCATACAAGCATTGTGCGTAAAAAGCGTCCGAATGTCTTTATTCGTCTTCTTCAACACCTTCCTAGTTGGGCATGGTGGTTAGGCGGTGCAGCTATCCTCGCTGCTTACGTCTATTTTTTCTATTATTTCTTTGTTGGACCCTTTGGCTTTCGTTTTCGTGCGCTTTATGGCGACATCAGTTATCCCGAAGGCTATGAGATTCACGGCATTGACATTAGTCATCATCAGGGTGTTATCGACTGGCAGACACTCAAAGATGAAGGAGCAATCGACAAATTCCCTGTGCGCTTCGTGATGATTAAAGCAACAGAAGGAGCTACAAAGATTGACGAGAATTTCGAGGATAATTTCTATCAGGCGCGGGAATACGGCTTCACGCGCGGTGCATACCATTTTTATAGTGTTCATTCTTCAGCCAAGGATCAGGCAGAATTTTTCATCCGTACAGTCAAACTTGAGAATGGCGACCTACCTCCGGTACTGGATGTCGAACACAAGCCCAAGAACCAGTCCGACGAAGAGTTCCAGGAGAGCATCCAACTCTGGCTTAATATGGTGGAATACCATTATGGCGTCAAGCCTATCATCTATACCTATTACAAATTCAAGATGCGTTATCTAAGCGATTCTATTTTCGACGCCTATCCCTATTGGATAGCTCACTACTATGTCGAGAAGGTCGAATACAAAGGACGCTGGAAATTCTGGCAGCATACTGATGTTGGTAAACTGCCTGGTATCAATGGTTACGTTGATTTTGACATATATAATGGTTCCTTCTACGACCTTCGCAAGATGACAATCGGCGCTCGCGAGCAGATCGGTGAAGATGCCTATAACGACTGATTTTCTTATTATCTGCGTTCCAAAAGCACAACGTTCTCAACGTGGGGCGTATGTGGGAACATGTCGACGGGTTGTACAGCGGTGACGCGATAGTCTGCGTCCATATCGTGAAGGTCACGAGCCTGTGTGGCAGGATTGCACGAGACATAGACAATACGCTTCGGGGCTGCACGAAGGATGGTCTTTACCACATCCGGGTGCATACCAGCACGAGGAGGGTCAGTGATGATGACATCAGGACGTCCATGTACGGCAATAAACTCGTCAGTGAGGATATCCTTCATGTCGCCAGCAAAGAACAACGTATTATCAATGCCGTTGATGTCGCTATTGATTTTTGCATCTTCAATGGCTTCGGGAACATACTCGATTCCTATGACTTTGCTGGCCTTACGAGCTACGAAATTGGCGATGGTGCCAGTACCAGTATAGAGGTCGTAGACAATCTCGTTGCCAGACAAATTGGCAAATTCACGTGCCACGCTGTAGAGATGATACGCCTGTTCGGTATTCGTCTGATAGAACGACTTGGGACCAACTTTGAATTTCAGGTCTTCCATCAGTTCATAAATATGGTCGTTGCCTTTGAAGGTAAGGATGTCCTGATCGCCGATGGTATCGTTGCACTTCTGATTATTGAGGTACATCAACGACGTAATCTGCGGGAACTTGTCAGCAATGTGCTGTAGCAGTCCCATAGCCTCTTTTTCACCTCCAGTTTCGTCGTAATGGAACTGGAATATTATTAACCACTCGCCACTTGCGCTATTGCGGATGATGACATCACGCAGCAGGCCTACTTGTTGGCGCAGGTCGAAGAATGAAAGACTGTGTTCCATCGCATACGAATACACCTCGTTGCGAATTTGGTTATGCAGGTCATCCATCAGCCAGCATTTTTCTATCGGTAGAATTTTGTCAAAGGCGCCGGTAATGTGGAATCCGATGGCAGGAACATCCTTCAGACTCTGACTCTCGTCGTTTGGCAGAGTCGTGATTTGCTCTTTCGTCAAGTAGCGTTTGTTGGCACAGCCGAAGTCGAGTTTGTTGCGATACTCCTGTGTATGTACTGACCCGAGAATAGTTCGGAACGGTGGCAGTTCTATCTTTCCAATACGCGTCAGTTGGTCGAACACCTGCTGCTGTTTGAATTTCAATTGCTCCTCGTAAGGAAGGTTTTGCCACTTACAACCTCCGCACACTCCGAAGTGTTGGCAGAAGGGAATCGCGCGTACCTTACTATATTCTATGATGCGAACTACTTCGCCCTCGGCAAAGGAATGTTTTTTGCGTCGAATCTGTACGTCGCACACGTCTCCAGGCACGCAGAATGGTACAAATACTACAAGGTCGTCCCAGTGAAACAGACACTTGCCTTCGGCTGCAACAGCTTCTATCGTGACGCTCTCAAGGAGCGGTAATGGTTTTTTGTTTCTTGCCATTGTTGTTTTTTAATAAGGATATTTAAGGTTGTTAGGGAGAGGGGAGTAGGGGCTATTCTCCGAGCAAATCAGGACGCAGATGGCGCGTACGATCCAGCGCCTGTTCCAGTTCCCATTCGCGTATCTTTGCCTCATTGCCAGAAAGTAGTATTTCTGGAACCTTCCAGCCTTTGTAGTCAGCCGGACGAGTGTAGATGGGTGCTGCCAGCAGGTCGTCTTGAAAACAATCGGATAGTGCGCTCTGCTCGTCACCAATGACGCCAGGTACCACACGTACAATGGCATCGGCTATCATTGCTGCTACCAGTTCGCCACCCGTCAATACAAAGTCGCCGATGGAGATCTCTTTTGTAATCAAATGGTCGCGTACGCGTTGGTCAATGCCTTTGTAGTGTCCTGCGAGAATAATGAGGTTGCCCTTCAGCGACAGTTCGTTAGCCATATGCTGGTCAAAGCGCTCACCGTCGGGCGAGGTGAAGATAACCTCGTCGTAGTCGCGCTCTGCCTTCAAAGCTGAAATGCAACGGTCGATGGGCTCACATTGCATTACCATACCCGCTGAGCCACCATAAGGATAATCGTCTATACGACGCCACTTGTCGAGCGTATAGTCGCGTAGGTTATGCAAACGAATCTCCGCGAGCCCTTTCTTTTCGGCTCTGGCCAGAATGGATTCGTGAACGAAGCCCTCCAGCATTTCGGGCAAAACCGTTATAATATCAATTCTCATAAAACTTCTTTATTATTTCGATATAGCGTTCGCCAACAGAACGGCCTGTCTCGTAGACGTGGCGCATCTGTTCGGCGTTGTGTGATATATGTCCTATGGGGATTCGCTCGTCAGGACGAATGACTAGGCAACGGCCTTCACGTTCTGCTTGAGCAACATACTCTAACTGCCTATTATACATGATATGGCGTTCTTCCAAAGCCTTAATCATATTAGGATATTTTCTCAACGACAGACGCATCAATGGCATCAGACGGTTGTGTTCCTTCTGATATCCCAATGGCTGGGTAAGGATGACCACATTACGTTCGTAGCCGTGATGTTCGAAGTATTCCAGCGGTATGGAATCACTTACTCCTCCGTCCAGCAGCTTATGTCCTTGTATCTCAACAACCTTAGATGCCAGCGGCATGGAGGCCGAAGCACGCAACCATTCCAGTTCGTCGTAGTCAACATGTTTCATATCGTGATACACCGCCTGTCCTGTTTCCACATCCGTGCAAACAATTGTAAACTCCAATGGATTACGTTCGAAGGCTGCAATATCAAACACGTCATACTCATATGGTACCACGTGGTAACCGAACTTCGCGTTAAAGTAATCGCCACTGGTCAACAATGATTTGATACCACTATAGCGTGAGTCTTTGGCAAATCGCATGTTGTAGCGAATGGCTCTTCCTATTTGTTTGGACTTGTAATTACAGCCAAAGGCAGCACCCGCCGATACGCCAATGAGTCCGTCAGGCCAGATGTCATGTTCCATCATCACATCTGTCACACCTGCTGTCCATAGTCCGCGCATGGCTCCGCCTTCGAGTACCAGTCCCTTTTTCATTCGTCTTTATCGGTTGTCTTCGTATTCGTACTGTTGAGCACTATATTTCTCCTTGGGGAAACGGAACAAATCGTCCGAAATGCCGCCAATCTTGACATTACTTATTTTTATAGTCGTATGGAAAATACCGACCTTGATGCGAACACTGATAGGGTAGCGTGTCTTCTTGTTCAAAAGACAACGAGCCTCCTTGATGCCCTTGACACCCTTCTTGGCCTTCAGCGTAATGTAGTAACCCTCATTAGAATCCTTGATGCTATAGGTGTAATTATCAGGAGAAAACTTAAACTTCGTAGCATATTTGTCACGCTCGTCTGAGTGAGCATCATAGATGACGATACGTTTCTTCTTTCGCTCTAAACGATAATACGTAACATCGTCATTCCAAGCAATATATTTCTCGTCGATAAACTTACTCTTCTTACCTTTCGTCCAGATAGTTCCTTGGGTTTTATAGATGCCGATGATATTGACGGCATAGGTTAACTGCGAACCTTGTTCGCCAAAAATCATTTTATAGGTCTCCATGAACAGGCGCCGAGCTTGTTGCGCATTTGGAGTTTCCTTTTCCTGTGCTTGCACGCCCAGTGCAGCCCATATCAAACTAATAAAAACTATCCAATATTTCATAACGGGGTGCAAAGGTACGAATAAGTGAGCAAAATGCCAAATCCCCAGGCTACTTTCTGCGTTTCAGCACAAATCTTTTAGGCAGTTTCTGCCACTTTCCGTTTTTCGGTACTTTCAAAGTACTACCTGTTTCCTGACGAAAAACGTATAAAGAATCATTCACTCGGGTCAGTGTCGCCGTCAGATCCTCGCTGCCATAGTCGTTGATGAGTTGCATTTCGGCACTCTTCTCGTCTTTAACGTTGCAAGAGGTGATAACCCAGCAGAACGAGTTATGCTCCTTGCCCAGAAATCCCGGTAACTTGCCGTAAAGCGACTGTCCCGGTACCTCTATGTCCTGGTCGTAGAAGTTGATGCGCAGATAAACGCTGTACTCATTATTATATAGGTACGCGCGAAAGGAATCGCTTTCCTGCTGTGCGAATAGCGTCGTACAGCATATTTGTAGGAGTGTAAACAGAATAATTCTCATCATAACGTTTATTTACATTTTAAAGTATTTGCGCGCCAAAGTTACTAAATCTAAATCAATAAAATGCTAACTTGTAGAAAAATAAATGTGAAAAGCGTATAGATTTTAGATTTTTTTAATTAACTTTGCCACCCAAATACATGTATTATTATGGGAAGAGACTATTTAAAGCCTGATTATATCTTCGAATCGAGCTGGGAAGTTTGTAACAAAGTAGGTGGTATTTACACCGTACTTTCTTCTCGTGCGAAGACGCTACAGGAGGAAATGAAGGATCGTATCATCTTTATTGGTCCAGATTGTTGGAAGGAGAAAGAGAGTCCCTATTTCAAGGAAGACAAGGCACTTTTTGCCGAGTGGCAGTGGGCGGCTAAGGAACAAGGTTTGAAAGTAAAGGTTGGCCGCTGGACCGTTCCTGGCGAACCGATAGCCATTTTGGTGGACTTTACTCCTTACTTTGAACAAAAGAACGAAATTTACGGTTGGCTGTGGGAACACTATAGTGTTGACTCGTTGCATGCCTATGGCGACTATGACGAGGCATCGATGTTCTCATACGCTGCTGCACTGGTGACGGAGAGCTTCTATACGTTTGGTGTCGAAAGGGGGACCTTCGCCCGCAAGACGAAAGTCATCTATCATGCCAATGAGTGGATGTGCGGTCTGGGCGCACTTTACATCAACAATAAGCTGCCTCAGATTGGTACCGTCTTTACGACCCATGCCACTAGCATTGGCCGTTCGATAGCCGGCAACATGAAACCTCTCTATGATTATCTGTTTGCCTATAATGGCGACCAAATGGCAGGAGAGTTGAACATGCAGTCGAAGCATTCTATTGAGAAGCAGACTGCCTGGCATGTGGATTGTTTTACTACTGTCAGCGATATTACTGCCACTGAGTGTAAAGAACTGATAGACAAACCTGTCGATGTGGTGCTTCCCAATGGTTTCGACAACAGTTTTGTACCTAAGGGAGCCGTATTCAATAGCAAGCGTAAGGCAGCCCGTAAGCGCCTGTTGAGTGTTGCCAATGCTCTGCTGGGCGAACAGCTCGGCGATGATACGCTGATTATTTCGACTTCTGGCCGTTATGAGTTCCGTAACAAGGGCATCGACGTGTTTGTGGAAGCCATGAACCGTCTGCTACGCGACCGCGACCTGAAGAAGAAGGTGGTTGCCTTCATTGAGGTGCCTGGTTGGGTAGGGGAGCCTCGCAAGGATTTGCAGGAACGTCTTGGCCAAACCAAGCCGCACACTGAACCGTTGGAGGTGCCGCAAGTGACTCACTGGTTGCACAACATGAGCCACGACAACGTGCTGAGCATGATGAAGTACTACGATATGCACAATCGCAAGGAGGACAACGTCAAGGTCATCTTCCTGCCATGCTATCTCGATGGTACTGACGGCATTCTCAACATGACCTACTACGATGTCGTGCTGGGCAACGACCTTTGTATTTATCCCTCCTATTACGAGCCTTGGGGTTACACCCCGCTTGAAGCAGTCGCCTTCAAAGTGCCGTGTATCACTACTGATCTTGCCGGCTTTGGACTCTGGGCCAATAAAGTGTTCGGACACTATGGCGAGCTGAAGGATGGTGTGAAGGTCATTCACCGCACCGACTACAACTATTCCGAGGTAGCTGATGTTATCAAGGATACCGTTGCAGCCTTCTCTGCTATGTCGCAGAAAGAGGTCGACGAGTGTCGCAAACATGCTGAGGCGCTGTCGAAGAAAGCCCTTTGGAGCGAGTTTATTACCTACTATCACGAGGCTTACGATATTGCCCTTCGCAAAGTAGAAGAGAGAATGAACAAATAAGATAATAATAAAAACTTTATAGTAATCGTTATGAAAATTAAAGCTGATTATGCAAATGCTCCTCAATGGAAGATGCTGACCGTCAAGGCCACCCTTCCCGAGGAATTGAAGTGTTTGGACGAGATTGCCCACAATATGTGGTGGGTGTGGAATTTTGAGGCTCGTGACCTGTTCCGTGACCTCGATCCTGAGATTTATCACGACGTGAAGCACAACCCTGTGATGTTACTCGAACGCCTGAGTTTTGAGCGCAAGCAAGCTATCCTCAAGGATAAGGCACTCATGAAGCGTATCAAAGACGTTTATGCGCAGTTCCGTGCCTACATGAATGTCAAACCCGATACTAAGCGTCCCTCTGTAGCCTACTTCTGCATGGAGTATGGTATCCACTCGGCCCTGAAGATTTACTCTGGTGGTCTGGGTATGTTGGCTGGTGACTATGTGAAGGAGGCTTCCGATTCTAATGTTGACATGTGTGCCGTAGGTTTCCTCTATCGTTTTGGCTACTTTACGCAGAGCCTGTCAATGGACGGTCAGCAGATTGCCAACTACGAGACGCAGAACTTCGGTTCTCTGCCCATCGAGCGTCAGATGGACAAGGATGGCAATCCGCTGGTTATCGACGTTCCTTACACCAATTATATGGTTCACGCTTACGTCTGGCGTGTCAACGTGGGTCGTGTGAAGCTGTACCTGCTGGATACCGACAACGAGATGAACTCCGACTTTGACAAACCGATCACTCACTCGCTCTATGGCGGTGACTGGGAGAACCGTCTGAAGCAGGAGATTCTGCTGGGTATCGGTGGTATGTTGCTGCTGAAGAAGCTCGGCATCAAGAAGGACGTCTATCACTGCAACGAGGGTCACGCTGCACTCTGCAACCTGCAGCGTCTGTGTGACTACATCGAGGAGGACGGTCTGACGTTCAACCAGGCTCTGGAGCTGGTTCGCGCCAGCGGTCTGTATACCGTTCATACTCCTGTTCCTGCCGGTCACGACTACTTCGACGAAGGTCTCTTCGGCAAGTACATGGGCGGCTATCCTGCCAAGCTCGGCATTTCTTGGGACGAATTCATCGGCATGGGTCGTACCAATCCTGACGACAAGGGCGAGAAGTTCTGTATGTCGACCTTTGCCTGCAACACCTGTCAGGAGGTCAATGGCGTCAGCTGGCTCCATGGTGAGGTTTCTAAGAAGATGTTCGCACCTATCTGGCAGGGATACTATCCCGAGGAGAACCACGTAGGTTACGTTACCAACGGTGTTCACTTCCCCACATGGGCTGCTGCCGAGTGGCTGCGTGTCTATTCTAAGTACTTCGACAAGAACTTCCTGAACGACCAGTCGAACGAGCAGATCTGGCATGGCATCTACGATTGCCCCGATGAGGAAATCTGGGCTACCCGTAAGGCTTTGAAGGCTAAGCTCTTCGAATATATCAAGGTGCAGTTCCAGGAGACTTGGTTGAAGAATCAAGGCGATCCTGCACGTGTCGTGAAGTTGGTTGAGCGCTTCAACCCCAACGCTTTGGTTATCGGCTTCTGCCGTCGTTTCGCTACTTACAAGCGTGCTCACCTGTTGTTCACCGATTTGGATCGTCTTTCACGCATTGTCAACAATCCTGAGCGTCCTGTTGTCTTCCTGTTTGCTGGTAAGGCTCACCCCGCTGACGGTGCAGGTCAGGGCTTGATTAAGAAGATTTTCGAAATCTCACAGCGTGAGGAGTTCCAGGGCAAAGTTATCTTCCTCGAGGACTACGACTTCCTGCTGGCTCGCCGCCTCGTATCGGGTGTCGACATCTGGATGAATACCCCGACACGTCCTTTGGAGGCTTCGGGTACATCTGGCGAGAAGGCCGAGATGAACGGTGTCGTCAACCTTTCCGTGAAGGACGGCTGGTGGCTGGAAGGCTATCGTGAGGGTGCCGGTTGGGCATTGACCGAGAAGCGTACCTATCAGAATCAGGGCTATCAGGATCAGCTCGATGCCGCTACTATCTACGGCTTGCTGGAGAACGAGATTATTCCTCTCTACTTCAATCAGGACAAGAAGACTGGCGTCTCGAAGGGTTGGATCAAGGTTATCAAGAACTCGATAGCTACGATTTCTCCTCACTACACCATGAAGCGTCAGTTTGACGGCTACTATTCTAAGTTCTACGAGAAGCAGGCTAAGCGTTTCAAGGAACTTGCAAAGAACGACTATCGTCTGGCCAAGGAGATTGCTTTGTGGAAGGAGACCGTTGCCGAGCGTTGGGATGCCATCAGCGTCGTCAGCTCGGAGTCTACCGCTCCTCAGTCTGGCCTCCATGAGACGGGTGTTGAGTACACGCTGCGCTATGTCATCAACGAGCAGGGTCTTGACGACGCCGTAGCTTTGGAGAAGGTCAACGTCTCCACTGATAAGGATGGCAACGAGCACGTATTCTCTATTGAGCCGCTGAAGATGGTGAAGAAGGAAGGCAACAATTACATCTTCGAAGCAGTTCATGCGCCTAAGCAGTCTGGTCAGTACAAGAGTGCCGTCCGCATGTATCCGAAGAACAAGAACCTGCCTCACCGTCAGGACTTCTGCTACGTGAAGTGGCTTGAATTGCCCACAGGAAACGCATAATCTGACGAATAAACAGGAGAAAACCGACGATGGGACAAACCGACTTGGACATACTCGACGAGCGTGAAGTGTCGTTCCCGCCGGCACATACGGCGGAGCACTTGCTCAACCAGACGATGATTCGGTTGTTCGGTTGTGAGCGTTCCTACAATGCCCACATCGAGCGCAAGAAGAGCAAGATGAGCTTCCGTCTCGATCGTAAGCCGTCGCGACAGGACGAGAAGATGATTGAGCAGGAAATGAATCGCCTGATTGACGAAGACCTGCCTGTCACCTTCGAGTTCGTCAGTCGTGACGAGCTGCCCGAGGGGATCAGTCTCGAACGCCTTCCTGATGATGCCGGTGATACCGTGCGACTGGTGCGCATTGGCGACTATGACGTCTGCCCCTGCATCGGAAAACACGTCCGCTCGACAGCGCAGATAGGCCGGTTTGAGATGCTTGGCACCAATTGGGACGAACACGAGCGTTCCTTCCGGGTTCGGTTCAAGATTATCCAATAGAGATATTCGTACCGTCTGGATAATAGTAAACATTGACGTCGTTTTATCATTCATCGTCGCAGTTTTATCATCCATCGACGCAGTTTTATCAAACATTGTCGCAGTTTTAACTTTTACCCGTACTTAACGACCGTTTAAGTACGGGTAAAATGCTTTTTTACTAGGCACAGTCAACGTTCTTTCCGGGCGCAGCCAACGTCCTTTCCTGGTATTGTCAACGTTCTTTCCGAGCCTTATCAGCGTTCTATGGGCAAAGTTTTTGCGGAAAGGTTTTGCGGTTTGAGATTTATTTGTTACTTTTGTGGCGCAAAAAGATAAGAACACGAAAGAAATGATGAAACGAACAATGAGATACTGGCTGCTGGCAGCGGTTTTGGCACTGGGTGCGGAGACGGCGCTGGCACAACAGGTGTTTAAGGACCTGCACGAGGTAAAGAAGAAGGAAACCATCTTCGGAATAGCGCGCGACAACGGGCTGACAGTGCAGGAATTGATAGACGCAAACCCCGAGATGAACCAGCCGGGCTATGAGCTGAAGAAGGGTGACATCATCAAGATTCCGTTTAAGAAGGGTCAGGAACCGAAGGACAACGTGAACCCGATGGCGGAAACACCGGTGAGGGCGAAAGCTGGCGTGACGGACATGAGGAACAGGGAGATTCGCATCGGCGTGATGTTGCCATTGCACAACGACAACGGCGACGGCAAACGCATGGTGGAGTACTATCGCGGTGTACTGATGGCGCTGGACAGCTTGAAGGCGAACGGCATTTCGACGGACATCCGTGCGTGGAACGTCCCTGAGGACAAGGACATCCGGCTTACGTTATTGGAAGACCATGTTGCCGACCGCGACTTGATTATCGGCCCGCTGTACACGAAGCAGTTGAAGCCGCTGGCGGACTTTGCGAAGAACAACGGTATCAGGGTGCTCATTCCGTTTAGCATCAATTCCACCGAGGTGTACGACAACGACTGCCTGTATCAGGTGTTCCAGAACGGCAACACGCTGAACGAGTCCTATGTGTTCCGATTCTACGAACGTTACAAGAACTCGCACGTGGTCATCATCGACTGCAACGACTCGACAAGTACGAAAGCTCCGTTCACGTCGACTCTGCGTCGTAAACTAGAGCAAGAGGGAATGACATACTCCATTACGAATCTGAAGTCGAGCGAGGCGCAGTTCAAGAAGAGTTTCTCGACGGCAAAGCCTAACGTCGTGGTGCTGAACACCAGCCGCTCGCAGGAGTTGAACCTGGCCTTTGCCAAGTTGAACGGCCTGCTACTGACGAGTCAGGGACTGAAGATTTCAATGTTCGGATATACGGAATGGCTGATGTACACGCGCCAGCATTTGGACAACTTCTATAAGTTCGATGTCTGCGTGCCAACGACGTACTACATGGATCCGCTGTCGCCTCGCACGACGCGTTTCAACCAGAAATACCGCTCGAACTTCAAGCAGGATATGCAGAAATACCATGCGAAGTTTGCCGCCACGGGGTTCGACCACGCATACTTTATGGTGAAGGGGCTGCACATGTACGGCAAGAACTTCTTTGGCGCTTCGGGGACGGTGGGATATACCCCCGTGCAGACGCCGCTGCACTTTGAGCGCATTGGCAACGGCGGCATGATGAACCGTACGGTGATGTTTGTACACTACACGCCCGAACAGCGCGTGGAAACCATCAAATTCTAAAGCACGATGAGAAAACTGCTGATACTGATGCTGTTGCTGCCGATGGTTGCGAAAGCCCAGGTGGGTGAATACCGCACCGACTTTGCCGTCGGCGTAAATGGCGGATATACGATGAGTCAGGTGGCGTTCCAACCCGATGTGCCTGAGGGCTGGTTGGGCGGACTGACGGGCGGTGTATCGTTTCGCTACACCTGCGAGAAATACTTCAAGAGCATCTGCGCCATCGCGGCTGAGGTGAACTACAGCCAAATGGGATGGAAGGAGGATATTCAGGACAAAGACAACAATCCCGTGTATTATGTTGACGACCCGGAGAAGCAGAACCCGCTAAAATACGAGCGGCGCATCAACTACATCCAGATTCCGGTGATGGCCCGTATGGGTTGGGGTCGCGAGCGCAAGGGCTTGCAGGCGTTTGTCCAGCTTGGCCCGCAGATAGGCATCTACATGAGCGAGTCGACCAGTACCAACATCATACCCGGAAAGGCTACACAGACGCAACGTTCGTCGGTGGTGACGGCGCAGGAGAGTATGCCTGTGGAGAAGAAGTTTGACTACGGTGTTGTCGGCGGCGCTGGTATCGAATACTCGCATCCGAAGATAGGCCATATACTGTTGGAAGGCCGTTACTATTTTGGTCTGGGCAACATCTACGGCAATACGAAGCAGGACTATTTCGGCAAGTCGAACCAACAGGCTATTGTCATCAAGATGAGCTATCTGTTTGACATTGTCCGCACGAAGAACGACAAGATAAAGTAACTCGACACTTATAAACTAAAAAAACTCAATAACTATGTTTGAAGGACAACCGAAAGGACTATTTGCGTTGGCACTGGCCAACACCGGCGAGCGCTTTGGTTATTATACCATGCTGGCCGTTTTTGCTTTGTTCCTGAGAGCGAACTACGGACTGTCGCCTGCACTGGCTGGCACTATCTATAGTGCGTTTCTCATGTTAGTGTATTTCTTCCCGCTCATCGGAGGTATCATGGCCGACAAGTTTGGTTTTGGCCGTATGGTGACAACGGGTATCCTGATTATGTTTGCGGGCTACCTGCTGCTATCGGTACCCTTGGGCGGAGACAGCGTGGCACTGGTCGTGATGCTGGCGGCACTGCTGCTTATCGGCTTCGGAACGGGACTGTTTAAGGGTAACCTGCAAGTGATGGTGGGTGACCTGTACAACGATCCGAAGTATGCAGACAAGCGCGACGCGGGGTTCTCCATTTTCTATATGGCCATCAACATTGGTGCACTGTTTGCACCGACAGCAGCCATTAAGATTAAGGAATATGCCGAGACGGCACTGGGGTATTCGTCGAACGACGCCTATCACTTCTCGTTTGCCGTGGCATGTGCATCGCTGATTCTGTCGATAGCTATCTATTACTTGTTCCGCTCGACATTCCGCCACACAGAGGGTGGTAAGAAGAAGGCTGCTGCCGCTGACACCGCTCCCGTCGAAGAGTTGTCGAAGGAAGAGACCAAACAGCGCATCGTGGCTTTGTGTCTGGTATTCGCCGTCGTCATCTTCTTCTGGATGGCTTTCCACCAGAACGGCTTATCGCTGACTTATTTCGCCGATGAGTTTACGGCGCAGTCGGCTGAGGGCCTGCAGGCTATGTGCTTCAACGTATGGAACCTCGTGGCCGTTATCTTCATTGTTTACGCGTTGTTCTCGCTGTTCCAGAGCAAGACCTCAAAGGGCAAGACCATTTCGGTCATCGTCATCATTGCCGCTATAGCATTCCTCTGTCTGCAGTATGATCCTGAGACAGGCGTGACCGTTTCTGCTCCTATCTTCCAACAGTTCAATCCGTTCTACGTGGTAGCGCTGACGCCTGTGTCAATGGCTATCTTCGGTGCGTTGGCTGCCAAGGGCAAGGAACCCTCGGCCCCGCGTAAGATTGCTTACGGTATGATTGTGGCTGCTATTGCTTACGCGCTGATGGCCTTCGGCTCGTTCGGGCTGCCTATGCCGCAGACAACAATGGGTGCCGACGGCAATCCTGTGGCTGTCCACGTGGCTGACGTAACGCCGAACCTGCTGATTTTGGTTTACCTCGTGCTGACCTTCGGCGAGCTGTTGCTGTCGCCTATGGGCATCTCATTCGTCTCGAAGGTGGCTCCCCCGAAGTACAAGGGTATGATGATGGGTGGCTGGTTTGTGGCTACGGCCATCGGCAACCAGCTCGTTGTTGTTGGCGGTCTGTTGTGGGGCGCCGTTCCCCTTTGGGTGTGCTGGAGCGTCTTCCTCGGCGTGTGTCTCGTTGCCGCCATCTTTATGTTTGCGATGATGAAGCGACTGGAGAAAGTATGCTAAGTTTGCTACTGGCATCATGGTTGACGCTCGTGGAACTGAACTGCGAGAATCTCTTTGACTGCCAACATGATTCACTGAAGCAGGACACCGAGTGGTTGCCTGCTTCAGTTCGTAAATGGACTCCCGCACGCTATTGGCGCAAGGTGAATAGCATTGGGCAGGTAATACTGTCGTGTCAGGACGATGGCGTGCCCGACCTCGTGGCATTAGTGGAGGTGGAGAACGATTCCGTCATCCATGATCTGACGAGACGTTCCCTGTTGCGACATGCGGGATATGAATACTTGATGACGCAATCGCCGGACGTCAGAGGTATTGACGTGGCGCTGTTGTACCAGCCAATGACGTTCCGACCGCTGTGCTGCGACTATTTGGAGGTGGAGCCGCTAGATGGGATGCGGCCTACGCGTGACGTGCTTTATGTTCAGGGGGAAACCCTGAACCGCGGACATACCGCGGTCGCGGGTTCTCCCCGCGACCATAGTGACACTTTGCACGTGTTTGTGGTTCATGCGCCGAGCAGGTTTGGCGGTGAACATCCGACACGCCCTAACCGTCGGGTAGTCATGGAGCGGATTATGCAGGTTGTCAAGGGGTTACCGGAGGATGCTAAAGTCATTATTGCCGGCGATTTCAACGACTATGCCGATAGTCCGTCGTTGCAGTATTTGGAGCAAGAAGGGTTGCACAATGTTACCCGCGAGGCGCGCGGCAGTAACGGTGCTCAAGGGACATACCGCTACCAGGGAGAGTGGGAGAGCATTGACCACGTGCTGGTCAGCAGTGTTCTGCGCTATTTTGTCGCGCAGGTTTATATCAACGATGCTCCGTTTCTGTTAGAGGAAGACAAAAAATACGGAGGAGTCAAGCCCCTCCGCACTTATAATGGTTATCGCTATCAGCGTGGATTCAGCGATCATCTGCCGCTTGTCGTCCGTTTTCGCTTCTAACTTTTCACTCTTATCTTTTATCTCTTAACTCTTGATATTGGGTTCTTCGAGTCCGATACCCTTCTTCTTGTCGACGGCCTTCAAAACGAAACCGAGGATGAGTGCGGCAACACCTAGACCAGCTAGCATGAGCAGGGGTGCCGTATAGTCGAACTTCGTGGGGTCGGTAACGCCGGGGTTTGTCTTGTCGAGCACCTTGCCGATAAGCAGCGGGAACAGCCACAAACCGATGTTCTGAATCCAGAAGATGAGGGCATAGGCCGAACCAATGACCTTGGCGTCAACCAACTTGGGAACACTGGGCCACAGCGAGGCGGGAACCAGCGAGAACGAGGAACCGAGCACGAGGATGGTGACGTAGGCAATGACGATGCCGCCGACGGCTGAGTCCTTGAACAGCGGCAGGATGAAGGCGAACGTCAGGTGGCAGGCGATGAGCAACAGTGAACCGAGCACGAGCATCGAGGCTGCCTTACCCTTATGGTCGACGTATGAACCGAGGATTGGCGTGATGAGCACGGCCAGCAAGGGGAATACGGCGAAGATACTTTCTGCCGACTGACGCATATAGCCCATATAGCAATAAATAACGAGGGCGACAATCGATATGGCAAGCAAGCCGAACTTGCTCGAACTCTTCTTTTGGAAGTTGCTGGCGAAACCTGCGGCGGCCACAACGAGCATGATGATATACTGCACGATGGTCACGTCGGGCTGTGCCCAGAACGAATCGCTTGCAGGCTCGGTGAGTGTCAGGTTACACTGCAGCATGTTCACGGCGTACTTCTGGAAGGGGAAAATGGCTGAATAATACAGCACGCACAGCAGGGCGACGAGCCAGAAGCCAAGGTCACTGAGTATAGTGCCGATGTCGCTAATCTTGAAGGGATCGTCCTTCTCCTCAGCCTCACC
>JAEEGL012373724.1_pt1 | contig 16918 bp, 14 predicted proteins | sample 9134231 | NCBI WGS metagenome assembly JAEEGL01 (sample SAMN16246548, study PRJNA631951) | gut metagenome | biome: gut microbiome; feature: rumen; material: fiber-attached | host: Bos | place: Iran: Karaj | collected 2018-10
GATGTTATTAAATCCAGCGAAAAAAGCTGCCAGTTTGCGGCTTCAAAGCTTATGAATGCAGACAGTCTTCTTTATATCGGTCGTGGACTTGACTATGCACTCAGCATGGAAGGTTCTTTAAAACTTAAAGAAATTTCTTACATTCATTCCGAAGCATATGCGGCAGGCGAGTTAAAGCACGGTACAATCTCACTTGTTACAAGCGAAATGCCGGTGGTTGCAGTTGCTACACAATCGGATCTTTTTGAAAAGACCGTAAGTAACATAAAAGAAGTTAAGGCAAGAGGCGCAAAAGTTACTCTTATTTGCAAAGAATCGGATAATGTAGACGAAGACGTAGCGGATTATCTTGTTAAGTTGCCTGTTATAGACGACGTATTTATGCCTATCTTGGCATCGGTACCTTTGCAGCTTATTGCTTACTATACATCGGTTCTTAAAGGCTGCGATGTGGACAAACCTCGTAACCTTGCAAAATCGGTTACTGTTGAATAAAGATTTTATCAAGCTTGATAATTAATCTTTATTTAAGTAAAATAATAATTAGTTTAACGGATAATAAACAAAAACTTTTTGAAAGCCTTTTTGGCATCATTCATTATGAAAAAATTTTTTAGAAAAAGGAGAGAAATATGTCAACAAAAGCGTTTTACAAAAAAAGCGAAATAGGTCCGGGCAAAGTGGGCTTCTCAAAGACACGTTCTATCATCGAAGCTGCTTTCTACGGCAACAATGTTGTTAAAGTTAACAATTTGCAGGAAGCTTACGAGCTTGCTAAAAATTCACCGGGAACCGTGGTAACGGATATGCCGGTATATAACGGAGAATCCTTCGGTCTTCCAAAAGATGCTCAGGTTCTTTTGTTTAATGATGGTTCGGTAACAGGTAGATGTGCCGCAGCAAGAAGAATTATCGGCGAGCCTGATGTTAATCAAACAGATCTTGATAAAAAACTTATGGATGCCGTTTACGATACAAGATGGCAGACAATGTACCATGCCGAAGTTTACATCGGCTTGGATCCTGAATTTATGGTTAAAGCTCATCTTCTTATTCCGGAAGGAGAAGAAAACATCCTTTATTCTTGGATGTTAAACTTCCAGTATATGTCGGAAGAATATCAGAAGATGTATGCAGGTTCAAAACCAATCGAAAACGAAGCTGACATTTACATTTTCTCCGATCCTCAATGGGCTCATGACGAGCATCCTTTGGGACTTACATATTTTGATACAGAGCACAACTGTGCCGCACTTCTCGGTATGAGATATTTCGGTGAGCACAAAAAAGGTACTCTTACAATTGCTTGGGCTATCGCCAACAGACACGGCTATGCAAGCTGCCACGGCGGTCAGAAACGTTATAAACTTGCAGACGGAAGCACATACGTTGCATCTGTATTCGGTCTTTCGGGCTCGGGTAAATCAACACTTACACATGCTAAACACGGCGGCAAATATGATGTAACGGTTCTTCATGATGATGCATTTATCATTAATACGGAAACATGTTCATCAATTGCTTTGGAGCCTACATATTTCGATAAAACAGCTGACTATCCTGTAGACAGCCCTGATAACAAATACCTTCTTACGGTTCAAAACTGCTCGGCTACAATGGACGAAGACGGCAAAATCGTGGTTGTAACAGAGGATGTAAGAAACGGTAACGGTCGTGCCATTAAGTCAAAACTTTGGTCACCGAACAGAGTAGACAAGATTGACGAACATGTGGATGCTATTTTCTGGATTATGAAAGATCCTACAATTCCACCTGTAGTTAAACTTAAAGGCGCATCACTTGCAGCTGCAATGGGCGCAACACTTGCTACAAAACGTTCATCTGCAGAACGTCTTGCACCGGGCGTAGATCCTGATGCATTGGTAGTTGAGCCATACGCAAACCCATTCAGAACATATCCTTTGGCTAACGACTACAGCAAGTTCAAAAAACTCGTTGAAGAAAAGAACGTTGATTGCTATATCGTTAACACAGGCGATTTCATGGGCAAGAAAGTTCAGCCAAAAGATACACTTGGTGTTCTTGAAGCTATCGTTGAAAAACGTGCTGAGTTTAAACAGTGGGGTCCTTTCTCGGATATCGAAATCTTCGAGTGGGAAGGCTTTGTTCCGGATATGAACGACAAAGATTACCTTGCAAAACTTAAAGCAAGAATGAAAGACAGACTTGATTTCATCGAATCCAAAAACACTCTTAAGGGCGGCTATGACAAGCTTCCTGAAGATGCTTACGAAGCAATCAAGAAAGTTATCGATGAATTAAAATAGTTAATTATTCGATTTAATTAAAAGATAAAAAAATAAGCGGTTTTCAAAAAACCGCTTATTTTATTATTGCTTTTATTATTCGTAATAATTAATCGTCTCATTCAAGTCAAAATCATTGGGATTTCTGTCGTGTGACATTTGAATGAGTGTCTTATATTGTTCGTTTGTTATCGGCAATATAAAAAATTGGGTTCCGGATGACTCTGATTTTACATTATCGAAACTTGTATAAGAAACATTAATTAACTGCATATCAGAGTTGAATTTGTTGTCTTTTGCCGACTCCAAAAAGGATATTATGCTTTGCATTTCTTCATCCGAGTAATCCCTGCTGATATTTAACGGATTATAATTAAAATCGTTAAATGTCTTTTTCATAGTGATAGAGACTTGATCCACATTGTATTGCATGATACCGAAGATGTCCAGGGTAATGTCTTTGCAACCATCGTCGCTTAAAACATCATTCTTTAATTCAGCTATAACTTTGTCTATATCTTCACTTTCGCTTTCCATTAATAAAGTAAAATATTTTTCCGCTATTTCGGGCATATCGCTTTTTATCGGAAGAGAAGCGGTGTAGCTGCCTGTATCATCATATATGTTAACGAATAGTGTAGTGTAAACCGTTTGCGATTCGTTATTTGCAAGAATCGCATTTTTAAGCAAATCTTTGTGAGACATGGAATTATAATAATCATAAATCATATTATATAATTCTTTTGTCTGCTTGCCGGTTAATGCATATGGCGAATCAATGTAAATATAGGATTTATCTTCTATTTCGTCGTATTTAGGTATGTATTTGATGCTGTTTACATAATCCGGATCCTCGGACAAGCGGTCAATAATTGTCTTTAAGTCCTCATTGTCAAGGGTTATGATTCGCTGTTTTGACAAACCTCCGCTGTTAATGCTTACGGCAAGATGATGATCGTCGTAATCCATGTATTTGTATTCTTTTACATATTCGCAATCTTCTTTTAAAGCATCGGAGATTATTTCTTTTATTTCATCATCCGTAATTTTGTAATTCTTGGTACCGGTCAAAAAGTAGGAATTATCATTGCTCATATAATTACCGTTTAAGCTTGATTCGCAAAAATCGATATTTATATATGCTATTTCATCTTTTGTTGGCTGATAATTCAATATGCTGTTGTAGCCAATATACATAAAGAGTAAAATAAGCATATTTGCAATTGCCACGAAAAGCAGCTGCTTTGCGGATTTGGCCAGATTTTTCGCAGACTTTGTGGCTATTATGTCATAGACAAAATACACAACAATCGCAACTACATACAGTATTACGATTAAGAAAATAATAATTTCCGAGTAATTTCTGTCAAAAATAATACTGTTGGCAATTAAATAAATAGGCGCAAGGCATATTACAAGGCAGATAATAATGCGGAAGGCTGCCTGTAGGGCCGGTGTCGGCGCCGCAAGCCCCGCACTTTCGCTTTTTCTTTTCTTGAAAACGAAAAGAGCGATTATTAAATATATAAATCCAAGCACAAGTGTATATATTATGCTTTTTAGACTAAACAGCCCATTGCTTAATCCCATAACCGTTGTATATGTTGAAAAATAAATGTTATAAGAGCTGTCAATAAAAGGCAATGACATTAAGTCGCCTCTGACAATAGGAATGTTGCCGAGTACAATTGCAGTAGTTACGGTTATTACGATTCTTGGTATTAAAAGAATCATAAAGGACACAACAAAGTTGTTGAAAATATTTCCCGTTAAGCTCATGGCCAATGAAACCGTTGCCACAAGATAAAACGAAGCAACCAAAACGCCTATGGAAACCACGAAGATGCTTGAGCTGCTTACCACGTAGGTCGAGGACATAAAAAGTGATGTGATAACACTTATTAAGGTTGAACCCACCGTAAGAATTACAATCCAAATCATTATGCCGGTTACCATTGAAACAAAGATTGTGCTTCTTTTTTTAGGTACCGCATGGAAATAATCGCAGGCATTTCTGTGATTTAAAAAGTTAAATACTACCAATGTGAATATTGGCGCAAAAGCAAAATAAATCAAGAAAATAAAGGGATGTACGTCGTATAGAGTGTAGTTGCGAACACCCACATTTCCACCGTCTACGGCATTTGTATTCATAAGGTAAATAAGAATCGGAAAAGCGATTGCTTCGATTGCAAGTATTACGGCAAGAGTGATGCCCAGTACTTTTAATCGCCTTATGGTATCTTTTATTATTGCAAAATCAAATAATTTATTCATAATTAAAATTCCTCCCCTTGTTTTACAGTGGCAATACATTGTCGAATGTGTAGCCTAAACTTTCCGTTTCGTAAGTAAATACTTCTTCCAAAGAAAGGGGAAGAACATCAAGAAGTATAGGATTCATGGCTTTGAGCTTATTAACCGTTTCATCCTTATCTCCTCTTATAATGAGGCTTGCAACGGAAGCTGTTTTTGAAAAGTGAAGCATTTCGATGCCCGTAAATTTATTCTTATCATAATCTTCATTAAAAGCGATTTGAACCTTAAAGAGAGAAGTTTTAAGGTTTTGAACGTCACTTTCGAATACAAGACCGCCGTTATGCAAAAGTGCAAGCTGATCGCAAGTATCTTCAAGCTCGCGAAGCGAGTGAGATGTAATGATTGCTGTTGCGTTTCTTTCGATTACATCATTACAAATAAGCCCTTTTACAAGACTTCTCATAACCGGATCCAGCCCGTCAAAGGTTTCGTCAAAGAAGTAATAATCCGCCTGACAAGAAAGAGCAAGAATAATTGCCACCTGTCTTTTCATACCCTTTGAAAAAGTATTTATGGATGCAAACGGATTGAGTTTGAAAGAATCCGTAAGATACATAAATCTGTTCATATCGAAATTCTTGTAATAAGACTTGTAAAACTTTGCCATTTTGTCCATGGAGGAGCCGCTAAGGAAAAACAAATCATCCGGAACATAGGCAAGTTTTTCTTTTATTTTAGGATTTTCGTAAACTGCCTCATCATCTATAAGGACGCTGCCGCTTTCCGATTTGTAAACACCCGTGATAATGCGAAGGAAGGTTGATTTGCCCGCACCGTTGGAACCAACCATCCCATATATGCTTCCTTTGGGGATATTGCAGTTTATATTGTTTAATGCCGTAAAGTTGTTAAACTTTTTTGTGACATTTTCTGCTTTAATCATATTAACTCTCCCTTCAGCCCTTTGATTTCTTTGAATCATAGGCTTCATCAACACATTTTAAAACATCTTCTTTAGGAACCCCGGCAAGAGCCAGCTCGCCTATAAAATCGGTTAACTCCCCAAGTTTACCCGCTTTATTGGCACTGAGTACGTCGAGTGCATTTTCCGTAACATAGCAACCTCGGCCCGGAACGGAGTAGATAATGCCTCGTCGGTCCAGCTCGGAATAGGCTTTTTGAATTGTGTTCGGATTGATGGACAATTCAATTGAAAGACCACGTACCGACGGTACCTGATCGCCTATTTTCAATATTCCTTTTAAGACAAACGATTCAACCTGCTCGATTATTTGTTCGTAGACAGGAGTTCGCGACATAGTGTCTATTTGGAACATATTAACCTCCTGTGGCTTAACTGACGTTAAGCCTTCTTTGCAACCTATACATATTACTAGTGAAATTAGTGTACTATTATATGTAGTACACTAATCATACACCATTTAAAATCCCTTGTCAATCGTGTTGTTTCAAATAAATTGCACCCTTTTAGTACAAATAATAAAACAATGTGAAATGGGCAAGCGGTAGATTTTTAAGCTCAAAAATGGTATGATATTTTTAGTATGTTTTAAGGAGCAATTTATGGCTGAAATTATTAAAGGAAAAGATGTTGCTGCTAAAATAAAAGAGCAAATTTCCAAAGATTTAAAGAAACTTGACGGTGTTAAACCAACACTTGCAATCGTTAGAATAGGAGAAAACGCAAGTGATGTTTCTTACGAGCGAGGAACGGTTAAAACCTGCGAAGAAGCAGGCATTGAATGTAAGGTTTTTGCCTATCCGGAAGATATTTCAATGGACGATTTCGTAAGAGAATTCAAAGGCATTAACGAAGATAAAGACATTGACGGCATCTTGGTTTTCAGACCGATGCCTTCGCAAATCGATGAAAAGGCAATTTGTGCCATGATAGATCCAGAAAAAGACATGGATTGTATGAGTCCCGTTAACCAAGCAAAGGTGTTTTTGGGAGACGATAGCGGTTATGCACCATGTACGGCCGAAGCCGTTATGGAAATGATAGATTATTCCGGAGTGGAGATTGCCGGAGCAAATGCGGTTGTTATAGGCAGAAGCGAGGTTATCGGAAAACCCGTAAGCTTTATGCTTCTTAAGAAAAACGCAACCGTAAGCATTTGCCATTCTTACACAAAGGACATTAAAAAGCTTATAGATGATGCGGATATAGTGCTTTGTGCCGTAGGCAAGGCCGGTTTTTTGACGGAAGATATGGTTAAAGATTCCAAGGATTTATCCGTATTTGATGTGGGCATTAATTTTGAAAACGGTAAAATGTGCGGTGATGTGGCCTATGATAAGGTTTTGCCGTATTGCAAAAATATTACTCCGGTTCCCGGCGGCGTGGGCGGAGTAACCAATGTTGTTTTAAGCAGTCATGTGGTAAAGGCAGCGCTTAAAAAACACTAAAGGGTGGTTTTATGGACGAACAAAAAGATTTTGTATTGGACGAAGAAGTGATGAAAATCATCAAACAACACTTCTTTAAAGAAAGCATTAATCTTGAAAATATGCGAATGGAAATCGAAGAAGAGAGACGAAAATTCGAGCGGGAAAAGCGAGAGTTTGAGTCTGTTATGGATGCAAAGGAAAGCATGTATCAGCTTTCCAGAAACCAGCTTTTGAGAGAACGAAAAACCTTCGATCAACAGCTTAATGTGCTTAAGGTTGAACTAAGAAAGCTGGCAAACGAAAAAGAGCAGCTTAAAAAAGACAGAGCAGCCTTCGAAAGCGTTAAAAACAAGTTCTCTTATTTTTCAACGTCCGACAGCAGAGCTATTCAAAGCATTTTCTTTAAAGGGCTTACAAGCCCCGACAAGATTCGTCAGCGTTACAAAGACTTAACGAAGATCTTTCACCCGGATAATATGAACGGTGACGATGAAATGATGAAAATGATTAACCTTGAATATGACAACATTAAAAAGGACTAAGAAATGATTAGCATTGAAGATATCATAGAAATTGCAAATGCCAACGGGGCGACGGATGTGCATTTAAGCGTGTCATCTCCTCCGAAAATGCGAATAAAAGGGGAACTTCAGGATATGAAATATCCGGCATTGGATGTTCATACCTGCGATCAAATCATTAAATCGGCAATGAACGAGGCTCAAAAAGAAACACTTGAAAGATGCGGAAATGTTGAGTTTTCCTACAACTTCGAAAATATAGGAAGATGCAGAATCGCCGCTTTTAAGCATATGGGCAACTTGGCCGCATCTTTAAGAATAGTTAACCAAAAGATTCCCAATACCGTAGAGCTTAGGCTTCCGCCGGAAATCATAAATGTTTACAGACAAAAGTCGGGACTGGTGCTCTTTGCCGGCAATGCGGGCAGCGGTAAATCCACGGTTATCGCTTCTTTAATCGATCTTATTAACGAAAACAGGAAAGTGCATATATTAACCTTGGAAGAACCGGTGGAATACATTCATCAAAACAAAGCTGCGGTTATTTCTCAAAGAGAAATCGGCTCGGATGTGGCAAGCTTTGAGGAAGGTCTGAAGGTTGCCGCAAAAGAGGATGCGGATGTGGTTTATTTTGAGAATTTTTCCGCGCCTGAGGTTATGGAAAGAGCCATGGAACTTGCCGAAAGCGGGAAACTCGTTATTTCCTCCGTTAAAACCTATGGAAGTATCTATGTTTTGGAAAGAATCATTGACAGCTTTCCGCCGGACAAACGTCATCAAATCAGGCTTATTTTGTCCAATGTGCTTGTTTGCATAGTGTCCAGAAAACTTACACATATAAAGGATAAGGATCCTTTGATAAACTACGAAATTTTGGATGTTAACGAAGAAATTCGAGATGCCATCGCAAAAGATGACAAACAGACCATTAAATCAAATATAATATACAGAGGATAAACATACAAAAACCAATAAGTATCTTGTCTTATTGGTTTTTTTGTGCTAATCTTTTAATGCAAATTAATCTTTATTTATATTATTCCAAAGATTTCCGGATTTTAAGCTTTGCTTAAATATCAAAATCTTTAAAAAATCAGACTCTTAAATACAATCCGAGAAAAATTAAATATTTTATTGTTTATAGGAGGAATACTATGTTTTGCAGTGTTTTTTCGGCTGCTCTTTACGGAGTTTCCTGCCTTAAAGTCAGTGTGGAAGTGTCGGTAAGCGGCGGGCTTCCAAACTTTCAAATGGTGGGACTCTTATCTTCCGAAGTGCGTGAAGCAAAGGAAAGAGTAAGTGCGGCGGTTACAAATTCGGGATATGAGATTTTCTCTCGAAAAATTACGGTAAATCTGGCTCCGGCGGATATAAGAAAAGAAGGTTCGGCCTTTGATTTGCCAATAGCCATGGCGATTCTTTGCGGCCTTGGTTTTGTAAATGACAAGTGTATGGAAGATACCATATTTGCCGGAGAGCTGGGCCTTGACGGCTCGTTAAAAGAAATAACGGGGATTTTACCCATTGCGGTTATGGCCTATGATGAAAATATCAAAAGGCTTATTGTGCCGGCGGGAAATGTAAGAGAAGCAGCCTTGATAGAAGGAGTAGAGGTGTTGGGCTTTGAGTGCCTTAAAGATATTGTGGATTATTATAACGGTGAAAAAGCGGAAGTTGTAGTGCCGGGTAAGAGACAAGGGGAACAAAAAGACATTGACTATGCGGATTTTAAGGATATTTTGGGCCAGCAAAATGCCAAAAGAGGAGCGGAAATTGCCGCGGCCGGCATGCACAATCTTTTGCTTATAGGGCCTCCGGGCTCCGGCAAAACCATGATTGCCAAGCGTATTCCATCAATTTTACACAGCTTATCAAAAGATGAGATGCTTGAAGTCGCAAAGGTCTACAGTATTATGGGTATGCTAAATCCCGACACTATGTTTAAAAGGCCTTTCAGGGAACCTTCAAATACCGTGAGCCTTGCGGGACTTATGGGAGGAAAGGCAAATCCCCGCCCGGGAGAAATCACCCTTGCAAACAAAGGTGTTTTGTTTTTGGATGAATTTCCCGAATTCAGGCGCGAAACAATAGAAGCATTAAGACTTCCTTTGGAGGAGAAAAAAATAAGGGTATCCAGAAGCGGAGGAACGGTTACATTTCCCGCGGATTTTATGCTGGTGGCCGCAATGAATCCTTGTCACTGCGGATACTATCCCGACAGAAACAAATGCAATTGTTTGGAAAGGGATATTAAGAAATATCAAAGCAAGGTTAACGGACCGATTTTGGACAGAATCGACCTTTGCGCAAAAACAGAACAAATCGACATTATCAGTCAAAGAAGATCTTATAAATCTGAGAATAAATCAATCATCGAAGATTCCAAAACAATTAAAGAAAGAGTGGATAGGGCGGCCCTTATTCAATTTGAAAGATACAAGGATAAATCAAACAAATTCAATTCGGGTCTTGAAAATTCGGAGCTTGAAAAGTATTGCGCTTTAAGCGACACTCAGGAAAAACTCTTGGGGCAAGCGGTTAAAAAGTTGGATTTGAGCGCCAGAAGCTATTCAAGGATTCTTAAAGTTTCAAGGACTATTGCCGATTTGGACGGGAGCGAAAAAATAAGGGATGAGCATATTTTGGAAGCTTTGTCCTTTAAATTGAAATAAGGAAGGTGTTTTTATATTGAATGAAGAAGAATATTGGTTTTTCTTAACAAATATCGAGGGAGTGTTTTTCGATAAAATTAAAAGGCTTCTTGATTTTTTCGGCAGTCCTTGGGAAGTCTACAAAGCCGATGAAAAGGCACTTTTTTCGGCGGGTATAAAGGCAGAGGATATTGACAGAATTGTTTATGCAAAAAGAAATTTTAGGCAAATCAATAAGCTCGATTATTTATATAATGAAGGAATAAGATTTTTATATCCCACACATCCCGCATTTCCCGCCAAATTAAAGGAAATTCCGGACATGCCTTACAGCCTATACGTTAAAGGCAATCTTCCGGATGAAAATCTTCCGACGCTTGCAATGATAGGAGCAAGGGCTTTCAGTGAATACGGAAGAGCTTGCGCTAAGGGACTTGCATCGGACTTTGCGGGGGCGGGGATTCAAATAATCAGCGGTTTGGCAAGGGGTATCGATTCTATTTCCATGTCATCCGCCATAGATGCGCAGGGAAGATGCTTTGGAGTGCTTGGTTGCGGAATCGATATTATTTATCCCCCGGAAAACTTTAAACTTTTTGAAAGAACTTTGGAAAAAGGCGGGATTATCAGTGAATTTCCTTTGGGAACCAAGCCTCTTTCTCGCAATTTTCCTTTCAGAAACAGGATAATAAGTGCTTTGTCGGACCTGGTTTTGGTAGTGGAAGCAAAGAAAAAAAGCGGCAGTTTGCATACGGTGGAATATGCTCTTTCTCAAGGAAAAGATGTATTTGCCCTTCCCGGTCGCATAAGCGATTTGTCAAGCGAGGCCTGCAACGCTTTAATCGCCGACGGGGCGGGGATTGTAACCTCATCAAAAGACATTTTCGAATACTTTGGCTTGGAAGATAAAACACAATTTTTTCAAAATAAAAAAAATAATTTTAGTCTTGCAAAAGATTATGAGGTGTTGTATAGTTGTGTAGAATTTCAACCAAAAACAAAGGATGAAATCATCGAAGAAGCGGGGATAGACTATAAAGCGGGACTTGGGGCTCTGATAAAACTCGAAATTGACGATTTGATTTACGAACCATCTCCGGGCTATTATTGTCGTAATTAATCCCTAGATTTTAATTTTATGAGGTTATGAAATGCCAAAGTATTTAGTTATTGTGGAATCACCCGCAAAAATGAAAACAATCAAAAAATTTCTTGGCTCGAATTACGAAGTTTTGGCTTCCAACGGTCATATAAGAGACCTTCCGAAAAGCCAGATGGGTATCGATTTGGAACACGATTTTGAGCCTAAATATATAACTATCAGAGGAAAGGGCGAAAAGCTTGCGGAACTTAAAAAAGCCGCAAAAAAAGCGGATAAAGTATATCTCGCAACCGACCCGGACCGCGAAGGAGAAGCCATTTCATGGCATCTTGCATACGCTCTTAAGCTTGATGATTCGCGTATGTCAAGAATTACATTCAACGAAATTACAAAAAATGCGGTAAAGGCATCTTTAAAAGAGCCGCGCAAAATCAATACAAACCTTGTTGATGCACAGCAGGCAAGACGTGCATTGGACAGAATTGTGGGTTATTCCATAAGTCCTGTTTTGTGGGAAAAAGTCAAAAGAGGCTTGAGTGCCGGCCGTGTTCAGTCCGTTGCTCTTAAAATGATTTGTGACAGAGAAGCCGAAATCAACGCTTTTATTCAGGAAGAATATTGGACTTTGGATGCCGAGATGAAGGTTAAAGGTGAGAAAAAGCCTTTGATTGCCAAATTCTACGGTAACGAAAAAGGTAAAATCGATATAAAAAGCAAAGAAGAAGTAGATAAGATCAAAAAAGCTCTTAAGAAAGAAAAACTTGTGGTATCCGATGTTAAAAAGAGCGAGCGAACAAGAAAGCCGGCTCTTCCTTTTACAACATCCACATTACAGCAGGAAGCATCGAAAGTGCTTAATTTCCCTACAAAAAAGACCATGCTTTTGGCACAGCAGCTTTACGAAGGTGTCGATATCAAAGGTCAGGGAACAATCGGTCTTATTACATATCTTCGTACCGATTCCACACGTATTTCCGAAGAAGCGGACAAAGCCGCAAGAGATTTTATTACGGAAAACTACGGCAAAGAATATGTGGGCAAACAGGCCGCAAAAAAAGCGGGCGGAGCTAAAATCCACGATGCTCACGAAGCCATTCGTCCGACGGATGTTAATCTTCTTCCTTCGGAGATTAAGGAAAATCTTTCCAGAGATCAGTTCAGACTTTATCAGCTTATCTGGAAACGTTTTGTTGCCAGCCGTATGGAAAACGCAAAATACGATACAACAAACGTTAAGATAAATGCAGGCGATTACGTATTTAAAATGAATTCTTCAAAAGTTGCTTTTGACGGTTTCATGTCTGTCTATGTCAACGAAGATGAAGAAAGCGAAGAACTTAATCTTACAACTCATGTACTTGATAAAAAATCGGTTATCGAGTCCGTGGATTATGAAGAAAAACAGCACTTTACACAGCCACCGGCTCATTTTACGGAAGCTGCCCTTGTTAAAGTGATGGAAGAAAAGGGAATCGGTCGTCCGAGTACCTATGCGCCTACAATTTCTACAATTTTGGCAAGAAGATATGTTGTAAAAGAAGGCAAAAACATCTTCGTAACCGAACTTGGTGAAGCTGTTAACGAGATTATGGTTACTGCCTTTTCGCAGATTGTAAATACCGAATTTACGGCCCTTATGGAAGGTCTTTTGGATAAAGTCGAAGAAGGAAGTATCGAGTGGAAAAACGTTATAAGAAACTTCTATCCGGACTTTGCCGAAGCTGTTGAAGAAGCGGGCAAGAAGCTTGAAAAAGTTAAAATTGAAGATGAAGTGACCGATGTTGTTTGCGAAGAATGCGGACGAAACATGGTTATTAAATACGGTCCTCACGGAAAATTCCTTGCATGTCCGGGCTTCCCTGAATGCAGAAACACAAAGCCTTACTACGAAAAAACAGGGGTTAAATGTCCGAGATGCGACGGAGAAATCGTTGTTAAAAAGAGCAAAAAAGGCAGAAGATACTTTGGATGCACCAATGCTCCGGATTGTGACTTTATGTCATGGCAAAAACCTCTTGAAAAACGTTGTCCTAAGTGCGGCGAGGTAATGCTGGAAAAAGGCAATAAAGCAGTTTGTTTCGATCAACAGTGCGGATATAACGAGCCGCTTGAGAACAAAGAGAAATAGTTTAAAAATTCCGAAAAGTGTGAAAATTTGTATATTATTTATAAAATTTACTTGTTTTGACGAAAAAATAGTGATAAAATGAGTCTACACATTTAATTTTAGGACAAATATGCAATTTGCTTGACGGAGGTGCTTTAATATGAGTATTCAATTGCTTGATAAAACACGAAAAATTAATAAATTGCTTCATAATAATCATTCACAAAAAGTCGTGTTCAATGATATTTGTAAGGTCCTTAGTGATATTTTGGAATCAAACATTATTGTTATCAGCAAAAAAGGTAAAATCCTTGCTACCGGTGCATATGCGGGAGTTAAGCCTATAGAAGAGCTTGCAAAATATGATGTTGGAAGCTTTATCGATAAAGATTTAAACGAAAGACTTTTGGGAGTTTTGTCCACAAAAGAAAACGTTAATTTACTTACATTGGGATTCAGCGAAAAATCCGCAAAACATATGGCCCTTGTTACAACCATTGCCATTGCGGGAGAAAGACTGGGAACATTGTTTGTTTACAAGAATTCAAAAGCTTATGATATCGACGATATTATTTTAAGCGAATACGGAACAACCGTTGTGGGTCTTGAAATGCTCAGATCCGTTAATGAAGAAAGCGCGGAACAAAGCAGAAAACTCCAGGATGTTCGTTCGGCTATCAGCACTTTGAGCTTTTCGGAAAGAGAAGCAATCATTCATGTATTTAATTCTTTGGAAGGCAACGAAGGCGTTTTGGTGGCAAGTAAAATTGCCGACAATGTGGGAATTACACGTTCCGTTATAGTTAATGCCCTAAGAAAGTTCCAAAGTGCCGGTATTATTGAGTCTCGCTCTGCCGGAATGAAGGGAACACATATAAAGGTTATTAACGAAATAGTCTTTGAAGAGCTTAGAAATATGCATGCTTAAATTGTATTTTAAAAAATACAATTATTTGCTAAAATTTAATAATTATAATCCGATAAATATTATGTAAAAGATTATTGTCGGACTTATAAACGGAATTTTAACTGTCCTTATATTGCGACCGGAGGTTGCAAAAAGGGCAGTTTTTTATTTGTTTTTAAGGATGACAAGATTAACATAACATACAAAAATAGGTAGACATAAATTTACAAGAGCAACCACTATATTTAGTGTTTGATTTGTGAAAAATCCAATTTGAACCACAAAATGTGCTTGATATTTTTAGGCATATTATCTATAATAGATTTTGAGAAATTGTGCCTATCTTACGACAAAGGGGGTATTTGATGTTATCTTCGGGAGCATATGATTTCGTCGATATTATGACAAAAGCCGCAGATGCCAGCTGGCTCAGAGAAGAGGTTATCTCTAACAATATTGCCAATGTTGACACACCTAATTTCAAAAGAAAAGATGTTGCTTTTTCAACATATCTTTCTGCAGCTTTAAACGAAGGCGACGAAAAGAATTTAAGACAAAGAATAAAGAATTTCAAGGAAGACAGCGTGGAACCGCTTGTTTACACGGATCACAGAAATCTTTCATACAGACTTGACGGTAACAATGTGGATATCGATACCGAAAACGTTGAGCTTGCATCGGAACAAATTAAGTATAACGGACTTATCGAAAGCATTTCAAAAGAGTTCTCGATGCTTAAAAATGCTATGCAGACACGTTAGTAAGAGAGGTGTAATTTATGGGTCTTTTTAACTCGTTTAATATCAGTGCATCGGGTATGACGGCAGAACGTTTAAGAACCGATGTTATTGCAAACAATATAGCAAATTCGGAGACCACACGTACATCCAACGGCGGTCCTTATGTCAGACAGACTCTTGTTTTTGAAGAGAAAAGAGACTCTGTTTTCAAGAACGTCTTTGAGCGTGCAATGGGAGACTACAACGGCACGGGTGTTAAGGTGGATGCCATCATTCAGGACACATCAACACCTATGAACCTTGTTTACGACCCGGATCATCCGGATGCGGACGAAAACGGATATGTTACATATCCTAACGTAAATATAGTAACGGAAATGACAAACTTGATTGACGCAACTCGTGCTTACGAGGCAAACGTAACGGCTTTCAACGCCAGCAAAGCCATTGCCAGCAAGGGTTTGGAAATAGCCGACAGTTAATTAGGAGGTAAACATGGCCGAAGTATTTGATGTTAACGGTCTTTTATCCGTTAATTACGATGATTTATTCGGAAGAACAAAATCAGCTGAAAGCACAAATCAGGGAAAAGCATTCGGAGCGGTTCTGGATTCGGCTTTTCAGCTTTTAAATGATACAAACAGCTTAGCTAACGATGCGCAAGCAAAATCCATTGATTTTGCCTTGGGAAAAACAAACAGTACCCATGAAATGACCATTGCGCTTCAAAAAGCAGCGGTTTCATTGCAATACACCGTTGCAATCAAAAATCAGTTAATGAGTGCATATAACGAGATTATGCAGATTCAAATTTAAGGCCTTGTGCCAAATTGGGTTTATTTATTAAGTATTTGGGAGATGGATTACAATGCAGGAACGTTTACGCGCATTTCTGGACAGGATCAAAGAGTTTTTTGGTAAATATACTACCAAACAAAAAGCTATTATGGCTTCTGTTGTTTCCATAATAGTTGTTTTTCTTATCATAATGATTGCCATTGTTTCAAGAGACAAGTATGTTACTTTGGTTGTTTGCGAAACGGGCACACAGGTTAAGGAAGTTGAACAAATCTTGGATGACGAGGGGATTACACACCAATTGGGTGACGATGCCCTCTCTGTTATGGTTCTTGAAGAAGACAGATCCAGAGCCAGTGTTGCGGTTAGCTCCGGCGACGTGCTTTCCGATGACGTAGGTCTTCAGGATCTTCAAAATCTTTTAAGCGGAGGCTTTTCTCAGACTCAGTCCGATAAGGAAAGACTCTATCTTGAATATCGTCAAAGTTATATCAGAGATATAATCGAAGGATTGGATTATGTTAAAGCAGCATCCGTTAAAATCACGGAACCAAGCGGCTCTTACAGTGTGCTTGCTTCCGATGAGGAAACAGCGGTTGGTGTTTTTCTTACTTTAAAATCAGAGGTTCCGGACGGTGCGGGTGATTCCCTGGCTCGCTTTATTGCCACAACCGTAGGTAACGATACAACGGATAAAATCACGATTATCGACAGTGACGGTAATTTGATTTTTAAGGGTTCTGATAACGAAGATGTATCAAACGGCGTAAGTGCAAGCACACAGGAAGAAATTACCGCGAACTTAAACAATCAGGTAATTGACAACGTTCAGAAAATCTTTACGGAATTTGACCTTGTAAATGTTGCACCTCATCTTTTAATCAGTTTTGATAAGGTATCGACCCAAAATATTACATATGATACCGGTGACAGAAAACAGGGTCCTTACACTAAATCATACGAAGTTGCAGAAGAAGGCAATTCCGGCGCAAGCGGTATCGTAGGTACCGACTCGAATGACGAAGATATTACAAGTTATACAATAGATAACGGTGACGGTACACAAAGTACATATTCGCTTAAACAATATGAATATGCAGTAAACCAGACGGTTACAACAACGGACCATGCTGTGGGAACAATCGATTACAATC
>JAEEGL013560821.1_pt1 | contig 16918 bp, 13 predicted proteins | sample 9134231 | NCBI WGS metagenome assembly JAEEGL01 (sample SAMN16246548, study PRJNA631951) | gut metagenome | biome: gut microbiome; feature: rumen; material: fiber-attached | host: Bos | place: Iran: Karaj | collected 2018-10
ACACATTTGGAGTTCTTTACGAAGCTTAGAATAGTGAGCACGTTTCTGCTTGATGGCTTTACCGCTTACAAATCCAGACTTGTGCTTACTGTTATAAGTAGCAACGACAAAGTTAATACCTCTGTCAATGCCAACAACATTGCAAATATCGGATATATTACTTTCTTCGACACCATAAGTAACAGGGATATGCAAATAATACTTACCGTGTTTGTTTACAAGTTTGGCGGTACCAAACTTATAGATTGTATGGTCAAAGTATTTAGACATACCTTCGGAGAAATATGGCAGTTTAACACGACCGTTCAGAGTATTTACTGAAAAACAGTTTTGAGTAATAGAATAATCCCTGTTCCAAACAAGGTCATACTGAGGCTTCTTGAAAGACGGCTGAATCCATTCGGCCTGATTTTCGAGAATGGTCTTATATCTTGCAATAACAGTCTTAAATACAGATTGAGCCATCTGTGATTTAAGCCCGAACTTCTCTCGGAGCGTGGAATACAAAACCTTGTTAAGTGAAAACTGCTTTAAGTCGTGAGTACGAAACACATAGTCAGATACATAATTGCAGGCATCAGAATAAACAGACATGGTTTCATCAAGTAAAACCTTACCGTCCGCATTAACAGATATCTGAACTTTAGCTGTAACTGTCATCTGTTCCATAATGTGCCTCATTGTTATTTCATTAGATATATGATATAACAATTTTTAGTGAAGGTCAATCATTTATAGGGAGTTTGCTTATGGATAGCGAGTCTTGTACTTCTATCAATCACAAGAAAGGAAATACAACATGGAAAATCATAATAAAGAAACAGTAAAAACAACATTTAATTGTCCTATCGACCTAAGAGACCGTCTTGAAACATTAATAAATGATAACATTGGACAATATACATCTGATGAAATAATGGTAATTTTATTAACAAAAGCTTTGCAAAAAGATTCACCCTTATCTTAAAATATGGAGAAATGGAACAATGGAAACAGCATCAAAAAATAAATGCCAATATTGTGTCGGTAAGAACAAATTTCTGACAAACCACCAGGCAAGTTTGAACCATCGAAGCAGCGCGTTCATTATCGGTGATTCCTTGATTGTGCAATCTTTCATTGGAGACACATGTACAGGAGAAACCAATGTAGATATATCTTTTTGCCCGTTTTGCGGCAGAGTGCTAACCCTACCAAGCAACAAAAAATTGTGAATTAGTTTATATTTCTTCAAAATAAAATCACATAATATATATGTACAAAGATAACTGGAGAAACAAATGGTTTCTCTATTTTTTATGGAGGAAAACATGGTCCTATACAATAATGTAAAGAATCGCATCATTAATGCCATATTCAAAGGTGATAAAGTGTATCTGGAGATAGGTGTTCCGAATGGTTCTATGATCAGTAAAGAGATCGACAGGACAAAATGGGATGCATATTTGGAAGATAAGCTTGCTAATGGATATGTCGAAAAAGAAAATGATGTAAAAAAACTAAACAGCACATATGAACATCCAATACTACAGATGTTGGCAAAGATAAGCAGGCAGATAGTAGACGAAGCATATAAGCTTATATTGGTTCCTACTAAGGACGAGATAAATGAAGCGAGAAATCTTCTGGTTAAACTGTCTAATACAAATGAAGTTGGATCGTTCAATGAAATCCTTATGGATCTATTTGGACTTATCCCAAGGAAGATGCGAAATCCTATTCTTTTTACAGCAAAAGACAAGGAAAGCTTCGCCGAAATCATTGATAGGGAAAACACTTTGCTGGATAATCTTGAAATTGTGACTGATTCTATGGAAGCTTCAGGTGATAAGGGAGGAATGATAGATTTCTCGGACTGCAACGAGGAAGAAAACAGGATGGTCTACGAAATGCTTGATAATGCGACAAAAAAGAAGTTCTCAAAGGTATATAAGGTATCAAATAGATATAGCGATAACGATTTTGAGAAATACGTAAAAGAAAAGTCGATTAAAAGCACTAAGCTTTTATTTCATGGCTCCAGAACTGAAAATTGGTTCAGCATCATAAAGACCGGATTGAGTGTAAGCCCGATCAACGTAGTCATTACGGGAAAAATGTTCGGAAATGGTATCTACTTTGCACCAAAAGCCGATAAGGCAAACGGTTATACCTCCCTTAAAGGCTCTAGATGGGCCAAAGGAAATACGGATACGGCATATATGGGGATATTCGAAGTGGCTACCGGACACGAGTTTCTGACAGATGATTGGGAGCATAGATATACCGAAATAACAGCAAAGAACAAAAAAAGATTTATAGGCAACTGTGATAGTTTTCATGCGTTAGCCGGCAAGCATCTGCTGAATGATGAAATAATCGTTTACGATAAAAATGCAGCAAGGATCAGATACTTAGTCGAATTAAAATGCAAATGATAAACAGCAGTATTAATGACAAAAAAGGTTGTACAGTTCTTCGGAACTAATTAACTATCTTTATTATGAGGAGGCAGTGCTATTAGAAAACTAATGGCACTGTCTTTTTGTAAATGCTGGCAAATTTCAACTCTTTTCTCAAAATAAATCACATAATATAAATATAGGAAAAGGGGAATAAATAATGGTATTAGTAAAGATTAGTGTAAAAAAAATATTACGGAAAGTGACGCTTATAGCTGCGCTGCTATTGGTTTTTTGTTTCATCAATGCATACGAAGAAAAGAGCATGTATTACAAAAATACTGTTGCAGATCTTTCCTTTGTCAAAGACAAAAACAATGAAATGATAATTGAAGCTGGAGCAACTGTCTTAACTGAAGGAGATGCTCTTATATATAGGAAAAGAACTGCTGATTTATACAGGGAATACCTATTCAAAAAAGCATATTTTGTAGGATACGGGAATTATTCTGACGCATTCATCCTGTGCGAAGATGAGAGATTTCTTGTACCGCTAGACGAATTGTTTGTAAAAATTCAAACAGATGGAGAAAACGATGATCAGAATTAAAGAATTCGATATAAAACCCATAAAAAATCTTGAATATGAAAAAATATGGGATGGATGCAAAGAGTTGTTACCGGTGGCAACAGACGGTGATATAAATGACTGGGGCAGAATATTAAAACAACACCACGAAACGATGAGAGCCGGTATCGGAAAATATCGGATATTTGCCCTGGAAGTGGAGATCAACTTAGAATCAGATGAAGTAGAAAAGGATCTCTGTAAGATCTTTTCGGACTATTTCGTCCGGAGATTTACCGAAACAAATATACTATCTATCAAAGAGTTTAAAAGCGAAAATGAATATACGTTTCGTCTGCTGATCTATCCCCAAAAGTTCAGAGCAATGGCTCCTGAAGAATGGTTTCTTACTACTGACGGAGAGTTTTTTACATATTCCAATGAGATGCTGGTACAAATCTACGATGTTTTTAGCTCAGCATTTCAAAGTGATGTAAGTTTTGGCGAAAACCTACATTTCAGCTCCGGAAAAGTTAGTTCTTTGGCTAAGACCGATCTTATCAAGGATATGAACCTGGGGGAGAATTCTTATAGTTATAAGGCGAGGATCTATGATGCCAGCGGTAATGCGGAGCAGATAAATCATGGTATGCCTAATAGGGATTATAAAAGACTTGTAGGAAACGCTATAGAATATTTTACCACCGGAGCAGGAAAGAGCTCTTATCTGCAGCTGCAAACAGGAAATATCAAATCAGAAGAGTATCTCGAAGAGATGGAGAAGTATCTTAAAAGGATGCGTCCGGAAATAACTAAAGAAGACGTAGATTCTATACGGCAAGAGTTTATACGGGCTGTATTTGGGTATTACGTTATCGAACCACTCATTGAGGATGAAAATGTTTCTGATATCAAGGTGTTAGCTTACGATGAGATCAGGGTAAAATGTAGTGGCCAGCGAATGACGTCGAACATGAACTTTCTTAATATAAAAGACATGGAAAGATTCTTTGATGCGCTGGCCATAAGATATAAGCTCAATTACCACAACAAAGCGATCCATGTACTTACCGATAAAAGAACAAGCAACAAGTTCATCCTCAGGATCAACATCACTACACCGGAGATCAATTCTAATGGAATGTTTTGCCTCCATATCAGAAAGATAAGAAAGAATAAAATGACATCGGAGGAACTGATACGACAAAACGTTTGTCCCAGGCATATATATGAATACCTCAGATGGAAGATAAATACATCGAGCATTATGCTAATCGGTAAAGGTGGTTCAGGAAAGTCCACGGTATTAAATACATTGATAGAAGACATTGATTATGGCCGGTCAGCTCTTATACTGCAAGAAACGGAAGAGCTTCATTCGGAGCTTCACCCTGACTTCATGTTCCAGCATATTGTGCCGGACGAAAATGGAATCAAGGGGTATTCTCTCCAGGACGAGTCGAGGAACGGACTTCTGACGGATCTTGACTATTTTATCATAGGAGAGATCAAAGGCGGAGAAGCGTTATACTTCTTAAATGCCTGTGCCACCGGACATAAGTGTGCTTGTACGATACACGGAGCCAGTTCCAGAGCCGGAATGGATAAAATGGCTGACTATGTTATGTACGAAAGTAAATATAATAAAGAACAAGCCATGTTCATGCTAAAAGAGATGAAAGTTCTTGTATTCATGGAGGATTTTAAAATAAAAGAGATTACTGAGATTGAAGGATATGATGAGACGACTCAGCAAATGAAGTATAAAACTATATATGAGCTGTAACTTGATCACCGGAAAGTTTTTTTTAAAAAAAATCACATAATATAAATGTACAGAAGATAAGTGGAGAAACGCATTGTTCCTCCACTTTTTTTATTGGAGGAAAATATGGTAACAAAAGAAAAACTTACAGAAGTAATGAAAATGAATCTTGAACTTTGCAAGAAGAACCAGATCTTGTTTGGTTCAATTAAAGAATCAAGAAGAAAACAGACTGTAATAAGTGAAAAAGAATCTTTAAAACATCCTCATTTATTTAGAAGAGGAAAGAATGAAGGCAAAATAAAACTAACTACATATAAGACTTTTGAAGCAGCGGAAAAGCACAAAGGCAGTAACAGAAGGATAGCTGTGCTGAATTTTGCCAATGCCTTTTATCCCGGCGGCGGGTGCCTTGTCGGGGCAAAAGCTCAGGAGGAATGTTTATGCAGGTGCAGTACTTTGTATGAATGTCTGATAGCTCCGGAAGCTCTGGAAAATTTTTATCACAAGCATGGGAAAATGGCATCTCTTGGGAAAATGAACCGGTTTGGAACTTCGGATATTATTTATACCCCTGGTGTAAAAGTGTTCGCATCGGACGATGAAATACCGGTCTTTTTTGAAGACAAGGAAGAGTGGTATGACGTTGATGTTATAACCTGTGCAGCTCCGCAATTGGATCCCGCGAAAAAATACAGAAAAAAGGATTTGGCCAAAGTCATAAAAAGGCGTCTCGAAAGGATCTTCTTAACTGCGATAGCTAATGAAGATAAGATCCTGATCCTCGGGGCTTTCGGCTGCGGCGTATTTGCAAATCCGCCTGAGCTGGTGGCCAAGATAATGAAAGAACTTTCAGAGAAATACAAGAAGTTCTTTGATGTGATCGAGGTAGCGGTCTATGATCCGAGCAAAGAAAAGAAAAATTATGAAGAGTTTTATTCGGTCTTTATGAAGACTTCGAAATAGAGAGGAAAATGGCAAATATGATAGTAGCAGTAACAGATAAGAACGGAAATGTCGAAAACCTTGAAGTGCCTAGAGATGAGAGTGGATTTTACAAAAAGATAGCGGAAAAGGTATCGGAAATGCCATTTCCCAATATAGTGACCGTCACGATTAAGGATCGTATCATTGTTTACGATCTTACGGAAAGAGGCGGAACGTGTAATATCCAGGAAAGAAGTAATAACATAGTATTCAAACAGCATAGCGATTACAGTAAGAAGCATTTGACCTACGCGGACTTCGTATCTGCAGAAAAAAAAGCATTGATGGAAAAGGGTGAAAAAAAGCTCGGAAATGATTACGGGTCCTATAAGTTTTATACGCTGGAATCGGACCAGGATGGAACGATAAAAGCTACATGGGGATCCATGAGAGGAATCGGAGCTCCAAGATCTTGCAATTATCCGGTATCGATGTTTTGGGTAAAATACTACGAAAAAATCGCAAAAGGATATATTGATAATACTGAAGCCTATGTAGAAAAAGGAACAGTTGTGAAAAACGATCCTCAGACAGTAAAAAGAACGACTCAGAATTGTCTTGGGAATAAGACAAAGCTAAGCAAAGTTTCTTCATTATCTCAAAAGCTTTATAAGAAGCTAAAGGAGTTCTCTACAAAAGCAGTATGCTCGGCCTTTGGAATGCAGTATACTACATCTTCTGCAACAGTATATGCTGATAGGCGCGTGAACCATTCAATACAGGTAACGCAGGGTATGATAGACGAAAGCAAAAAATACCTCGCTCAGCTTTATGATATTACTGAATTAGATGAGTTTAACAAGGTCTTGCTTAAGCTATGCATGGTCTGCCCTAGAAAGATCTGGGATATGAAATCGCTTATGGCTTCAAATAAGTCAGAGATGGTGAAAGTTCTCGAACGAGAAGAGGACCTCGTGGCTGCTATGGAGGGTATAACCCTTATCAGAAATAAGGATAAGACCCAGGAAGAATCATTTGATTCATTAGGTATTTCAATATCTGCTCCTACAGATGATGAGGCAAAAATCGTTAAGGATCTGCTTACTCCTGAATTAAAGAATAAGGTAAAGAAAGTATATAAGGTTTACAAAAAAGAGCATGCAGATCGTTTCAATGATTATGTTAAAAAGAATGGTATCAAGAATACTAAGCTTTTATGGCATGGTTCAAGAAATGAGAACTGGTTATCGATCATCGGTAACGGACTTCTTTTAAAACCTAACGCTATAATTACCGGTAAGATGTTCGGAAATGGTATCTACTTTGCACCAAAAGCATCGAAGAGCTGGGGCTATACCAGTTATTCGGGAACATACTGGGCGAATGGTAACTCACATATAGCTTTCATGGGAGTGTATGAAACCGCATATGGTAATCCCTATCATCCACATTCCGGAGAGAATTGGCAGTTTACCGAAGGCTTTTTAAAGAACAAAGGAAAAAACTGCGTACACGCAAAAGGTGGAGAATGTGGCCTTAGAAATGATGAGATCATCTTTTATAACGAAGCTGCTATGTGTCTTAGGTATGTAGTTGAGTTCGAATGATTTAAAATTACATAAATCAACATAGAAAAAGTTCCCGGAATGATCTGGGAGCTTTTTTATATTTTCGTGAAAGTTTTGTGTGAAAAAAGTCACATAATATATATGTAATAGATAAATGGAGCAATTATGACTCCGCCATATAACCAAAAGGAGGATAAAATTATGGTAAAAATTTTCAGAAACAGTAACATGCAGGAATTATCAAGAGAGGTGTCAGATTTCTATAACAGACAGGGACGTATTGGAAACCGTCTGGGAAATGCAAAGCTTCATCGTATGGAGAACGGCGATGTAGTCGTTACCTTATCCTATACAGGCAAAGAAGATGATGGTCGTCAGATCGATGACATTGAGGATAGAAAGCATATCCTCATCACTAAGATTGCAGATACAGATTCTACCGAGATCAACGAGTTTTTAAAGGCTCACGAGGATGGATACTTTGTAGCGCAGCCTTATTTCGATGCTTTTGGCAACGAGCTTCTTTGCTTCATGGTAGCTACCAAGATCACTCAGGTTAATGATGATTGGGGCGACGATGATGAAGATGACGAAGACGATGAAGATTACTCACTTGTTGAGTCTGAAATCGAGCTTGAAACCGGTGATAAGATTGTTCTTCCTTCTCGCTCCGAGGTAGAGAGCCATAAGACCTGCCCGGATTTTGAAGAGAACAATGGTGTTATGACATTGTGTTCAGGCTGCCCTGCCGCTGCAAATAAGGAGGATGCAAATGATTCAGCATCTGTTCCTTCAATCCCCGTGATCCCCAGTGCTGAGGATAATGGAGATGATCCTTGGTTTAACTAAGGCGAAGAGATTAAGGGTTTAATCTCATATTGAATAAAATGCTCTCGACTTCGAAGTTGGGAGCATTTTTTTATTTTATATCCATTTCCTTAACTTAATAACATTGAATTGAGGGTATCTTTTTATCTAAAGAATAAAGCTATATTTTATATCAATTATCTTCAATAATATCAAGGGCAAGATCAAACTCGCCATTTTTGCCAATGTTTTTTCAAAATAAGTCACATAATAGAAATGTATGGATTAAAAATATAGAAAGGATGGATCTGATGTCAATAATATATAAGACATTAGAGGTGCTGAAAGCTAAGCCGGAGAATGCAGAATTATTAGATCTGCTTAAAGCGCATGATCACACAAGTTATATACATAGTTTGAGCGTAGCCGGAATGGCTGAATTAATGTATCCAGTGTTCGCTTTTAAAGGTATAAAGAACAGTACTGAAATTATAGAAGGAGCCCTTCTTCACGATGTTGGAAAACTTTTTGTATCAGCAGAGATTCTAAAAAAAGAAGGAAAATTGACTCCATTAGAGAAATGCTTTATAAAAGAGCATCCGAGATGTGGAGGAATCCTTTTGCATGATAGATCTGAGATTGTAAAAAATATAGTTCATTTCCACCATGAAAGACTTGATGGAAGTGGATATCCTTATGGCTTGAAAGCGGAGCAGATACCGGATTATTGCAGATATATAACAGCAATAGATATTATGGATGCTTTGCTCAGCAGAAGATCGTATAAAGAACCGCTTTCATTATATCAGATAAAGGGCGAGCTCGAAAAAATGAGAAGCGAGAATAATCTCGATATGTTTTATTTTGATAAGATTTACGAGTTTTTAACGACCGGAATATTACTTCCGGCTAAGGAGGTATGTGCATGTTAATCATAACAGATGTAGAAAAAATACTTGATACGGATTTTTCATATATTAAGAAGTTTGGTGAAAAGGATATTGTATGTTGCTTTAATCTTGGGGGACAGAGTGTTGATATATCATTCGTTAACAGGATCAGAGCATGCAAAGCGCAGGTAGTCATGATCCCCGAGGCAAATAACTCTCTGATTGTCGCCTATCTTTGCGGCCTTTATTCAAACAGAGGCGCCGGATTTATTCGCATGGATATCGATTGCAGTGATGTGACGAGAAAGATCCATGAGATCACAGAGCTTATGAGGGATTGCATTACAGATTCAGATGAAAAACCGGAAGAAAGTAAACCGGCAAAAAAAAACCTGTTTGGAGGAGCTTCGGAGCTGATAAAAAAAGTTCATAAAAAAGAACCCGAAGAAAAAATAATCGAAAATGGACAAAATGTAAGTGAAGTCATAATCGAAATAAACGAAGGTAGTACTGCATCAACCGATGTCCGGGAAGAAAAGACGCAAAAAAATGCCGCAGAAAACGGAATCTCGGAATCATTTAACAGCAATGAAACTTCTGATGATTTTGGATTTGATGGGGATTTTCGGCCTTTCGAAGAAATCTCGGAGACATTAGAAGGCCAGCGTTTTGCTCCTTCGGATGAACTTGAAAAGATGATTTATGATGCTTGCACTGCATCCAATGATCCAGAAATAAAAGGACTCTTGGATTCTAACAACAACATCATGAATATAAAAAGCATCGTGAAGGAAGCGAGCGACGATATGCTTGGAATCCAGATCATGCTTGGTATGAAATTTGAAAAGAGAATGGCTGGAAAACTTACGCCTTTTGTTAAAGAGCTATATAACAAAGCTAGGAATAGGTAGGATTGCGGTAATGCTCAGCGATAAAGATAAAAAGTTTCTTGCTTATGTAGACAATTATATCATCCAGCACGGTTACTCACCTTCCTATAGGGAGATCGGCGATGCTTTGGGGTATAATTCAGTAAGCTATGTAAGCGAAAAAATAAAAAATCTCATAAAAGATGGATTCCTTGAAAGTGATGAGGATAACAAGGCAAGAGCTATACGCTCGCCAAGAATAAAAATGTGGATTGCGTGAACCCAAAAGATACAGCTTTAGGCTGTATTTTTTTTTAAAGAAATACGATTTGCAAAAATGGCTAGTTATGAGCCTTTTTTTCAAAATGAATCACATAATATATATAGCGAAATTATATGGAAAGGATGTTGAATCTTGATTAATCGATATGTATTGATGAACCAAAACAATGCGGTTCTGATGTTTAGTATTGATGAAAACAGAATAATAACTATCGATCAGGTGTCATCATATGGAATTCTTCCCTATTATTTACAAACCAGAAAAAATTTAGATGGCAGGCATATTAAGCTCTGGTTGGAAAAAAGAATAATTCCGGAATTACGTCCAAGAATCAAGGATCTTTTAGCTGCTTATGGATTAACTGAGAGGTTTGAAGTAACGCTGAAGAACCACTCCTTGTCATTATCTGATTCGTATTGGACTAAATTGGTTGATGATGATATATCCTGGGCTGAGATAAACTTCTTTGATAACTCTTATTCGCAAGATACAGGCCTATTCCTATTGGGTAATAAAAATATAAGCGTAGATGCATTGTCCCCAGATATATGTACTACTGGAATACAGCCTAAATTATGGATAAAGAATAATGGGATAGATTATCTGATGAAATTTGGAAGAGCTCCATACTATCAAGAGCCTACTAATGAAGTTGTATGTTCACAAATAGCGATGACATTTCCGGCGCTTAATGCGGTGAAATACGAAGAGATCAGATATGCCGACAGGCAGGCGTCTATCTGCAAGAACTTTATCTGCAAGGGACTAGAACTCGTGCCGGCATATTATGTATATGACCAAAAAGAAGATGTTGTGGGTAATACCTATTCATCTCTAATCCATAAAGCGAAAAACTTGGGAATGGATATAAGGGAATTCCTAAATGAACTGATAATACTTGATTACATCATAAATAACAGAGATAGAAATCTCGGAAATATTGCTTTTCTGAGAGATATGGATACCGGCGAATTTCTTGGCCCGGCTCCTGTGTTCGATAATGGCAATTCAATGTGGTTTAATGAGATGCCTGTGTTAAACACTGATCTCGATGGACCATGCAAGCCATTTGCGAAGACATTTGAGAAGCAATTAAATCTTATTAAAAGCGTGAATATAAAATATTCGGAATTATCTTTCTATGTAGCAAAGGCCGTGGAGTCATTTAAGGGCCGAATGGAAATAGAAAGATGCGAAAGGATAGAAAAACTATTAGATCATAGGCTTAAGAAGGTAGAACAAGGATATGTTCGTCAACACACATGGTCTATAGATAAGAATGGTATAGAACTTATCCAATAGGAGACAAAATGGCAGACAAGTTATATAACAAAACAGCCGAGCGCGGTGCTATAGAGTTGATGGAACTTATTCCTCAGTTTGAGCATTTTCTTGAAACCGTGCTTGATAAATATGTTAAACATGAGATAAATAAACTCGAAGATATAAAGCTTGAACAGATTATCGGCATAAAAAAAGAAAGATTTAACGATTACCATATCTGTAAGATTGTTGGATTAAAGGAAGATAATCTCCGTTCCGTATTGGAAAAGTACGAAATCGATGATTATAAGATCTGCAGAGATTATGATGGTCAGAAATATCTGGCTTTTAAAAGAGAAGGTGACACTCGTTTTAAACTCGACAACCTATTCAAAGACTTCGAAAACGGCAAGATCGATTTTGAACGTGTATATGAAGAATATAATAACAAACATGGATATGCCCAGGAACTAACGAGCAATCAGAAAGTACTGCTCAATGAAAGAGACAGAAATGGCCTGAAAATATTTGATCCCGGTCAAAAAGAAGAACTGGAAATGGCCTTCAGACATGGAATTCAAGTGAATCAGATTTCACAGCTTCTTTTAAAAGACTCTGATGGACTTCCAATCTATAATTCCGGTCAAATGAGAGAGATCCGTTTAGCAGCGGAAGAACATCTTACAGCAAGGCAGTTAGATGTCATCAGCGAAGTAAAAAATGGTGTTGCGGTTAATGATGCCAGAAAGATGAATGAACTCCGGGAGGCATTTGGAGATCAGGCAAGAAACAGAAAAAACCCCGATGATCCAACTGCCGGAGATCCTGCGTTTAATGATCAGGGAGTTGAATCTTCAGATTTACAGGCTGACGAAAACAAAGAAGATGATACTCGTGAGGGAAAAGACGGAGAGGTAACGGAAAGAGATTCTGAGCAGGGAGAAAACGGTGATGAACCCTCATCCGAATCGGAGTCTTACTCAAAAAGTGAGGAAGATTCTTCTGGAAGCGGTTCTCAAAAAGCCGATGAGGATAAATCGGAGCCAGAAGAGGACCAGATCCCTAATAGAGAATCGGATGATGAAAGCGGTCATAACGGTGAATCATATGAAGCTGAAGACGCGCCCATAAACGATGAGCTTAGAGACGCAGAAACCTATGAAAGAGCATCTGATGATATCGAAGAGCCGGATGAGGTAAAGGATCATTATGAAGACTCTAATAGAACAGAAAATACAAACAATGCTTCTTTAAATGATGAAATTAAAGATTCAGAAAGCTATGAAAGTACATCTGAAGATATAAAAGATCCTAGTGATGTAAATGACAATTACAGCACTGAATTTAATAACTCACCCGTAGCCGATGATAATTATTCATATGAATCTCATACGTATGATGCTCCAGCGGAAGTATCCTCAAATAGAAGTAGCTCAGATGCTTCAACTTTTGATGCAAGTATAGAAAAGGACATCATTGATTCTAATAATATAAGTTCGAGCCGTGAAGCATTGTTTGCTCCCGGATCATCTAACAACCTTGGCTCAAACAGTTTCCAGACAACATCTGATGATTACAGGACAAGGCTGGATAGTGCGGAGAGAGCTTCTATTGATAAAGCCAATGAGACGAGGGACCGCGTAAATCACGCGGAACCTTTTAAAAACGTCCATCAGATAGGAAGCGGAAATGATCTTATAGCCAATAACCATAACAATATGGTGGTAAACACTCCGAGCGCACCGAATCATAGTTCTGTTAACAGCAGCATGAATTATGGCTTCAAAATGCTTGAGATCGAGACGGACAGAAAAAAGGGGAAACTATCGAACTATGCAGAGGATTCCGGCAAGGCGTACACAGATCCTACTAAAGTAAATGGTACTGATTTCAGAACCGGATATAATAAGGTAAAAGAGGTCTGGACCGTGATGTCCGCAAGAGCTCTTCAGCAAACAGCCAATCACGCTAGTAAGGCTCTTTATGCCAGCCTTTCACTAAGCCAGATGCAGGGAACGGGAAAGTCAGATAACCTCAAAGATTTTATAACTGCCAATGGCGGTAAGTATAGCGGATTTGGTTCAAAATCAAGATCGGACAGTACACTGATAGAGCTAGAAAAAGCTTTAAATAACAGGAAGCTGGATCTTAAAGGATTATCCAAGGAAATAAGGCAGGCTAAAACAAGCAAGAACTGGGATTCTGTTGCAAAAAAACTTGGTTTCGTGAATGCAAGAAACTCTAAGTATGATACGTTAAGAGTACAGCTCTTATGTAAAGATATCATTAAGGTAAACCGTATAAAAGAGATGCAAAAGCTGGCCAACAAGAAAGCTTTGAAGTCGCTACACGTCTCGTTTAACAAAGTATTTGGTGCAACTGAATTTGGTGCCGGAGTAAACAGGATTGTTAAAGTAATCCAGAGAATCAAAAAGACATACAAATTTGCAAAGACTTCGATAAAACTGGCCCAAAAGGTATTTGCTGCTGGCGCTAGTTTTGTAAGAAGCGTATCACCCAGTGCAAGAGCCCGATATGAAAAACGCCTGAGAAATGAAGAGCTTCGCAAAAAGGCAGCTTCAAATATTAAAAATATACGGGATAGAAAAAAGGCAAAAGAAAACCTTAGAAAAAAAGCCGCAAAGAAAAGAAAAAGAGAAGAACGTTTAAATAAATCAAAAATCGGAAAAAAGTATTTAAACGAGAGAAGAAAAGCAACAGAAAGATTTGATCGTTTTAAAAATTCTAAAATCCTTCAAGGGACTAGAAAGGCTTTAAACGGAGTTAAAGCAGTTGGCAGAAATGTTAAAATTGCCTTCATGAAGGTGATGAAGGTCGTTGAAACGATAAAAGAATTCAATCCGGCAAATCTGGTTATGGTTGGCGTCCAGTTTGGATTATCTTTTATTGAGAAATGGGTTATGATCATTCTCGGAATATTTGCCGCTTTTTGCAGTGCTCTTTCTCTTGTTATCTCTGCAGTGAGCATGATCATCTCTTTCTTTGTGGTTGATGATGGTGAGTGGACTATTGAAAACTCAATCATGGGAAAAGCGTATGTATCACTCATAAATCAACAGCAGAACTGGACTGAATCCATGAAAAGCCAGAAATATCACTCAGACATGTTCAATAAGTTAAGATATGGTAAAGATTATCTTGATAAAAGAGAGTACGCCAAAACTATCGATGGTATAGTGAGTGTTAACGAAGATGGAAGCATGTATGGAAATCCCTTCCCTTTTGTTCCTAATAACTCGGACGTGTTCAAGAAACTTAACAAGTTTGACGGCGGATATGAGGTTTATATTGAGAATTCATCCGGTTCAGAAAGAACTTCAAATATCAAAGATATCATCTGTATGACGAATGTGTATCTTGGATATGGAGATACTGCGGTGGATCCCGATGAAGAAACTCCCTGGTATAGTGTTGTCGGAAGCTGGATTACCGGAAATGGTGAGATCGCCTTTATGAATTACGCCGAAGCGGAAGGGTATGAAGTGCAAGCCTCAGACAAGTTAGATGATAGGCTTGATACGATACATTCCACCTCCGGCGGATTTAAGAAATATGCGAACGAAGTATTCGCTGCCTCTCATCAAAACTATGTAGATCTGGAATACAAAGTCTTGCCTACAGCTTATTCTATAGGAAGAGCCGTTGGAAGTGCAGATGAAACAAAGTACAAGTACGAAATGAAGTCAAAATCGGAACATCTTTTTGCTTATGATAAGGTAAACGAATGCCCTGACGCAGATAAGAACGGATGTAAATCATCCAACAGTTTTGGCTATAATTTCTATGGAGGAAAAATCCGTGGAGGATTGTATGATGAAAACAATCATTTCTTTCCTGTTGATGACCTTGTTTATATAGACAATGACAAGGAACGCTGCATGATCTCAAATGCTGACGAAATGACAATAGATGGACTGATAGGATATCTGTCGGGAAGTCACAAAGAATGCTGGAATTATAGATATGCATCGAGCGAGAACAAGACTACTACGACGGAATACGACACTGAGAGAAAGGAACCGACTCAATCAGACGCTGCAAGAAGATTTAGTTCAATGATCTCCGGAATTGACAAGGATTCTCAGATAGTTGAGATAAAAAATGTTTCTAAAAACACCTCATATGTTTCTTATAAGGTTGTGTTCACTAAGATCGATGTAAAGGAAATCAAAGATTCCTATGTTTTAGTGAATGGAGAGAAAAAAGTTCCAACTTTAGAAGATATCAAAAAATCAAAGAAGGATAAGTCTTATAAGATAGAAGAAAAAGAGGTTATAACATACGAAGAAACCGTAAGCGAGCAGGTAGCGTATGTTGTATGGAAATGCCATTTCAACCATAAGGGAAGCTATTGCGGCGGACATTTGAGAAATATCAACACCGGATTCTTGTTCACTATTACCGATGAACAGCTAGAGTATGATGAAAACGATATCGATATCGTATCAAAGCTGGCAGACGATGAGGAGATCATATATGATCCCCGTGATACCAAGACCCATTTGATCGGAGCTGAACCTAGGGATGCTATAGATATATTTGATATAGATCATGCTTATCATCATTCTACACAAATGAGTGAGTGGGAAGGATGGACGAAATCAAATATGGAAATGGTCATTCATTTCTATAACATGGATTGGAAGGAAATATATGGATTTGATATTTCTGATGCCATTAATACTTATTCGATCATGGTGGGATGTCCCTTTGATGTACCATGGGATAGCTCTAATATCTCGTCACCATTCGGACCAAGACAAAGCCCCGGAGGAATAGGTTCAAGCGATCACGCCGGAATTGATATAAGCTGGGGAGGCATCGAAGGAACGCCTGTATATGCAGGAATAGATGGAATCGTAATAAATGCAAACTCGACATATTATCCGAACGGAAGCGGCTCCGGTAACTGGGTTGTGATCCAATCAACCGTTTCCTCTGAGGAGGTAGAAGCTTTCGGCTCGACTACAGCCGGATATCAGGTTCAGTATATGCACCTTAAATATGCTCCTGCAACCGGAGCTGAAGGCGGCACTATTTATCCGGATAAAGAAACCGTTCATGTTGGAGACATCGTCCATAAAGGCGATCTGATCGGATATGTTGGAAATACCGGTGGTTCGACAGGCCCTCATTTGCATTTAGCTGTACTTGAAGCAACAGAGCCTAGTATCGAATTAATTAATGATAATCCATATAAGGTTAAGGTCGTAGGAGATATTTCATCATCCGTATCTTACAGAGAAGTATATATGCTCTTTGGAATGCAAGGAAGAATCTGGAGGTACAAAGACACAAACGAAGATGTGCCGGATGAGAAAAAGGAAAATATGGTATATGAATTCAAGAATAGTTACAAACATATTAATCCTATCTTTTGCGTTGCTCAGACACCGGATTTCGTAAATGAAGAAACTGTATCCGAAGACAATTCTTCAGAATAGAAAAATTTTTTTCAGAAAAAATCACATAATATATATGTAGTACAGATAAGAGGAGAAATCTAAAAGGTTCTCCTCTTTTTTTATTTCATGAAATAAAGAAAATAGGAGAAAAAAATGGAAACAATCAAATCA
>JAEEGL014081956.1_pt1 | contig 16918 bp, 14 predicted proteins | sample 9134231 | NCBI WGS metagenome assembly JAEEGL01 (sample SAMN16246548, study PRJNA631951) | gut metagenome | biome: gut microbiome; feature: rumen; material: fiber-attached | host: Bos | place: Iran: Karaj | collected 2018-10
AAATCCCTCGCCCCCATTACTAGGGTCGAGGGATTTAATTAGAGGTGCCAACCAGATTTGAACTGGTGATAGAGGTGTTGCAGACCTTTGCCTTACCACTTGGCTATGGCACCATATCAAATTTATATAAGTAAAACGGAGAAGGAGGGATTTGAACCCTCGCGCCGGTTGCCCGACCTACACCCTTAGCAGGGGCGCCTCTTCGGCCTCTTGAGTACTTCTCCAAGTTGTAGGTAATTTACTTACTTTGTTCGACGCAAGTGTTATTCTACTAGAGTGTAACACTATTGTCAACAATAATTTGGGGAAATCTTTATGATTCCCCCAATTTTTTTTTACTAATTGATTGTTGCGTGATAGAAGTACTTCATTCCCTCAACAGTACCATATACACCCTTTACATAATCCTTGCACATGTATGGATCTGTGTAGAAGTAAAGAGGAATAATACACCATGTATCCATGAGGTAATCCTCTGCTTCATGCATAAGATCAGCACGTGTAGCAAGATCAGATTCTGATCTAATCTGAGAGATTAACTCATCGTAATGATCCCAATCAAGATCCTTGCTTGAATCCTTACCAAACTGTGGATTGTTGTTACCAGATTCTGATGTATACATTTCAAGCATGTTAATAGGATCATTGTAATCCATAATCCATCCTTCACGAGCTACATCATAGTTACCAGCCTTACGTGTTTCTTGGAATACATTCCACTCTTCCTGATCAATATTCATGTTAATACCGATTACAGCAAGATCAGCCTGGATACATTCAGCTGTCTTAACATTACCCTCTGTATTGTTTGTAAGATATGTGAATGTAATATCCTGTGTTAATGAATCAGAAGCTGTATCGAAAAGTCCAATAGACTCAAGAAGTGACTTAGCCTCTTCTACATTTGCATCGTAGTTATCCTGTGAAGGATTATAGTAATCCTTATTCTTGAACTCGCCACCATTACCATCAGAGCATCCTGCAGGAATGAAAGAGCCTGCTGCCTGCTGGTTATTCTGTGCAACTGTATCAATAATATACTGACGGTCTATTAAAAGTGCGATTGCATGACGGAATACCTTTGCCTGCTCCTCATCAAGACCAAGCTCATCATAAAGGTCAGAGCTATAATTAAAGCTGAAGTAATATGTTCCAAGGTTATCAAGAACATAATATTCGCTACTTGTCTTTGCAGCTTCCATCTCTGCTACAGGAATATCATCGATGAAGTCAAGGTCACCTGTCTGATAAGCTGTATAAGCAACTGTGTTTTCAGCTGTAAGCATTACATTAAGTGTTGTAACTGATACTGAATCAGCATCCCAATAATAATCATTCTTTACATATGTCATGTCTGAGTCATGATTCCATGAGTCAAGCTTGTAAGCACCATTACATACGAAATTCTCACCTGCATCGTTAGCCCATGAACCAACTGGATCATCAGCTGTCTTTGAAGCCTCAACTGCCTCTTCGTTTACAGGGAAGAAGAATGGGAATGCACATAAATCAAGGAAATATGGACATACAGACTTAAGAGTTACTGTAAGTGTCTTTCCATCTTCTGATGCTACAACATCATCATCTCCAAGACCTGTTTCATATGTGAAACTTGGGAAGATTTCTGCAAGGTAGCTATAATCAGCTGCGACTTCTGGAGATGCTGCACGCTTCCATGAATAAACAAAGTCTGTTGCATCTAAATCGTCGCCGTTAGACCACTTTAAGCCATCACGCATTGTGAATGTGTAAGTAAGACCATCCTCAGATACTTCGTAGCTTTCTGCACATGCTGGCTCAAGCTCACCTGCTTCATTGTAACGCATTAATCCTTCGAATGAGTTTACTGCAAGACATCCACCGTCTACTGATGAGTTAAGTGCTGGGTCAATGTGAGCTGGCTCACTAGATAACCAGATGTTAAGTGTTGTCTTATCTTCCTTTGTTGTTTGCACTTCTGGTGCTGTACCTGTAGTAGCGCTGCCGTCGCTAGAAGCAGACTGACCACAAGCAACTAGTCCAAGAGCCATAGAGGCTACAAGAACTAAAGAGACTAATTTCTTCTTCATACTTTCCCTCCTAAATTAATATAATCTCTATTTCAATTCCGCCTTTTTATGGAATAGAAATCAAAAAATACCTTCTATTTGTTCCAGCAAGCAACCATATGACCATTTCCTCTATCTGTAAATGGTGGCATTTCACGTGCACATTGCTCTGTAGCATATCTACATCTAGTTCTAAACGGACATCCGCTAGGCATTTTTAGTGGACTTGGAACATCTCCCTCAAGAATTATACGCTGACTCTTTCTAGCTGTTTCTGGATCAGGAATTGGAACAGCAGAGAGTAGTGACTGTGTGTATGGATGAATTGGATTATTCATTAGTTCATCAGAATCTGCGATTTCCATCATGTGGCCCAGGTACATAACAGCGATCCTGTCTGAAATATGATGAACAACTAATAAATCATGGGCAATAAACAAGTAAGAAAGACCTCTTTGTTTTTGTAAGTCCTCAAACATATTTACCACTTGAGCCTGAATTGATACATCAAGTGCTGATACAGGCTCATCACATACGATAAACTTTGGATCTACAGCAAGAGCTCTCGCAATTCCAATTCTCTGACGCTGTCCACCTGAGAACTCATGGGCATAACGTGTTGCATGCTCAGCATTAAGACCTACTGTCTCCATAAGTTCAATAATTTTGTCATGTCTTTCACCTTTTGATGAGTAAAGCTTGTGTACATCAAGAGGCTCTCCAATAATATCTTCTACAGTCATTCGTGGATTAAGAGAAGAGTATGGATCCTGAAATACCATCTGCATCTGCTTACGATATGGCTGCATGTTTACATCTATTTTTTTCTCGCTATCATAAAGAACATCACCGTCAAAAACAATACGTCCAGATGTTGGTTGATATAATCTCAAAAGTGTACGACCAACCGTTGTCTTACCACATCCAGATTCTCCTACAAGACCAAGTGTTTCACCTGGCTTTATTGAAAATGAAATATCATCAACAGCCTTAAGTGGAACTGTCTTAAATCCATTTTTTATTGGGAAGTATTGCTTTAAGTGGCTTACTTCTAAAATATTCTCGCTACTCATTTACTACTTCCTCCTGCTTCATATTCTTTATATTCATCCAGCATGCTGATAAATGTGTTTCGCCGACTCTGATTTCTTCTGGTTTCTGATGAAGACAGATTTTCATCGCCTCATCGCAACGAGGACAGAATGCACATCCTTCAGGCATATTCAAAAGATTGATTGGTGTACCACCAATTGGAACAAGTCTTTCTTTGCTGTTTGACTGTGTTGGAATAGAACGAAGGAGTCCCTTTGTATACTCGTGAGCAGGAGAGTAGAATATATCATCTGCTGTTCCTCGCTCGCAAACTCTACCACCATACATTACGATAATTTCATCACACATTGATGCTATGACTCCAAGGTCATGAGTAACCATAATAATTGCCATTCCGAGCTTTTTCTGAAGTTCCTGCATAAGCTCGAGAATCTGGGCCTGAATAGTTACATCAAGTGCAGTAGTAGGCTCATCTGCTATAAGAATATCTGGCTCGCATGCAAGTGCCATAGCAATCATGACACGTTGTCTCATACCACCTGAAAGCTCATGTGGATACTGCTTAAGTCTCTTTTCAGGCTCGTTGATACCAACGAGAGAGAGAAGTTCCTTAGCACGCTCATCGATTTCATTCTTTTTCTTATCTGTATGAAGTTTAATAGCTTCCTTTAATTGATATCCAATTGAAAATACTGGATTTAAACTAGTCATTGGATCCTGGAAAATAATCGAAACACATCTTCCTCTAAAACCTGCCATTTGCTTAGCAGACCAGTTTACAATATTTTCTCCCTTATAAAGAACTTCACCACCTGAAATTCTTCCGTTATTTGCAAGAATCTGCATAACTGAATATGCAGTAACTGATTTTCCCGAACCAGATTCACCTACAATACCTAGTGTTTTTCCTGGTTCAAGAGAAAAATTAACTCCGTTTACAGCACATACTTCACCTCGTTCAGTCTTAAAGGTGGTATGTAAATCTTTTAATTCTAAAATATACTTATAATCTTCCATTTTTTACCACCTCTATTTAGATAACTTTGGATCAAATGCGTCACGAAGACCGTCTCCAAGTAAGTTTAATGCAAGTACAATTAAGCAAATTGCAAATGCTGGGAACAATAATCTTTCAGGATATGTCATCATACCGGCTCTTGCGTCGTTTGCAAGTGAACCAAGTGATGGCATTGGAGCTGAAACACCAAGTCCTAAGAATGAGAGGTAGCTCTCTGTAAAGATAGCTGATGGAATCTGAAGTGCAGTAGTAATAATAATTACTGACAAACAGTTTGGCAAAATATGCCTTCTAATTGTACGTGCTGTTGATGTACCAATACATTGCGCAGCAAGTACATACTCATTTTGTTTGATAGTAAGAATCTGACCTCTAATAAGACGTGCCATACTTACCCAATAAAGTAATCCAAATACAATAAACAAAGAAATCATATTTGTTCCTAGTTTATCAAGGATTGTTCCTTTGATTGCATCACCAAGTGTCTCATTAAGTACAACTGCAAGTAAAATAATGAGAAGCATATCTGGTAAAGAATAAATGATATCTACAATTCTCATCATTACGAGGTCAACTCGTCCACCAAGATAACCTGAAATAGAACCATAAAGCATACCAATAATAAGTACGAGAATTGATGCAAATACACCTACACCAAGAGATACTCGCGCACCGTAAACTACACGGATGAAATAGTCTCTACCAAGTGAATCTGTTCCAAAAATATGTGGAAAAACAGATTCTCCAGCAGCTATTTGTTTCTGCTCTGATGTACTATATTGAAATGGATGTAGGTTTGCTGTTCCTTTTACAATATCATCGTAACCATAAGGTACAATGAGTGGTGCAAAAATAATAACTAATAATAATACTGCAAGAATGACTATGGATAACATTGCAAGAGGATTCTTGCGAAGACGTCTCATACTATCCTTAAAGAATGTAGTAGATTCGCCCATTACATCTTGCTGTCTTTTTTCTTCTTCTGTGGCCTTTTCAAAATCCTGCATAGAAAACTTACTAAGATCTATCTGTGCAGAGAATGGCGCTTTCTTAAAATTCTCTTTCATGCAAATAACTCCTTCTTCTTAGTCAAGTTTAATACGAGGATCAACAATCTTATAAACGATATCTGTTATAAGATTTGCGATAACCATAACTGTGGCAAGGAAAATTGTAGTTGCCATAATTAGAGTATAGTCGCGGTTAGTGATAGCACTAACAAACTTAGATCCTAGTCCACCAAGGTTAAAGATTGCCTCTACTACCATTGAACCTGTAAGAATACTAGCTATCATTGGTCCAACATAAGTAATAACTGGAATTAATGCATTTCTAAGACCATGTACAAAAATTACTTTTCTTGAAGAAACACCTTTTGCTTTTGCAGTACGTATGTAATCCTGTCCCAAAGCATCAAGCATTGAAGTCTTTGTAAGTCGAGTAATATATGCCATTGGAGACAACGACAATGCTACAACTGGTAATAATGTCATATTCTCACCAGCTGAAAATGCCTGGAATATTCCCAGTACCATACAGAAGTAATATAGTAAAAGTGTTGCAATAACAAACGATGGCATAGAAGTAACTATAGTAATAAAGAAAATTATTAATCTATCCGGCCATTTATTTCTCATTAACGCTGCTATTGATCCAAGAATGATTCCAGTTACAATAGCTATTGCTGCTGCAATTAATCCAATCTTTGCTGAAATTGGAAAACTTTCTGCAAATATATCTTTAATCGCACGACCATTTTTAAGTGAAACACCAAAATCGCCATGAGATATATTTTTCATGTATGTTACATACTGCTCCCAAAGAGGCTTATCAAGATTATATCTTGCCTCCAACTGTCTAATTACTGCTTCGTTGACAGCTTTCTCTTTGTTGAATGGACCGCCAGGAATTGCATTCATTGCAAAGAATGTAATCAAACTAATGATTATTACTGTAACAAAAGCAAGTAAAACTCTTTTTACTACATATTTTGTCACGATTAATACTCCTTTTCTGTTTCTTTCTTTATATAAAATCCCTTATTAATTAGATTTTTATATCTTTTTAAAGTCTTTTATTGCTGTTTCATAAAGGTTGTTACCTTTTGAATCAATAACAACAATTGCTGGAAAATCTTCTACATAAAGTTTCCTGATTGCTTCTGCACCTAAATCATCATAACAAATGATTTCAGATGACTTTATACATTTAGATAGAAGAGCACCGGCCCCTCCTACTGCAGCAAAATATACTGCATTATTTCTAATAATTGCATCTATTACTTCAGGGGTACGTTTTCCTTTTCCTATCATAGCTTTTAAGCCCAAATCTAACAGACTTGGAGCGTACTTGTCCATGCGACTTGCCGTTGTAGGACCAGCCGATCCAATGGGTCTTCCCGGTCTTGCAGGAGATGGCCCCATATAATAGATTGTTGAATTTTCAATTGGTATTGGAAGTTCTTCTCCCTTTTTAAGAGCTTCACTCATTCTGCCGTGAGCTGCATCCCTGGCTACATAGATTTCTCCAGTTATATAGCAATAATCACCGGCCTTTAGTTTAGAAGTAACTTCAGATGTTATTGGTGTACTAATTTTCTGCTCCATTATAAAATCCTCGTCATATGTCTATTAACATGACAGCAAATATTAATTGCTACAGGCAATCCCGCAATATGCGTAGCATAGGTATTAATGTTTACTGCAAGAGCAGTGGTTGTTCCACCAAGCCCGCCTGGACCTATTCCAAGCTTATTTATTTTTTCAAGCATTTCATTTTCTAAATCCTTTACCCAAGGTATAGATGGTCTTGCTGATAAATCTCTAGTTAATGCTTGCTTTGCCATAAGAGCTGATTTTTCAAATGTACCTCCTATGCCAACACCAACAACCATTGGTGGGCACGCATTTGGTCCAGCGTCTTTGACTGCTGTAAGAATTGCTTCCTTTACACCTTCGATTCCATCTGCAGGCTTTAGCATAAATACGCGGCTCATATTTTCTGAACCAAATCCCTTCGGAGCAAGAGTAATTTTTAATTCATCACCTGCTACTATGTCATAATGAATAATTGCTGGTGTATTATCCTTTGTATTTATTCTTATAATTGGATCACTTACTACAGATTTTCTAAGATATCCTTCTGTATATCCTAATCGAACGCCTTCGTTTATTGCATCTGTAAGAAGTCCACCTTCTATATGTACATCTTGTCCAATTTCTATAAAGAACACTGCCATTCCAGTGTCTTGGCATATTGGAATTTGTTCTCTATCTGCAATATCTAAATTTTCATGTAGTTGGTTTAATATCTTTTTTCCTAAATCAGATTCTTCTGTTTCAACTGCTTTATTAAGAGCTGATTTCATATCCGATGAAAGATAATGATTTGCCTGAATACACATCTGTTTGACGGTATCACAAATTGTAGTAGTGTTTATTATCTTCATTACTATATCCTGTTAATACTTTACATTATTAAAGCATTTTTCTTAAAAAAAGGAGCTGCTATTTATTACTTAAATAACAGCCCCATTGCTATTAAAAGTTAAAACCTATGATTCGGTTGTTGAATCTTCATTTAATTCTTCAACCTCTTCTTCAAGAATTTTATCACTTTTTCTAACTTTTGCAATACTTATTAACTTAGTATTTTCTTTTAAGTCTATTAATTTAACTCCAGATGTAATTCTACTAAGGAGAGTAGTACCTGAAACATTTATTCTAATAATTGTTCCAGCCGTATTTATAAGCATTACCTCATCATCTTGCTCAACAGCCTTTGCGCCAATAAGATTTCCTGTTTTTTCAGTAATCTTATAACACTTAACACCCTTACCACCACGGTGAATAGTATTAAACTCAGTCATAAGTGTACATTTTCCAAGACCATTCTCCGAAACTGTCATAAGGCTTTCACCCTGAGAAATAAGCTGCATGCCAATAATCTCATCGTCTGCAGAAAGGTTCATTCCGATTACACCCATTGTTGCACGACCTGTTGATCTAACCTCAGTTTCGCTAAATCGAATTGCTTGGCCATATTTCGTAATCATAATTACATCTTCATCGCCATCAGTCAATTTTACTTCGATAAGCTTATCATCGTCACGAAGTGTTATAGCTGTAAGACCATTTTTTCTGATGTTATCATATTCTGTTATCTTAGTTTTCTTAACAAAACCATCTTCTGTAGCCATGAAGAGGTATTTATCTTCGTGATAATCCTCAATAGGAATCATAGCTGTAATTTTTTCATCAGGTTGAAGTTGAAGAATATTAACAATTGCAATTCCACGGCTTGTTCGGCTACTTTCAGGTATTTCGTAGGCTTTGATTCTATATACACGTCCCTTATTAGTGAAGAATAATAGGTAATCATGAGAAGACATCATAAGCATTTCTGTTACATAATCTTCATCAATGGTTTCCATTCCTTTGATTCCTTTACCACCTCTATGTTGAGCCTTGAAGTTATCTTCATTCATACGCTTAATATATCCAAGCTTTGTAAATGTAACAACTGTGTTTGTAACTGGAATCATGTCTTCCATGCTAATATCGAATTCATCAAATCCGATAGAAGTACGACGTTCGTCACCATATTTATCAGCTATTTCTGTAATTTCTGTCTTGATAACCCCAAGAAGAACTTTTTCGTCTGAAAGAATCAATTTTAATTTTCCAATAAGAACTTGTAATTCATTATACTCGTTTTGAATCTTGTCTCTCTCTAAGCCTGTAAGAGCACGAAGTCTCATATCAACAATAGCCTGAGCCTGAGCATCTGAAAGTCCAAAACGCTCCATTAATGTAGCTTTTGCTGTATTAACATCAGCTGAACTACGAATAATTTGTATTACTTCGTCAATATTATCAAGAGCAATTAATAATCCTTCTAAAATATGAGCTCTTTCTTCTGCTTTATTTAGCTCATACTTTGTACGACGAGTAACAACATCCTTTTGATGCTCAAGATAATGAACAAGCATTTGCTTGAGATTCAAAATCTTTGGTTGATTATCAACTAGAGCAAGCATAATAACACCAAATGTATCCTGCATTTGTGTGTGCTTATATAACTGATTAAGAATAATATTAGGATTTACATCACGTCTAAGTTCGATGCAAATTCTCATACCTTCTCTAGACGATTCATCTCTAAGGTCTGTAATTCCGTCGATTTTTTTATCCTTATGGAGTTCGGCAATTTTTTCTATAAGTCTAGCTTTATTTACATTATATGGAATTTCAGTAACAACAATTCTGTTTTTACCGTTATCCATTGGTTCTATTTCTGATACAGCACGAACTCTGATTTTTGCTTTTCCTGTTCGATATGCTTCTTCAATTCCTGCTTTTCCCAAAATTACACCACCTGTTGGGAAATCAGGCCCTTTTACAATTTCTAGAAGCTCATCAATTTCTGTATCTCTATCCTCATCGATTTGATTATCGATAATTTTGTTTACAGCACCAATAATTTCACGTAGATTATGTGGTGGGATATTTGTAGCCATACCTACAGCGATACCAGTTGTACCATTAACTAGTAGGTTAGGATAACGAGCTGGAAGAACAGTAGGCTCTTTTTCTGTCTCATCAAAGTTTGGCATGAAATCTACGCCATCCATATCGATATCTTTACCAAGAGTGAATTTTTCATCCTTGTAGTTGATACCAAACATCGTCATAGAAATCTTTGAAAGGCGTGCTTCTGTATATCGCATAGCAGCAGCTCCATCGCCATCCACAGATCCAAAGTTTCCATGCCCATCCACTAGTGGATATCTTGTATTCCATTCCTGTGCCATGTTGACAAGTGCACCATAAATTGAACTATCACCATGTGGATGATATTTACCCATTGTATCACCGACAATACGTGCACATTTTCTGTGAGGTTTGTCGGGACCATTGTTTAATTCAATCATGGAAAAAAGAACTCGACGTTGAACAGGCTTTAATCCATCTCTTACATCTGGAAGAGCACGAGATGCAATAACGCTCATTGCATAATCGATGTAGGAATTTTCCATTGTTGCTTTTAGATCAACATCATGAATATTATCAAAAATTTTGTCGTCCATATTATTCCTTTTTCTTTTTTTATTCGGGCGCAGCCCGAAAATTTTCTATGCATTATTAGATATCTAAATTCTGTACATATTTTGCATTAGCTTCGATAAACTCTCTTCTAGGTTCAACATTATCACCCATTAGTGTTGAGAATGTTACATTTATTTCTGAAACATCCTCATCGTCAATGACAACTCGCTTTAAGATTCTGCGCTCAGGATCCATTGTTGTTTCCCAAAGCTGTTCAGCATCCATTTCTCCAAGACCTTTGTATCGCTGAATCTTGTTATTATTATCGCGGCCAACTTCTGTAAGAATTTTATTTAATTCTTCATCAGAATATGCATACCATATTTTTTTATTTTTCTCCAATTTATAAAGTGGAGGAGTAGCAAGATAAACATATCCTTGCTTTATAAGTTCTGGCATAAATCTATACAAGAATGTAAGCATTAATGTTGCAATATGCGCACCATCAACATCGGCATCAGTCATAATAATAATTTTGTGATAGCGAAGCTTTGAAATGTCGAAGTTTTCATGAATACCTGTACCAAAAGCCGTAATCATTGCTTGAATTTCTGCATTACTATATATTCTATCTTCTCTAGCTTTTTCAACATTAAGAATCTTTCCGCGAAGTGGAAGAATAGCCTGTGTTGCACGACTTCTAGCTGTTTTTGCAGAACCACCAGCTGAATCACCCTCAACGATAAATATCTCACAATTCTTTGGATCTTTATCAGAACAATCAGCAAGCTTTCCTGGAAGTGACATGCCTTCAAGTGGAGTTTTTCTTCTACTAAGATCTCTAGCTTTTCTAGCAGCCTCTCTAGCTCTTTGAGCTTGAAGAGACTTTTCACAAATTAATTTTGCTATTGCAGGATTTTGCTCAAGGAACCATGTTAATTGTTCTGTAACAATTGAATCTACAGCACCCCTTGCCTCTGAATTTCCAAGCTTTTGTTTTGTTTGACCTTCGAACTGAGGCTCCTCAATTTTAATTGAAATGATTGCAGCTAAACCTTCACGAATGTCATCGCCCTCAAGCTGTGGATCATTATCCTTTAAAATCTTATTATCTCTAGCATATTTGTTAAATACTTTTGTTAATGCACCTCTAAAACCTGTAAGATGAGTACCGCCTTCTGGCGTAACAATATTATTTACATAACTATATGCCTGATCTTGATATCCATCATTGTGCTGCATTGCAACTTCAACATAGATATTATCTCTAGTTCCTTCACAGTAAATAACATCTTCATAAAGTGGCTTATTTCCTCGATTTATATATTGTACAAATTCTTTTATACCACCTTCATAATGGAAGCTTTCTTCTTTTACTTCAGTTTCTCTAGTATCTGTTAATGTGATACGAAGTCCCTTTGTAAGAAAAGCTGTTTCACGAAGACGCACTCTAAGTGTTTTAAAATCAAAAATTGTTGTCTCAAAAATCGTATCATCTGGAAGGAAAGTAACTTTAGTACCTGTTTCTTCTGGATTGCAAGTTCCAATTTCTTTAAGTGGATACATTGTTTTACCACGCTCATAGCGCTGCTTAAAGATTTTTCCTTCTCTTTTAATTTCAACTTCTACCCAATTAGAGAGGGCATTAACAACGGAAGCGCCTACACCATGAAGACCTCCAGATACCTTATATCCGCCACCGCCAAATTTTCCACCAGCATGAAGCACTGTAAAAACAACTTCGACCGCTGGAATTCCAGCCTTACTATTAATTCCTGTAGGAATTCCTCTACCATCATCAACAACAGTAATTGAATTATCCGGATTTATTGTTACCTGAATATGGGTACAAAATCCAGCGAGTGCTTCATCAACAGCATTATCAACAATCTCATATACAAGATGATGAAGACCTCTTTCAGATGTAGAACCAATATACATACCAGGACGCTTACGTACAGCTTCTAGTCCCTCTAGTATTTGTATTTGATCAGCACCATATTCCTGATTAACTTCCTTACTCATTTAGTTCCTCCGTAATTAATTCTATAGAACCGTTTTTCACATTATAAACAGTATTTAGCTTAAACCTATTCTTTACAAATTCATCAATACCAGTACAAGTTATAATTGTTTGAGTATCAATTAAGTTATCTAGTAGATATCCTTGTCGATTTTTATCAAGCTCAGACAAAACATCATCTAGAAGTAAAATAGGTTTATCATTAATTGTATTTTCAACAAGTTTAATTTCTGAAAGTTTTAAAGAGAGAGCACAAGTTCTTTGTTGCCCTTGGCTTCCAAACTTTCTAATATCAATTCCATCGACAGTTATTTTTATATCATCTCTATGAGGTCCTACAGATGTTTGACAAAATCTCATATCTTTTTCTTTATTTTTTACAAGTTCATCAAGAAAAAATATGTCTTCAATATTTGGATCATACGTTACATCTATATTTTCTTTATTTCCTGTTATTTTTGAGTGGATATCTTTGACAATAATGTTGATATCATTGATAAATTGTTGTCTTCTTGTGATTATTTTTTTACCATAATTAATCAATTGCTCGTCCCATAGTGAGAGAGTATCTTTTAATTCTGGTTTATATATAATTTCTTTTAATAAGGCATTTCTTTGATTTAATGCCTTATTATAGTTCGTTAAGTCAGACAGATATATCTTATCTATCTGACACAACTCTGCATCCATAAATTTTCTTCTTTCAGAAGGTCCATTTTTTATAATATTTAAATCTTCTGGAGAGAAAAAAATTATATTTATCAATCCGAATAAATCAGTAGCCTTTTTTATTGGAACTCTATTGATAGCAATTCCTTTAGATTTATTCTTTCTAAGATGTATATCAATTTGATAATCTCTACCATTTTTATGAACCAAAGTTTTTATATGGCTTTCATTTTTATCAAATTTGATTATTTCCTTATCTCGGCTTCCTTTATGTGACTTTGTAGTACCACTAATATAAGCAGCTTCTAAGATATTTGTTTTTCCCTGCGCATTATCTCCGAAAAGAATAGTAGTATTATCATCAAAATATATATTTAGTGATTCATAATTTCTAAAATTTTCGAGCTCAATGGATTTAATTATCATTAGTAACTGTTACGCTTTCTCCATTAAATTCAACAACATCACCTGGATAAACTTTCTTGCCGCGACGTGTTTCAACTTGACCATTATATTTTACAAGTCCCTCTTCAATAACATCTTTTGCCATCGCGCCAGATTCAACCATATTTGCAAGTTTTAATAGTTGTCCTAGTTTTATAAATTCATCTCTAATTTGGATATTTTCCATTAATTTGCTCCTGGATTATTAAAGTTTACAGGAAGAACGATATAAATAAATGAACCAGCATCATCTTTAATGAAGCAAGGTGTCTTTGCATTTAACATGTAAAGATTAATTTCTTCATCATCAATTACCTTAAGAGCGTCCATTACGAATTTTGGATTAAATCCGATCATAATGTCCTTACCTTCTTTGTCTATATCGATATCCTCATTCATGTATCCGTTATATGATGAAATTGAAAGCGACATCATATTACCAACAACATTAATGATAATTGGTTTTTTGTCTCCTTCATGAACATAAGGAGTTGTTCTATCAATTACTTCAAATAAATGCTTTTTGTTAATCTTAATCTTTGTTTCATAATTATCAGAAAGCATCTGCTCAATCTTGAAGAATTCACCTTCAATAATTCTTGAAACTACAGTAGTTTTATCAAATTCGAAAATGATGTGGTTATCAGTGACGAAAATTCTAACTTCATCATCAATACCACCATCTATAATCTTAATAATCTCATTAAGAGTCTTCTTTGGAACAATAACTTTTACATCGTTTGTTGGATTTTTAAGTTCAACATTTCTAATAGAAACTCTATGTCCATCAAGCGCTACAACTTTAAGCTTATTATCTTTAATATCTAATAACTCACCAGTCATTAATTTATTATTGTCATTATCAGCAACTGAGAAAATTGTCTGTCGTACTATTTCTTTTAATGTTAGTTGCGATATAGTAATTGGTTGATTTCTTGGAATCACAGGAATATATGCAAAATCATCTCCAGGTTTTCCAATTATCTTTTGCTTATTTCCATCTTTTTCATAACTAATAAATGTTTCAAAAGATGAATTTGTTTCTATAGTAATTTCTGTATCAGGAAGTTTACTTACTATTTTAGAAAGAGTACTTGCATCTAATGCAATAATACCTCTTTCTTCAATTGTTCCATTAATAATAGTTTCTATTCCTAATTCCATATCATTAGCAGTGAGTTTTATTTCACCTGCTGATGCATCTATTAGAATACATTCAAGTATAGCCATAGTAGTTCTCGTTGGAACTGCTTTGGAAACAATATTAACACCTTTATTAAGGTCTGATTTTTGACATTTAATTTTCATCGTGATTGCTCCCTTTCTTAAACATAAAAAATATAATTTATTTTCTAAGTAATCTTAGTATAGTGTGTTGATATGTATATAACTGTGAAACCCCAGTATTTATACGTAAAACCTAATTTAATAAATTAAAAAAATTTGTGAATTATTTATTGATAAAGTATGGATAAAGTGTGAACAAAAAATGTTCTGTTTTAGTTGTTAATTATTATCCGCAGCTAATTAACAGGTAAATAACAGCTTATCCATATAGTTATCAACATGTTTTAAACATTAATTTGGGTTAATTTTCTTTTTGATAGTTTCTACAAGATTCTTTGTACTATCATCTTTTTTAATTTCGTCTTCTATTTTATTGGCACCATGAATAATTGTAGAATGATCTCTTCCACCAAGTAGTATGCCTATTGCTTGTAAAGATGAATCTGTCATTGTATTACATAAATACATTGCAATTTGTCTAGGGCGTACAACGTTACTTGATCTATTTTTTGAGGCCATTTGGTCAACAGTTATATTAAAGTGCTCAGCAACAACTTCGATGATTAATTGAGGTGTTATTTCTCTTGAAATGTTTGGAGTAATGAAATTTTGCAATTCACGTTCTGCAATTTCCATTGTAATATCGCTTTTTTCTAATCTAGAAAATGCAATTAGTTTATTTAAGGCACCTTCAATTTCTCTAACGTTTGATTGAATATTTTCAGCAATATATTTTCTTATTGATTCATCAAGATTAAATCCTTTTTCCTCAATCTTCTTATTAAGAATTGCCATACGTGTTTCATAATCTGGATAACCAATATCAGCCATAAGACCCATATCGAATCTTGATTGGAATCTTTCATCAAGTGTTTCCATTTGTTTTGGAGGTTTATCTGATGAAATAACGATTTGCTTTCCCATAGAATGTAGAGCATTAAATGTATGGAAAAATTCTTCCTGTGTTGCTTCTTTTCCAATGATGAATTGAATATCATCAACCATTAATACATCAACAGTTCTATATTTGTCTCTAAATTTTTGCATTGCTGTTGCATTATTAGTCGTTCTCATATTTTCAATAACTTCGTTTGTAAATTCCTCAGAAGTTACATATAAAATATGTGCATTAGGATTCTGATTTTGAATAAAATTTCCTATTGCCTGCATTAAGTGAGTTTTTCCAAGTCCTGGTCCGCCATATAAATATAGAGGATTGTAGTATTCTCCTGGTGATTCTGCTACGAGTAGAGCAGCAGATTGAGCATATCTGTTATTTCTACCAACGACAAAATTGTCAAAAGTAAATTTTGGATTAATTGTAGAATTACCTATTTTTTTAGTTTCAAAAGTAGGAGTTTCTTCTATATTAATTAATCCTATGTTTTTTTCTTTTTTAATTTTGTTTGCATCGTCTTGGGATATTACTAAAATTTCATCGAATTTATTTTCTGTGATTTCTGCTATTGTTACTTTTAAAGGTGTTGCATATTTTCTGGTGACATAACCTAATGTCATTTGATTTTGATCACCGTTATAAGTAAGATATAATTTGTTATCTTCTATTTGAAATAATTCTAGAGGTTTAATCCAAGAATCATACGAAACGTCAGTAATCGCATATTCGTTTTTTAGATAGGTTAGGATTTCATCCCATTTTTTAACAATTTCTTCCATATAAAGTCCCTTTTATCCACAATTTAAACTATTTTATATTCTAAACTAAATAAGGCTTTTTAGCAATATTTACTATTAAATGGTGTAGGGGATTGTTTAAATTGAAAAATGCCTTATTTTTTGAATTTGGGGCTTTAAAAATGGTGTCTTATTTATCAACATATTATTTTTAAAGTTATCCACAGTAAATATGACTATATTTAGGGTTGTTTTATTGTTTAATGTTGATAAGTTTTTATATATACACATTTATCCACAATGTTATCAACATAATGTAGATAACATTAATATTTTTTTTAATAATTCTCTACTATATTTTGTATTTAATTTATTGTTTTATATTTAGATATTGTGTTTTTGAGTTATCCACAATACTTCTTTATTATAAATAGCTGTTTTTTTATTGACTTTCTAGGCTTTTCACATTATAATTTGTTCTGATGTTTTCTCATAAAGAGGAGGTGGATATATTATGAAGATGACATATCAACCAAAAAAGAGACAGAGATCCAAAGTACATGGATTTAGATCTAGAATGAGCACAGCAGGTGGAAGTAAGGTTCTTGCTGCTAGACGTGCAAAAGGAAGAAAGAAATTATCAGCTTAGGCCACAGACCATGTGGTCTTTCTTTCTATTTAAAAGGAAAAT
>JAEEGL014665523.1_pt1 | contig 16917 bp, 15 predicted proteins | sample 9134231 | NCBI WGS metagenome assembly JAEEGL01 (sample SAMN16246548, study PRJNA631951) | gut metagenome | biome: gut microbiome; feature: rumen; material: fiber-attached | host: Bos | place: Iran: Karaj | collected 2018-10
CTGTTTGCACGCACTACATAAGTAGGAGTGTTCAACCAAACCCCCCTGAAGAACGGAACGATTAAATGTTCCGGTCATTTTTTTGCAGTAAAATCAAGGGTTTACAAGGATTAACTTTCCAAAAAAGTACTTTTACATACGAATTATATACGATTTTTTTCGTATGTAAATCGTATATAATTGACATTTTTACATAAACAAACCCTTATAAAATAAGGAAATAATATAAAACTTGCTCTCTTCAGTGCTGTTTGAGTGAAAATGTGTGATATAATAATTATAGGTGAAATAGATGGAATTATTTAGTAGATTTAGAGATACAGTATTTTTAAAAGAAGATAGTGATTTAGAGAAACAATTAAATGAACTTAGAAACATTAGAGATAAATTACAAAATACTGATGAAATAGATAAGGATATTAAATTACTTGAATATGGAATTGCAGGAGAAAAAGAAATTGCCTTCGAACTTAAAAATGCTAATATTGGAATGTATGTCCTACATGATGTAACTTTTGAATATGATGGTAATAAAGCCCAAATAGATTATTTATTATTTACGAGGGGATATTTTTATTTGATTGAATGCAAAAATTTAGTTGGAAATATAACAGTAGATAGTAATGGACAATTTTATAGAGAATATGAGTACAATGGTAAAAAAATAAAAGAATCAATTTATTCCCCATATACACAAGCAGTAAGACATCAAGATATGATGAAAAAAGTTTGGTCTGCTAATCACAGTAAATTAGATAATTTTATTTTTGGAAGATTCCATGGAAAAGACTTCTTTAGGCCAATTGTAGTATTATCAAATTCCAGAAGTTTTTTAAATACAAAATATGCTCCTAAAGAAATAAGAAATGATATTATTAGAGCAGATCAACTTATTAGTTATATTCAAAAAGATATTGATAACATGGATAGTGCAGAATTATGTGGAGAGAAAATGCTTAAGCAGGCAGCTGATGTATGGCTATCAAGAAGTATTACTAACAATACAAACATTTTAAACAAGTATTTAAATGCAATAAAAGAACAAGCTGATAAAGCAGATTTAGAAAATAAATTAAGAACATTTAGAAAAGAAAAATCTAAGTCAATGAATGTTCCAGCATATTATATATTTACTGATGAAGAATTAAATAATCTTCTTGAAATAATGCCAAAGACAATTGAAGAATTAAAAACTAAAAGAATATTAACAGATATTAAAATTAAATGTCATGGTGAGGAAATAATTGAAATTGTAAAAAGGAAATAATGAGGCGATTGTATGATAGGATTTCCACAAGTAAGATGCGTAACTACCAATGATTATATTGAAGAAATTAATAATGCGATAGATTCACATAATTATTTATCAGCATTAGTATTATCATTAATGCTTCCTGATATTTGTTCTAAATATGATGAAAAAAGTAACTATAATGATAAAGAAAAGAAATATATAAAATGGTTTAATAAATATGTGTATAGAAAATATTTTAATTTTCCTGGTAAAAGAGAAATAAAAAAGGTTAGAAATAAGGAAATGTATAAAATAAAATTTACTGGTTCAACATGTTATGCTTTAAGAAATGCTATGATGCATTCTGGAAACCCATATTTAGAATATAAAGATAAAAACTTAAGAATAAAAGCGAATGTAGATTATATTGAATTGTGTGTGAATGGTTCGAGTGATAGAGATATGCAACATGGTGGTGGAGCATCAATTACTCGATACAATGATGAAACTAAATCGGTATCGATAAGAATAAATGTGGTAATTTTTGCTGAAACTATGATTAATGGTTACAGAGATTTCTTATCATATATAGGCAAAGATAATATAAAATTGTTTAATATGATAGATTGGGATAAAGTAGGAGGAAAAATAGTATTTACTCCAAATAAATAATAGGGTAAGTTATTGCTCTTTTTCTTTGCAAAATTACATACGATTTTATATACGAATTTTCTAAATTCCCGAGTTGTCTCGAGTGTTCCCAAGTGTGGAAATAACGAGTAATAAAGGGAATTAACGAGTCACGAATATCCCATAAAGCCGATATCACGGACCCCCTGTGGTAGTTCAATATAAAATGATGTTTTTTCAACACCGACCTGCCACCTAAATACACACAATTATGAGTTTTACGTGAGTTTTTTGGAAAATAATTGGACATAAATTGGAAAACAATTGGAATTAAATTGGACTTGAATTGGACAATTTCCAATAATAAGTTAGGACATTTAAAGGACATTAAGAGGACAATGTCCTAAATTTGTCCGATAAGAGATAGAGTATAGATATAAGAGTATAGAGTTAAGACATAGAGAAAGAAATAAAAAAAGAATATCACATTGGATATTCAATTCTTTTAAAGTCTAAAGGATCTTTATTAATTATTTCTAATGCATACTTTAGTCGAAGTAATTTAATAACTTCTGCTTTAGTTTTCTCGTAGTTCTCACTTATTAGATTAAACATATCAGAAGCAGAATTAAAATGTTGCAAGAATGTTGCTTCCCACATAGCATTACGATAAAAAGAATTAGCTAGATAATATGCAATAACCTCAGGCATAACATATTCTTCAATAAAAGTGTAATAGTTATCATAAAAAGGATTAATTATTCTTTCACATTCTTCATCGCTAATATCTTCGTCAGTAGATTTTCTTAACATAAACACCTCCGTGTAGTATATATCACTCTTAATAAAAAAAACACAAGTTTTTTCCGATGAGTGTTACAAATTTTAAAAATATGTTAAAATATTATTGAGGTGTGTAGTATGAGTATAGAGAGAAATTGGCATCCCAATTTTGTCAAATATATGGATTTTATAATTAATCATCCTAATTATAAAGGATTACCAATTAAACAAAGTGAAAATTCATATGGTTGGATATCACCAGCAAAAGGTGAGATAGGTAAGCAAAGAAAAGAATGGGCAAATAAAAAAGCTCAAGAGTTGGGAATTAAAATAGAACCAGGATGCTATCAAAAAGTAATGTACACAATTCATCCTACTAAAATTAAGGCATGCCAAATTTGTGGCAGAGAAATGTCTATTGAGTACATATATTTAAATAAAAAATTTGCAAATTATATTAATGATCACTATGAGTTTTTAGAGGTTGATGAATTGACGTCAATATACGAATTAATTGATAAGCTTAAAGAAAATGATATATCAGAAGATGAATATACAAAAATGTTAAAAATAAAATTTAATATAGATACAGATTTTAAAAATATTGATGATTTAATTAAAGAGTGTTCAAAAAAGTGTATGGATGGCAAATGTAAAAATCTTGGGCCAGGTTGTATGTCAAACTTCCCTGATAGATTTGATGGATATCATACATATAATAGATGTTGTAGATCAACGAATGATACAGGCCGTTCAGCCGATAATTTGAGGACTTATGGTAAAGATAGAAGAGCATATGAATATTGGAGTGATGGTAATATTCAAGCTGCTAATAAGTTTATGTATTCCGATTTCTTTAAAGGTGCATCAGCAGATCATGTTGGTCCAATATCACTTGGTTTTGTTCATGATTCAAGAGTTTTAAGAAAAATGTCCTCTGGGGATAATTCTTCTAAGAGAGATAGATTATTATATAATGATGTTAAAGAACTTGAGGAAATAGAAAAACTTAATGACATGTGTGTAATCAGTTGGTATTCTGTTATGATTTGGGAATTTATAAAAAATCACTTGAGTGAAACATCGGATATGGAAAAATACAGATCGATGTTAAAAAAGAATATGAGCTATTACATGGAAATACTATGGAATATAAAACATAAATGTGGAGAGTTAGGAGAGAAGTTTTTAATTGAAACTTTATTACAACCAAAATATGAATGTTTTAAATATGATTATGAATTTAATGAATTAGGTCAAATTATATCAATGAAAGATAGAAATATGACTGAAGCAACAAATAAGGAATTTGGCAGGTATGTTAGAGTATCTCTAGAATCTCTAGATGATTATCACGATAAAGAAAACAGAAAGTTAAACAACTATCTTTCTGATAAAGAAAAGAAATCAATTGATAGAATATGTGAACTGATTAACAAAAAAGTTGATAATAAAATTGTTTTTTATGAATTAAAAAAATTTGTTGGTACTTTAGAAAGTAAAATTATTGCAGAATAAAAGGATAGTTTGAATTCTATCCTTTTTTTATATCATTATATTTTTCTAACAAATACTTAGTGAAAGGCGAAGTGTAAGTGTTATCATATTTTGAATCAGTAGAACACTCAACATTTTCTAAATCTTTTAAAGCATTTTCTGCAGTTATTTGTTTATCAACCTCTACAGTTGTTTTATCAGGAAATAAATCTGCTGGAACAACATCGATATCATTTCTTGTTGCAATAATTATAACCCTTTTTCTCTTTTGTGGTACACCATATTCGCTTGCAATCAAAAGACGTCCTTCAACCTTATAATTCATAGATTGATATAGTTCTATTATTTGTTGATATATCTCACCATTTTGAAATGTTAATAATCCCTCAACATTTTCCATTACAACAATTTTAGGTCGTATTTTTTCAACAACAGCAATATAGTCTTTAAATAATTGATTTCTCGGATCATCGATAAATCTTTTTCCAGCAAGTGAGAAACCTTGACATGGTGGACCTCCACAAATTATATCTACATTGTGTTTATCTATATAATTAAATATTTTGTTTTTTGTTTCATCTTCAGTAATATCACCACATAATATTTCTGACTCTGGGTTATTAATTTTATATGTAATAGATGCACTCATATCAAAATCTGATCCCATTACAGCTTTAATACCAGCCTTATTGAATCCTGATGTTAAGCCACCAGCCCCACAAAACAAATCTAAACTTTTATTAAATCCAGTTTTTTTAATAATTTTATCTCCAATAGCCTTTCCTAATAAAACAGGAACAGCATTACCAACTTGTTTTAACAGAGATGTTTTATTACCATAAAAGTAATATGTATCATCAAAACTTTGTATTCTAGCTGCTTCTCTAACAGAAATAACTCGATTATGAACAGGGTGTACATAAGTTCCGTTACCAGGCCTATTAAAATATGTAGTAATAGTATATGCTGGTTTGTTATAATCAATTCTTCCATATAGAGTAGTTCTTCCACCAGTTTTTGCTATTTTAATTAATCTTTGAGATTTTTGAACAGTTTCTTTTGGAATATATTGCCAATTACCACCAGGTGGAACATTTTTTATCATTTCTAAATCCAAATCACTTAGTTTGAATGAAGTATGATTTAATATCTCATTATTATTTATTTTTTTATATTTATCAATAATTCCACATACAACTTCATAATCAAATTTATTTAGATCTAAATTAAGGTTTAATAATATTGAATCAATTGACTCGGATTTAAAAATTATATCATTACATAATTCTATAGTTATAGATGGAATAATATTTACTAAGTCGTTAAATAATTCTTGAGATATTTTCTTTGATTTGGCTTTTCCCTTTGATTCATATTCTTCAATTCCATATAACTCATTAACTAACTCATTTATTTTTTCATATGTATCAGAAGAATGATTAGTTAAATATTCTCTTACTAATTTTGATATTTCCTTAATTTGTTTTCCTTCAAGTGGAATAGGAAATTCGTCAATTTCATAATTACTTATATGATTGTTTGAGTTAAAAAAGTTGAAATACCAATTAATTATATTTGAATTTAATAATCCTAACATATAGTAAATATCTATTCCAAAAATATTTTCTTCTACGCTAATAAAATTACAAGAATTACCTAATATATGATTTTTAGGTATCAATGAAAAAATAACTCTTTTTTGTTTATTCATATTTGATATTTGCTGACATGCTATTCTTTCATATTTGAAATATTCACTTTTAGAAGATGTTGAAATAAATTCTGGATTAATATATTCGTCAAAAGAATTATCCAAAAAATATTCTTTTATATGTCTACCCCTAATTAATGGATATTGAGTTTCGTTGTTAGATATAAATTTTTTTCCAAAAGTGACATCCAATTCGCCACGAAGATTTTTTATAAAACATAATTCTTTTATTTTTTGAAATGGTGATAACTTTACTAATATATTCTCTTCATAATCTGATAACAAGAATATTGCATTACCATTTTGAATCTTCTTTAGATTTTTAATATTAACTATAGATGGTCTAGAATCAATAGAGTTTGAAAAATATATTTTGTCAGAACTTTGATTCTTTTTTATTAGTAGAGTACACAATGATTGTTGGGCATCAATGAAAGGATTGTTTTCTTCGATTTTTGTAATAGATATTATTTTGTGATTTGTTATTAAATATTCTCGCAATGCTTCACAGGATTTATCAGATAGGATAGTGCTAGCGACAAGTAAAGATACTAATGCATCATCATTTGTATAATTACAAATAATATCTTCTATAAATAATTTATATATATTGATAATGCCAGTAGAAGAGTATTGATATCTGCTTTTTATATCTTTACTAATCATTGAATAAAAATCTTTGAAATCCTTTGACATATTTTGATTGTATTTTTTTGAATCCATTTTAAGATTTTTGTATGGTGGATTTGTTATTACAATATCAAATTTGAAATCAATATAATCACTTAGAGTTTTATATTTAGAATTAATATCAGTAGTGTTATAAATTAGATAACCTAAAATGTGTTCGTTAAAATATGAATCGTTTAGTTTATAATTTAATATGTCATTACAAAAAGCTGTTAATTTATTTTTATAAAAATTTATCGCTTCTTCATTAATATCACTAACATAGATGTTATTTATAATATTAATAATTTTTGCTTTTGTCATCTTTTCTTCAATGCATCTTTGTAATATTGTAAATACAAATATACCAGTTCCTACACATGGTTCAAATATTTTTTTGTTTTCTAATTTATAATTATCTTCGTTTTTTATTTGTGAAAACAATTCATCGACCATTCTTTTTGCTAAATCATAGCCTGTATAATAGCTTCCAGAATTTCTTTTATATAAATAATCTATATTGTTTTCTAGATTTTTACTATCCAACAATAATGATTTTAAAAATGTACTAAATTTGCTTAACATACTATCACCTTAAATAAGTATACCACAAAAATAACAAAAGAGACTAAAAAAATGAGACGAAAATCAAAAATTATGATAAAATAAGTATTGAGGTGTAAATATGAAAGTTATTACGTTAAAACAACCATGGGCAACTTTAATTATAACTGGATACAAAAAGTATGAATTTAGAAGTTGGAAAACTAATTATCGTGGAAAAATATTAATACATGCAGGAAAAAGCATTGATAAAGAGGGTATGGATAGAGTAAAACATTTAAATCTAGAATATCCTACATCTAAGATACTTGGCGAAGTTGAAATCATAGATTGTTTGAAACTTAATAAAGATATTAATAAAAGAATAATTGAAGAGAATCCGATTGTTTATGGGCATAAAGAAGAAAGAACAGGGTATGCATGGGTATTGAAAAATAATAAAAAAATAATAGATAATAGAATAATAAAAGGGAAGCTTGGTATTTGGAACATTTAAGAGGTGGTAATGATGTCATATTTAAAAAATTATTTTGAAAGTCCTAAAAAGAATAGAATTGCACTTGTAGGTGCAAATTCACAGGGAAAAACATATCAATTAGACCAATTATCTAAAGCATGTAATGGAAAAGTTATATTTGTAGAATCAGAAACTAAATCTGATGAAAACATGAAAAATAGTGGAGAAAAAACAACTTTGATAGAATGGATAACAGAATTAATTGGATTAGATGATATTAACACAGTAATAGATAACATAATATCTAAAATAAAAATAGATAATTCCAATGAAAGAGTATCAGTTGAATTAAAAAACAGCGTCAAATCATATAAGGGTTTAATAGAATTTGTTATGAAATCGAACAATAACAGCAAGGAACTAGCGGGATCTGGAGAAAGAGTCTTAGGACAATTAATAATGATTGATAATATTTTAGATGATAACAACAGTAAATATGAATACTTAATAGTTGATGAGCCAGAAGCACATTTACATCCTTCATTATATTATTTGATCGCTAAAACCTTAAACAATATTTCACATAGAGGGATTAAAGTTGCAATAGCTACTCATTCTGAAGAAATACTAAAATATTTTATTGAAGATAGTACTGAAATTATTATGATGAAAGATTTAAATCCCATACCGTTGAAAAATATAGACTATTATTACCATTTAAAAGATGGTATTGAATGCTATGAAGAAGAATCGTTAATGATGAAGTCATATAAAAGGATTAAGGATAAGGATAAATTATATTTTAAAACAATAATGTTTGATGGAATTTATAAAGCTTTATTTTCAAACACAGTAATAATCGGAGAGGGAGTTATAGAAGAAGAATTATTTAATTTATACCTAAATAAATATTATGAGAATTACTATAATAAAAATGTATGCAGTATTATTTCACATGGTAAAGAAATGATCCCTTGGTATGTTAATATATTAAATGATATAGGTATAAACAATCTATGCATTTATGATTGTGATAAAGAGGATAATCAAAAGCATAAATTCTTGAATGAATATATTGAAACTCATGCTAACAAAAAAATAAGAATAACGGCTACGGGAAAAAATGATTTGGAGCATTTTTTGGGTATTGAATTTAATGATAGTGACAAAGGAAAATATGATATTTCTGAAATAAGATACCTATATTTAAATAATAATGAAACATTGATGGGTTTAATGAAACAGATTAATGACTTGGTAAATGAATTGAATGAAAAATAAATTTTAAGTACTATTTAGGGACCAAATTCTAATAAATACTAAATTTTAAAGATATTGCAAATTTGTGTTGTAATAAAAAGTCTAGCAAATACTGTTAGACTTTTTGTTTATTTGATAAAAAAGTGATTTTAGTGGCAATAATAATTATGCTATGAGTGTTATCAAGTTCTATATAACCTTTAATACCTACAAAATCATTTTCTTTAATGAATTTTGCAATATTATCCTTCAGGTCATTTGCTATATCGATTTTGATTATTTTGTGATTCCCTAAGTTTTCTGTTTTTAATAATATCTTATCATCGTTACTAAAACCTTTAAAGTGACCAGTAAGAATGAAATTATTAATCATGATACTCCTTTTGGTTATTGTATTTATCACTCTTAATAAGAAAAAAGTCAAGTTATTTATGGTATAATATTTACTAATCAGGAGGTTTCATATGAAAGAATCAAGAAAGATTATAATAATTTTAATTATAATGGGAATAATACTAATTCCTTTATTGCATATTTTCCGATTGTGTGGTGTAAGTAATGATTTAGGTATTAACATAATTGCCAATTTAGGATGTGGGGTAATAGTAGGATTGGTGACAGCTATATGTCAATACTATGAGGATAAAAAAAGGATTATAAACTCTGTTTATGGACTGTATTTTGAGTTATATAACACTTATTATACGTGTAAAAGCAAAGAATTTTTAAAACACTATAATGCTATTAGTGTATTTAAGAAGATGACAGAAGTATCACCGAAAATTAATGAAGCATTATCTGATTATCATGGCTTTTTTAAGAAAAAAGATTCAATGTATATGAAAATGGATCCACAGATAAAATTAGATGAATACTATAAAGCTAAAAATGTAATTAAAGCAATGTATCGTTGGTTTAATGAAAAAGATTTTAATAACACTATAGATCTTATTCTAAAAGATGTTGAGAAGATATTAATAAGTATAGACGATGAAAGATTTCAAAAGGATAAACTACAAACAATAAGAATGTATGATTTTATGTGGCATAAATAAAAAAATTATTTTTGTTTTATTCACAGCAATTTATATAAAAGATATGTTATAATAATAATGTGTATTAAACTAATTATGGAATAAATAATTAATAATTGGAGGATAAAAATGAGTGAAAATATAAAATTGGACACCAAACTTGTTGGTGAAATAGAAGGTAAATTTTTAGTAAAGTCTTATCAACGTGGTTATAGATGGTCAAAGGATGAAGTCATTAGATTATTGGAAGACATAAAACAAAATGAAAATAATAATTATTGTTTACAGCCAGTAGTAGTAAAAAGGGAAAATGATATTTATGAATTAATAGATGGCCAACAAAGATTGACAACAATTTTCTTGATATATCAATATATTCATCAAAATATATCATATTTTCCAGGACCTAAATTTTCTATTGACTATGAAACAAGGCCAAAGTCAAAAGAATATTTAAACGATATAGACATTACTAAAAAAAATGACAATATAGACTATTGGTACATGGCAGAGGCATATGAAACAATTAGTGATTGGTTTTCTAATGGCCATCAAGAAGATTTGCCTTCATTTCCTAAAATCTTTAAAGAAAGAGTAAAGGTAATTTGGTATGAGGTTGATGATGATACAGATTCAATACCATTATTTACACGATTAAATATTGGAAAGATACCATTAACAAGTTCTGAATTAGTTAAAGCTATGTTTTTAAGTAATTCATTGAATAAAGAAATGAATAAGGAAAGACAAGAAGAAATTTCATTACAATGGGATAATATAGAAAAAGAATTGCGAAATGATGATTTTTGGTATTTTCTTACAAATCAGGGAGCTTCTGATTATCAAACTCGAATAGATTTAGTTCTTGATTTGTTGGCAGGTAGACCAGCTAATACTAGAGAAAAGTATTATACATTTTTTGCAATAGATAATATGAAAAAAGAAAAGAGCTTAAAAGAAATATGGAATGAAATTCAGCATACATATTTGACTTTATTTGATTGGTTTGAAAATCATGAATTTTACCATAAAATTGGATACCTTATTTCATCTGAACATTTAACATTGCAAGAATTATATAATAAATCTGTTGGAAAAACAAAAGATGAATTTTTAAATTATATTAATAGTGAGATTAAGGAAAGTATAAAAATTGATAAGAATTATGGCGAATTGGATTATGAAAAAGAAAAGGATAAGAGTGACATTCAAAGGTTACTTTTGCTCTTTAATGTTGAATCTGTTAGAAAAAATGGTGAGGAAACTCAATGGTTTCCATTTAGTAAATTTAAATTTAGAGAAAACGGAAAAAATGTTTGGAGTTTAGAACATATTCATGCACAGCAATCCGAAGGTATGAAAACCATCGATGCATGGAAAGAATGGTTAACTCTTCATTTGAGTTCAATAAAAGAAGTAGATTCAGATAATATAGAGTTAATTGAAAGAATAGAAAAAACTATTAATAAGGCAAATATAAATGCTGATGAATTTAATGAATTGCAAGCAATTATATGTAATATTTTAACTAAAACGAATAGTAACAGAAATTCAATAGCAAATTTAGCATTACTTAATTCTATTGATAATGCAGCTTTAAGTAATTCCACATTTGATGTAAAAAGAAATAAAGTTATTGAAATGGATAAAAAAGGAATGTATATACCTTTTTGTACTAAAATGGTTTTTTTGAAATATTATAGCAAGTCCGGTGGAAATAGCCTCCACTTCTGGTCATACAATGATATGATTGAGTATATTAATCATATAAATTCCACTTTACGAGAGTATCTTAATAATCAGGAAATAGTGATAGAAAGTGATGTGAATAGCAATGACTAAATCATTTAGTTTTAAGGAAATATTTGATAATACATTTTCTATTGATGGAGAAAATATTAGAATTTCAAAAATAGTAATTCCAATTATTCAAAGAGATTATGCACAAGGAAGAATGGATCCTGATATTAAGAGGGTAAGACAAAGATTTTTGGGCGCATTATATGATGCAATAACTGTTAAACCAATCAAATTAGATTTTATATATGGAAATATCGATACTGAAAAAGATTGCATTCTTACACCATTAGACGGTCAACAAAGACTAACAACATTGTTCCTTTTATATTGGTATGTCGCAAAAAAGGAAAAAATAAGTAAGGAAGAATATTCATTTTTGACAAAGTTTAGTTATGAAACACGATATAGTGCACGTGATTTTTGCGAAAAATTAATTGAATTTGATCCAACTTTTACGAAAAAAACTGTATCAGAGGAAATCATAAATCAATCATGGTTTCCTTGGGAATGGAAAAAAGATCCAACAATTAGTTCAATGTTGACAATGATAGATGACATAAGAGATAAATTTTATAATATCAATGATATATGGAATAAAATTGATTCATCAATTCAATTCTTCTTTTTACCGATTCATGACATGGGCCTTACTGATGAATTATATATTAAAATGAATTCAAGAGGAAAGCCATTATCATTATTTGAAAATTTTAAAGCGGAATTAGAATATGAGTTTAAAGAAAATTCAGTAATTGATTATATGGAAATAATTAATAAAATAGATAAAAACTGGACTGATTTATTATGGCAATTTAAAGATGAATACAATTCTATAGATAATTCATTTTTGCATTATTTTAGATTTGTTTGTGATGTTATATGTTATAAAAATGATGATACACCATCTGGCAAAAATTTAGATGAAATAGAATTAATAAAAGAGTATTTTTCAGCACAAGATGATGATTTTGTTGAAAATGTAGATTTGCTTGTAAAATATTTTGATTGCTGGGTAAATATAAGTAAAAAAATTGGAATAGATAACTTTTTTGGTAAATACATATCTGATATTCACGAAAATGGGAAAATTATACTTGATAAGAATAAAAACCTTTTTGAGGATATATTGCAGAACTATGGTCAAATGGTAGAAAATTCGAAAAGAAGACAATTCCCATTATCAAGGTTTATTTTATTCTACGCGTTCTTAATATATTGTATCAACAATGATGCGATAGCAGAAAAAGATTTTAAGCGTAGAATTAGAATAGTTAATAATTTAATTAATAATTCAGAATATGAAATAAGTAATAGTACAGCTAGAACGGGTGGTAATAGAATACCAGCAATTCTGAAACAAGTTGATAGCATTGTTTTAAAAGGTGAAATAAACGATTCTTTAGGCCTTAATTTTAATGCAAGACAGCTTAGCGAAGAAAAAGAAAAATTATTATGGACTAATCAAAATCCTGAATTATCAAACAATTTATTCGAATTGGAAGATCATAAATTACTTTATGGACAAATATCAATTATTGGTTTGGAAAACTATAATTTGTTTAACAGATTTAAGAATTTATTTGCATGTGACTATGGTAAAGTTGGTATGGCATTATTAACCATAGATAATTATTCTGTTGGTGAAAATAGCTGGAGATATCAATTAGGTTCAGCTGAACCAACTTCATACTCTAATTTGTTTCATTCAGATCCTAAAAAATCTCAGAATTTAAAGATCACGCTTTGCAAACTATTGATGTTAAATAATAATTTTAATGATGATTACTTGAATTCAATGATTAACGATTACATTGAAAAGTGTGAACAAAATTCGTTGTTTGATTGGAGATATTATTATTTAAAATATAAAGAATTTAGACCAGGTAGATTTGGAAAATATTGTTGGAATGATCAAGTTAATAAACCATATGAATTTGACGTAATTTGGTCACAATTAAACCTATCTGAAAATGCATATAATCCATTTTTAAAGGCTGTTGATAAAAAAGATAAATTATCTAGGTCAGATTTTGGTAGAAAAATAATAGATAATAACAAATATATAGTATCTAATAATGAAGGATTTTCTGTTTATTCAGTAGATACCAATTCATTGATAGATAAAATAACAGTACAGCAAGATGAGAATGGAATTGATAGAGAAAATCGTATTGAAAAAATGATTAATGAATATAATTATTAAAAATGATATGTGACACTTATACTTTTTTAAACAAGAAAGAGTTTATAATATAAATGTCGCATTATCATTTTTTTTGTTTTTGCATATTGTCTATTTAAATTAAATAAGTAATAAAATGTGGTATAATTATATAAAGGTGAATGAATATGTTGTATTTGGATGATATAATTAAGAATTTAGAAAAAGAGCAAGAATATATTGAATATGAGTATGATTTGAATGATATATGTAATGAATATAATGAATCTGACTTAATGCTGTATGAAACCGGTAACAGGATGAGTGGAGCAGGTGGAGTATTTTTCCTTAGAAAAGATGGAAAAAATAAAATAATATATATTGATGAAGAAGATGATTTATTATATAAATACTTTCCAATTGCTATGAATTTAGAATCTAAATATGAAACTGACTATGAAAATGAAAAATATAATCATATCTTTACTGGTTTCGGTGGAAAACTTTATATAGATAAAAAAATATATGATGATTACTATAATAAGGCCAAAGAATTATCTGATAAACTAAATATACCATTTGAAAACGATAATTTTAATGAACACTTTATACATGGATATTGGCTTACAATTGCAAGAGAAATATTCAAGTAAAAATAGCTTTTTAGGTACCATTTAGGTACCAATAGACTAATAAATACCAATTTTTAAAGGTTATTACAAAAATATAACGGCTCTAAAAGGCCGTTTTTAAAAGGAATTAACACATATAACGAATAAAAGGGCGAGCCCCCTGAAGAGAGAAAAAGCAATCCGATAACATTCTAAAATTGGCAAACATATTTTTGCTTTTATAATTGACTTGAAACTATAAAACTGATATACTCATATTGAGCAAACAACCATTTGCTTAAATGTGGTGATAATATGAATAAGATATATGCCTGTATAGATTTAAAAAGTTTCTATGCCTCAGTTGAATGCGTTGAAAGACAACTAGACCCACTAAATACAAATCTAGTCGTGGCAGATAATTCAAGAACAGAAAAAACCATTTGTTTAGCTGTAAGCCCATCTTTAAAACAATATGGAATATCAGGAAGAGCAAGATTATATCAAGTAGTTCAAAAAGTAAAAGAAATAAATAATCAAAGAAAACTAAGAATAAAAAATAAAAAATTTAAAGGCTCATCATATATTGATTCAGAATTAAAGTCTCACCCAGAATTAAGTTTAGATTATGTCGTAGCAATCCCCAGAATGGGAAAATATATTGAATATAGTACAAGTATATATAATATTTATCTAAAATACTTATCACCAAATGATATACATGTATATTCAATAGATGAAGTATTTTGTGATATAACACCATATCTATCATTTAGTAAAATGAAACCAGTAGAATTCATTACAAAAATAATTAATGATGTTTGCGATACAACTGGGATAACTGCAACCGCTGGAATAGGTACTAATATGTATTTAGCAAAAGTTGCCATGGATATCGTAGCAAAGCATAAAAAGCCAAATGACAAAGGCGTTAGAATTGCTTGTTTAGACGAAATGATGTATAGAAAACTATTATGGAATCATACACCACTTACAGATTTTTGGAGAGTAGGTAATGGGTATTCTAACAGATTAGAAAGACATAATATATATACAATGGGTGATATTGCCAAATGTTCAGTAGAAAATGAAGAATTATTATACAAATTATTTGGCATTAATGCCGAATTATTAATTGATCATGCTTGGGGATGGGAACCAAGTACAATTGAAGATGTAAAATTATATAAACCTAGTTCTAATAGTATATCATCAGGGCAAGTGCTACCTGATCCATATGATTATAAACAAACAGAACTAATTGTTAAAGAGATGACTGATTTATTAACTCTTGAACTAGTATCTAAAAAACTAGTAACAGATCAGATAGTATTATCAATTAGTTACGATGTAGAAAATCTAATTAATCCAGATATAAGGGATAATTATGTAGGTGAAATAACGCTTGATTACTACGGTAGAAGAGTTCCTAAATCATCACATGGTACAATCAGAATAGATCATCAAACATCATCATCAAAAATCATTATAAACAAGATAACTGAATTATACCAAAAGATTACTAACAAACATTTACTAATAAGAAGAATCAATATTGCCTTTAATAATTTAGTAAGTGAAGAAAAAGCTAATAATAAAGTTATATATGAACAATGTGATATTTTTACTAATCTTAAAGAAGCAGAAAAAGAAAAGAAAAAACAAAAAGAATCTGAATTAAAAGAACGCAATCTTCAAAATGTTATTCTTAACATAAAACAAAAATATGGTAAAAATTCCATACTAAAAGGAATGAATTACATAAAAGGTGGCAGAACAATAGAAAGAAATCAACAGATTGGAGGCCATAGGGCATGAAAGACTATACCGATATTATCAATTTATCTCACCACGTATCTAGGAAACACTCTCAAATGTCTAGAAAGGGGAGAGCCGCTCAATTTGCTCCATTTGCAGCTCTAACCGGTTATGGAGATGCTGTTGAAGAAACAGCCCGTATAGTGGGGCAAAAGATAGATATAGATGAAGAAATGAAAGCAATAATAAATGATAAACTAAATATTATCAATTCACAAATTATTGATAAATCAAAAGTTAATTTCACATATTATGTGCCTGACAAAAAGAAAGATGGAGGTTCATATATTTCAATAGTTGGTAATGTAAGACAAATTGACGTGGTTAATGGTGTAATTATCTTATCAAACAAGAAAAAAATCAACATATCAGATCTAATTGGAGTTAATATTTTAGAACAGAAAAATTAGGTGGCAAAAGTAAATAAACAGCCAAATGATAAAACAATCAAATGCATGTAAATGCTTATAATATCAGAAATTGTAAAAAAGGTAAATGTGGGTAAAATGTGCCCAGAAACACTTCATTAAAAGAGAATACGAATATAATAATATTATTATGCAATAAGTATTAATAAATATGTTATAATGAAGTTGGAAGTGATGCTTATGAACATGCCAAAAAAATATGAAAAATATAATTTAATTCCTAAAACAATGAGAGATAGTAAGGATATAATTATTCATGA
>JAEEGL016734012.1_pt1 | contig 16917 bp, 17 predicted proteins | sample 9134231 | NCBI WGS metagenome assembly JAEEGL01 (sample SAMN16246548, study PRJNA631951) | gut metagenome | biome: gut microbiome; feature: rumen; material: fiber-attached | host: Bos | place: Iran: Karaj | collected 2018-10
AATATAAAGATTCATGAAAAAAGAGTTGCCAATCTCCGGAAAGCATGAGAAATGGCAACTTTTTTGTCTCAACAGTGTCTGGCTTGACGTTTGCGGGAGATGAGTGGGTGTCCAATCACCTTGAGGTCATTGAGAAATCATCAGGTATCCGGCAACCGGAAGTCAGGTGAATACCCACGCGTGCTATATCTGCTCATTTTGCCGATGGACCTTGGGATCCTCGTACTTGTCCATGAAGTCGGGGCCGAGGCGGACGGCTTCATCCGCGTAGGGGAAGTCCGACATCTCCGTCAGGACACCCACCGCTTTGGCAAAGCGAGCGCCCGGGAGAAAGCCGATGAGCTCCATGGGGACGGTGGCGTCGATCCGGGGAAGATCCGGGAACAGTGCCGCGTAATCAAGATCATCTCTGGGATGAGGCTTCAGGAAGACTGTGCCTTCACTCTTGTACATATCCACAATATCCCGGAAGATCCGGGCCCGGATGTCCAGGGTGCACAGAGGATCCGTCAGGATCAGGATGCCATCCCCGGCCTTGGAAGCCGCGGCCACCTGGGCGATCAGCTCTTCTTTATTCCGGATGAATACTGTCATGATCAGATCCTTGTCCGCATCCGTCAGACGGTCCCGGAGAGCTGCACGGGGAACCTCCTTATACTTCCGGAAATTGGAATACTTGATCCGGGAAATGTCATTTACTTCCATATCGATGCAATACTTGTTGTGGCCGTACTGCACATAGATCAGATTCAGGTGCTCGGACAGGAATTCCTTCAGGGGGTACATGCCCCGGTTGTCGTACCGGGCCGCATCGTAATTGGCGATGCAGTTCAGGCCGTCCTCCACGGAGTGGAACCGGATCCGGTGCTTGGCCAGATAGGGACCGATGGGGTCCGTGTCGCAGAACACGTAGATATCGCCGTATTCGCGGAAATCTGTGGGGACGAAGGCTTCCTGGAGCTTTGCGAATTTGGAGGTCAGGATCATGCGCTGGAACAGGTTTATGAGGCCGCCCCGGTTTACCTTATATTTCGCCAGTTCCGGGAAGAATTCCTCTCGCTTCTCATCATATTCCAGAACTTCCTCAAAGATGCCCACGGACTCTGCCCGGGCCTTCAGATCGTGAAACTTATTGGACATCTTCGACAGCACCAGAGTGGCACCGGGATGCCAGCTGTCACCGGCCTCCGCCCGGAGCTTCAGCTCCTTCAGCAAGGTGATATATACATGGTAAAAAGTGTGGCAGACATAAATCCGCTCTTTTGTCGATTTCATGCTATTTTGACTCCTTTATCAAATCCCCCTCATTATCTAATAAAAATGGAAATTTGACAATTTTTTTCATTTCTGTTAATATAGCCTCCGATTTGGCGTAATAGTTTTGTAATCTTTTCGCAACAAATGAAACAAAACGCCAGAAATGGAGAAAACTATGAGTAGAGTGAGTCGATGGGCTCAGGCTTGCCTGGCAGTTGTGATCTGCCTGGTGACGATCCTGGGTACCGGACTGACTGCCGAAGCGGCTGGCAAGGGCAATGCCCTCAGCGGACTGAACGCCGGCGTGGCTCAGGTGTTATACCCCACCTCCGCCAGCGCGTCCGATGTGATCAAGGCTACGGCAGAGGAACTGCATATCACCTTTGAAGCCAAAGAAGAAGAACCTGTATCCGACCTGGTTATGGCGAACGTCAAGAACGCTCTGAACCTTCGGGAAGAGCCCGACAACGATGCCAAGAAGATCGGCAAGGTCTACAAAGACTGCGGCGGCACCATCCTGGAGGAGGGCGACGGCTGGACCAAGATCCAGTCCGGAAATGCCATCGGATGGGCAAACAACGATTACCTGCTCTTCGGCGAAGATGCCCTGGAGCTGGCACAGGAAGTGGGAATCACCCTCGCAACTGTGAACACCACCACCCTTCGGGTGCGGAGCGAAGCAAACACCGAAGCCTCCGTGCTGGGACTTCTTCCTCAGGGAGAGATCATGGAAGTGGTGGACGATTCCGATGAGAACTGGGTCGTCATCGATTACGAAGGCCAGGACGGCTATGTTTCCAGAGAGTTCCTGGACATCACCTTCCAGATCGATACCGGTGAGACCATGGAAGAGATCGAAGAGCGCGAAGCTGCCGAAGCGGAAGCAAAGCGCCATGTAAACTACGGCGAGTTCACCGCCGATGCGGACGAGACCATGCTGCTGGCTGCACTGATCCAGTGCGAGGCAGGCGGCGAGAGCTACGAAGGTCAGGTGGCCGTCGGTGCCGTGGTCATGAACCGCGTGCGTTCCAGCGCTTATCCCGACACCATCCACGGTGTTATCTACGCATCCGGACAGTTCACTCCCGCCATGAACGGCAAGGTGAACCGGGTATACGAGTCCGGCAAGGTAAAGCAGAGCTGCATCGATGCAGCAGAAGAGGCGCTTTCCGGCGTGTCCAACGTGGGCGACAGAACCCACTTCCGCCGCAACAACGGCAGAGACGGACTGGTCATCGGAAACCACGTCTTCTACTAAACCACAACCGAATAGACGAATCTAAAGAGCAACCCGCGACAGCAGGTTGCTCTTTCTTGTATACAGTGGCTTTTGTGTGGTATAATCTCCCCAAATGGGGTTTTCGTCTGATAATGGGTCCAAATCCCTGCAGCTACGGAACCGGAAGGAGGAAATGCATGAACCAATACGTTGTGTTCTGGCTTGCTGTTCTGGTGGTGGCCATCATTGTGGAAGTGATCACCATGGGACTGACCAGCATCTGGTTCGCAGGAGGTGCGCTGCTCGCAGCCATCGTGGCCATCGTGGGTGGTCCGCTGTGGCTCCAGGCCGTGATCTTCGTGCTCTCCAGTCTTGTGCTCATCGGTGTGACCAGACCCTTGGCGGCGCGATACTTCAACAAGAACCTGGAGAAAACCAACGCGGAGAGCCTGATCGGCAAGAAGGCAGTGGTCATCAGCGCCATCGACAATCTGCAGGGCGTGGGACAGGTCAATGTGGCCGGCCAGGAATGGACCGCCCGCACCCCGGAGGACGGCATCGTGATCCCGGAGGGATCCATTGTGGAGATCACAGAGATCCAGGGCGTGAAGCTCATTGTCCGCCTGGATGATTCCATGAAGGACGTGGTACCGGAGATCCGCTCCGATGCAGAACTGGATCCCCGTTATCTGGAGGAACAGGCAGCACCTGTCTCCGAACCCGAAAAAGAGAACTGAGAGAAGGAGAAACTTTTTATGGAATGGTTATTTATTCTGATCGTAGTCGTATTTCTGATCCTGATTTCCTGTATCAAGATCGTGCCTCAGGCACAGGCATTTGTCATTGAGCGTCTCGGCGCTTATCAGTCCACCTGGTCTGTGGGCTTCCACCTCAAGGCCCCCTTCATCGATAAGGTGGCAAGAAGGGTCAATCTGAAGGAGCAGGTAGCAGACTTCCCGCCTCAGCCCGTTATCACCAAGGATAACGTAACCATGCGGATCGACACCGTCGTGTTCTATCAGATCACCGATCCCAAGCTCTTCACCTACGGTGTGGAGAATCCCATGATGGCAATCGAGAACCTGACCGCCACCACCCTGCGTAACATCATCGGTGAGCTGGAACTGGACCAGACCCTCACCAGCCGTGAGACCATCAACACCAAGATGCGTGCCAGCCTGGACATCGCTACCGATCCCTGGGGTATCAAGGTCAACCGTGTGGAGCTGAAGAACATCATTCCTCCCGCTGAGATCCAGAACGCCATGGAGAAGCAGATGAAGGCAGAGCGTGAGCGCCGTGAGGCTGTCACCAGAGCAGAGGGTGATAAGAAGGCCCGCATTCTGGAGGCAGAAGGTGCTAAGGAATCCGCTATTCTGAAGGCAGAGGCTGAGAAGCAGGCACTGGTGCTCCACGCAGAAGCACATAAGGAAAAGATGATCCGCGAGGCAGAAGGTGAAGCAGAAGCAATCCTGAAGGTCCAGCAGGCAAAGGCAGACGGTATCCGCGCATTGAAGGAAGCCGGCGCTGATGCGGCAGTCCTCAGACTGAAGAGCCTGGAGGCATTCGAGAAGGTTGCCGACGGACAGGCCACCACCATTCTCCTGCCCAGCGAGCTTCAGGGAATCGCATCCCTGGGCGCAGCATTTGCTGAGGCAACCAAAGTAACCAAAGAGGCTAAGCCCGGTGTCAAGAAGGCAGAGCCCTGCGATGAAGTCGACACCGGCTATGAAGATTGCGAGTAAATGAGATTAGGGGCCGAGGCGAAAACGGAGTATCTGCTTTCGCCTCGCCTTGTTCTACCTTTACTCAGATGGGAGTCGTTATGGATTTGAGAGGAAGAGATTTCCTGAAACTGCTGGATTTCACTCCGGAAGAGATCACCTACCTTCTGGACCTGGCAGCAGACCTGAAGGACAAGAAGAAAAAAGGGATCCCTGTGGATCATCATCGGGGCAAGAATGTAGCCCTGATCTTTGAAAAGACCAGCACCCGTACCCGCTGCGCCTTTGAAGTGGGCGCACATGACCTGGGAATGGGTACCACCTATCTGGAGCCCCTGAGCTCCCAGATCGGCAAGAAGGAATCCATCGCGGATACCGCAAGAGTTCTCGCCGGCATGTACGATGGCATCGAGTATCGCGGCTTCGAACAGTCCATCGTGGAGGAACTGGCTTATTACTCCAAGGTTCCTGTCTGGAACGGCCTGACCAACGAATTCCACCCCACTCAGATGCTGGCTGATCTCCTCACCATCCGTGAGCATTTCGGACATCTGAAGGATATTCACCTCGCATACATGGGCGACGCGAGATACAACACCGGCAACAGCCTGATGGTGGCATGCTCCAAGATGGGCATGCACTTCACCGCCTGCGCGCCGAAAAAGTACTGGCCCTCTGAGGAACTGGTGGCCACCTGCCGCGAGATCGCAGCCCAGACCGGCGCCACCATCACCCTGACAGAGGATCCCATGGAGGGAACCAAGGGTGCTCATGTGGTCTGCACCGATGTCTGGGTTTCCATGGGCGAGCCTGACGAAGTCTGGAAGGAGCGCATCGAGGATCTTTCCCCTTATCAGGTGAACCGCAAGATCATGGAAAATGCAGGCCCCAAGGCGGTCTTCATGCACTGCCTGCCCGCTTTCCACGACTTGAAGACAAAGATCGGAGCCGAGATGGGCGAGCGCTTCGGCATCACCGAAATGGAAGTGACGGACGAAGTCTTCGAGTCCCCGGCATCCCTGGTCTTTGTGGAGGCCGAGAACCGGATGCACACCATCAAGGCCGTCATGGACGCAACGGTTTAAATCTATGAAATCTGAGATCCTATCACTGCTGCGGGAGCGGGGAGATTATGTCTCCGGCCAGGAGCTGTGCGAACGCTTCGGCGTCTCCCGTAATGCGGTGTGGAAAAACATCGAACAACTGAAAAAAGACGGCTACGATATTGCCGCCGTGAGGAACCGCGGATACCTGCTGCAGGAATCTGCGGCCTTTGACGTATTCGGGCAAAACGAACTGGAGAGCCGGATCCGCACCAAATGGGTGGGAAAACGGGCCCTCTTTTTCCCGGAGATCGGCTCCACCAACATCCGTGCCAAGCAGGAGGCGGAGGAGGGTGCCCCGGAGGGAACCCTCATCGTCAGCGACCACCAGACCGCCGGCCGTGGCAGACGGGGCAGAGCCTGGGAATCCCCCGCGGGCTGCAATGTGTATTTCAGCCTCATGCTCCGGCCGGAGTTAAAGCCCGAAGAGGCTCCCATGATGACCCTGCTCATGGCTCTGGCCGTGGCGAAAGCCATGGAGGAGATGGAGCCAAAAGCCGCGGAAACAGACGATGCGGCCGTCCGCATCAAGTGGCCCAACGACATCGTCATCGGCGGGAAGAAGGTCTGCGGCATCTTAACCGAGATGAGTATGGAGCAGACCTACATCCAGCACGTGGTCATCGGCGTGGGCATCAATGTGCGCCGCCAGACCTTTGCCTCGGAGATCGCACAGACCGCTACCTCTTTGGAGGAAGCATGGGACAAACCCGTCCCCCGGTGCGAACTCATCGGCCGGATCTGCAGTGCTTTTGAGGAACTGTATGAGAATTTCCTGCAGTCCCGAACCCTTGCGGGGGTGCGGGAGGAGTACGAGCGCTTCCTTGCCAACAAAGGCCGGGAAGTCCGGGTACTGGACCCTGCGGGAGAATATGACGGAACCGCCCTGGGAATCAACGACCGGGGAGAATTACTGGTGAGAAGCACCGAAGGCAACATCAAGGAAGTATACGCGGGCGAAGTGTCCGTGAGAGGAATTTATGGATACATCTAAAGAGCGCACCGTGCTTTGCGGTGCAAACGCATACGAGCAAAAATACTATTTCAACGAGCAGTTCAAGTCCATCCCCAAGTCCATTCAGGACGACCTGCACATCATCTGCGTCCTGTTCACGGAGGAAGTGGGGGGCCTGTTCACCATCAGCTTTGACGAGGATGGTGAGGTTCTCCTGGAGACCAACGCGGACACGGACGACATCTACTATGACGAAGTTTCCTCCGGCCTGCTGGTGGGGGAGATCCGCCGCAACCGTCAGGAGCTCTTCGAACAGCTCAGCTACTATTACCGCCTGGTGATCAAGGGTGAGAAGCCCGAGGATCTGCTGAAGGAACTGGGAGAGGGCGCGGAATGAACCTGACCATCGGAAATCTGACCCTTGCCAACAACGTGATCCTGGGCCCTATGGCGGGGGTCACGGACCTGCCCTTCCGCCTCCTGTGCAGCGAGATGGGAGCCGGCATGGTGTGCATGGAAATGGTCAGCGCCAAAGCAATCTCGTATCACAATAAAAACACCAAGGCACTGCTGGAGATCCACCCCGGGGAACACCCCGCCTCCCTGCAGCTCTTCGGCTCCGAGCCGGAGCTCATCGGGGAAGTGGCGGAATCTATTCAGGATGTGCCCTTCGATGTGCTGGACTTCAATATGGGCTGCCCCGTGCCCAAGGTGGTGAACAATGGCGAGGGCTCCGCTCTCATGAAGAATCCCAAGCTTGCGGGAGAGATCCTGAAAGCACTGGTGGACCACTCGAAAAAGCCCGTCACCGTCAAGATCCGCAAGGGCTGGGACGCGGACAGCGTCAATGCTGTGGAACTGGCAAAGATCGCAGAGGACGCGGGAGTCGCTGCCATCGCGGTGCACGGCCGTACCCGGAGCCAGTATTACGCCGGCCAGGCGGACTGGGACATCATCCGTCAGGTGAAAGAAGCCGTCAGCATCCCTGTCATCGGCAACGGCGATGTCACCGGCCCGGAACAGGCGAAGGCCCTGCTGGACCAGACCGGCTGCGACGGCATTATGGTGGCCCGGGCATCTCAGGGAAATCCCTGGATCTTCCGGGAGATCGCAAGCTACCTTGAGACCGGAGAGATCCCGGCGAAGCCCACCCGGGAGGAGAAGCATCAGGTATCCCTCCGCCACGCGGAGCTCCTGCTGCAATACAAAGGGGACTACATCGGCCCCCGTGAGATGCGCAAGCACCTTGCCTGGTACTGCGCCGGCATGCCCAATGCCAGCAGATACCGGAGCATGATCAATACACTGGAAAGCATGGAGGATATCCGGAGAGCGATTGAAGAAATCTTCGGGTAACCCGGGGGAAACGCATGAATATTGTATTTCACCGATACAACAGCATATGCGAACCGGACTATATCCGTGCTTTTGAGCGGCTGGGGATCACTGTCGTAGAGGAACAAAGCGCCTCCGGCTGTGGTCTCACCCTCGAGCAGCGAATGGAGGCTTTGGGCCGGGTGATCCTGGGGAACAAGCCTCTTTTCGTCTTTTCCATTAATTTCTTCCCCTACATTTCCATGATCTGTGAGAAACTGGGGGTTCTGTACGTGGCAGTCAGTGTGGACTGCCCTGTGGTGGAGATCTTTAACCGCCAGATCTGCAATTCCTGCAACCGAGTATTCCTGTTTGATCATCACCAATATGCATCCGTGGCGGACCTGGCTCCGGGACGGGTGTTCCACCTGCCCCTGGGGGCGGACGCGGACCGCATCACGGAGACTCTGGACCGGGAGCTGGGAGCAGATTGGGCGGAACAGCCCGCACCTGCAAAATACAAATATGACATCTCGCTGGTAGGCAGTCTCTACAACGAAAAGGACCCCTGGCGGAAGATCGCCGGGAACCTGTCAGAAGGGGATCGGGGCTACTTCGAAGGAATGATGTCAGCCCAAAAGCAACTTCCCGGGCAGGGACTCATCGAGGAAATGATGACTCCGGAATTGGCGGAGAAGCTGAAAGCAGCGGATCCCACATTCTATCCCTCGGATCTGAGCCTGGGGGATGTCAGCGGCTTTGTGGCGGTGAATGATTATTTAAGCCCGCATATCACCAGCATGGAGCGGGTGGGATTACTGAATCTTCTGGCAGCACACTTTGACACCCACCTCTTTACCCAGAGTGACACTTCGGAACTCCGAAACGTCCATGTCCATGGATCGGTCAGCAGCCTGGTGGAGATGCCGAAAGTGTTCCGCCAGAGTAAGATCAATCTAAACCCCACTCTTCGCAGCATTCAGACGGGACTCCCCCAGCGGATCTGGGATATCCTTGCATCCGGCGGATTTTTGCTGACCAATTATCAGGCGGAGATCCCGGAGTATCTGGAGATCGGGAAGCATCTGGAGGCTTATGAGAACCGGCAGGAACTGCTGGAGAAGGCTGCATATTATCTGGAGCATGAGGAAGAACGGGAAGCCATTGCAGCAGCGGGATGTGAACTGGTCCGGCAGCAGGCGACGGTGGTGCACCGGGTGACGGAAATGATCCGGGTGATCACGGAGGATGGCGAATGATGAAACGGATCCTCTATTATTTCTGGAACGAAAATCCCGCGGAGGATTGCATCACCGGCTTGGAAGCCATTGGTAATACTGTGGTGCGATATGAGCGGAAGATGGGAAATTATACCCGGGATGATGCCTTTTTGGAGGCACTGGCAAAGGAACTGCGGAGCGGCACCTATGACCTGATCTTCTCCTTTGATTACTTCCCGCTGTTGTCCCAGGGGGCACAGGAGACCGGAATCCCTTATTTTTCCTGGGTTTACGACAGCCCGCACCTCACCCTGTTTTCCGAGACCCTGAGCAATCCCTGCAACCGGGTATTTCTCTTTGATTATGCTTTATATGATGAACTTGCCCGGGAGGGCTTTGATACTGTCCGGTATCTGCCCCTTCCCTGCAATGTAAAACGGCTGGATGCGCTTCTGTCCGGGAAAACCGGATACCTCCATGACATCTCCTTTATCGGTACCCTCTACGAAGGAAAAGACAATTTCTACCGCCGGATCGGCTATCTTCCGGAGAATCTGCGGGGGTATCTGGAGGCGATGATGACAGCTCAACAGCAGATTTACGGAATGAATCTTATCGAAAGCCTCCTCACCGGAGAATATCTGGAAACATTCCGGAAACATGTGAATGTTAGCCTTGAGGATAGCTATCGGGAGGCCACCCGTTCCATCCTGAGCAACATGCTCTTTAAGGAGATCACTGCCCGGGACCGCCGGGAAATGCTGTCACTTCTGGGGAAATCTCTGGGAGAAAAGGGAGTCGACATCTCTCTCTACAGTGGACAAAAGCCGGAGGGCCTGCCGGTCAGATACTGCGGTATTGCGGAAAATCGTCAGCAAATGCCGGAGATCTTCCGCCGGAGTAAGATCAATCTGAACAGCACCCTGCGGAGCATTCAGACCGGAATGCCCCTTCGGGTGATCGAGATCATGGGTGCCGGCGGATTCTGCCTCACCAATTATCAGGCAGAACTGGCAGAGTACTTTGAAAACGGCAAAGATTTGGTTTGGTATGAGAGTATGGAGGACATGCTGGACAAGGCAGAATACTACCTGGCACACGACTCTGAACGGGAGGCCATTGCGACAAATGGCCGGGAGAGGATCGCAGAAGGATTTACCTATGAGATCCTGCTGAAGAAAATGTTGGAGGAAACGACATGAGAGAACTGATCAGCCGCAGAGACGGCCGAAAGATCGATCTGGACAATATCAAAATGTTCCTGACAGACTGTGACGGGTGCATGACCGATGGCGGCATGTACCTCAGCGAGAACGGGGACGAACTGAAGAAATTTGCTGTGCTGGACGGCATGGGGCTGTCCATGCTCCATGAGCAGGGAATCCTGACCGGCATGATCACCGGTGAGAGCCGGGAGCTGAACCGTACTCGTGCCAAGAAGCTGCACATGGATATTTATGTGGACAATGCGGCAGACAAGCTGGAGATTGCGAAGGGACTTTGCGAAAAGTACGACATCACAATGGACCAGCTGCTTTACGTGGGAGATGATGTAAACGATTTGTCACTGGTGGAGGCAGCAGGCCTGGGAGTCACCGTCCCGGGAGGCAGACCGCAGGTGAAGGCGGTGGCGGATTATATCACTGAAACGCCCGGAGGACAGGGTGCTATCCGGGAGATGGCGGATATGTTGCTGGGGGACCGACTCCTGGAAGCATGGGAAGAGCATAAGAGATTGAAGCAGGAAGCCGGCGGAAAGTAAGGAGCGGGGCACTATGGAGAAGATTAAAATCGCAATCTGGGGACAGGGACTCTTCGCCACCATATTGCATACTCTGGTGCGATTGACCGCACCGGAGGATATGGAACTGGTCTGTTTCGGCGCAGAGGAGGCTGGAACATTCGAGGGAGTGCCGGTACTGAGCTTGCCGGAGCTGGCTGAAAAATACGCATCCGGAGAGATCCATGTTGTGATTCTTGCAGTGTCAAACACTACATTATTTCAGGAGCAGATCAAACTCCTGAACGCAGGGATCCGTGATCTTTACTATCTGCCCCGGTATGCATATGATCTGCCCCTGGGGGAGACCAGCATCGACTTGCTGGAGCGTATCGATGAGACCAGGCCCCGTCTGGAATATCTGGAATACCATATCGCGGATCATTGCAATCTGAACTGCAAAGGCTGCGGCCACTTTTCCAATGTTTGTGAGCCGGGCTTTGGAGATCTGTCTCAGTTCCGCAAGGATCTGGAGCGTTTGCGGGAGCTGGTTTGGGGAATTAAGGTGTTCCGACTTATGGGAGGGGAGCCTCTTCTGAATCCGGAGCTTCCGGAATTTGTCCGCGCTGCTCGGGAAGTCTTCCCCGATGCAGATATCCATGTGGTGTCTAACGGACTGGCACTGGATGATTCGAAGATTGAATTACTGCAGACCATGGCGGAGTGTCATGTGAATCTTGATATTAGCCAATATCCCCCGGCAGAGGCAAAGAAGGACCGGATCCTTGCTCTTTGCCGCTTGATGCGGGTGAATTGTTACTTCACGGATCCCATCCGGGTCTTTCGGAATTGTCTGGATCCGGCAGGAGAAAACGATATTGCGGCATCCCATCAGGCCTGTGATGTGAAGCAGTGTCATTTCCTGAGCAAAGGCAAGGCAGCGGGGTGCATCCTGCCCTTTATCCTGCCCCTGGCAAATCAGAACCTCCATGCAGAGATGCAGGAGTCTCCGGAAGATGTGATCGATCTTTACGATCCGAGCCTGGACGGTTTTACTCTCATTCAGAAGCTCCGCAGTCCCATGCAGACTTGCCGGTACTGCGATCCGGCACACACCAATGCCTTCGAGTGGGGCGTGGCGAACCGCCATGTCGCAAAGCCGGAGGATTGGCTGGCAAGAAAGTAATGATATGAAAATACTCCCAGCGGAAGATCTTGAACAGATCCTCCGGTGGGAGCTTTGTTTTGAGTCAGATTTTCATGAGTGGCCTTGGGCGGTCAGTGCCTTTACCCCAGATTTTCCAACAACTCCTTCGCCCGGTGCACATAGGTATGGGCTTCCCGGATTTTCGCCAATCCATTCGCGGCGATAGCGGCCCGTTCCTCTTCATGAGTCAGATAATAATCCACCTTCGCGCACAGATCCTCCGGACTCTCAAAGGCGACATAGTCTTCCCCTTCTGTGAAGAACTGCCCGAAATCGCCCTGATAATTGGTCAAGAGGAACCCGCCGCTTCCCATGATCTCAAAGCAGCGAAGAGGAATTCCGTTGACAATGCTCCGAAGCGAAATGTTCAGATTGATGCGTGAGCGGCCAAAAACTCTGGGTGCACCCTCGTAAAAATCCACCGGTCCGTGGTTCCGACAGCCCGTAAGCTTCGCGGAAGTATCCGCTGTAAAAAGATCGATGGGATGCGTCCGTCCCACCAATTCCAGCAAATCCTTGCGCTCCTCCGCCGTGATCTGCCGGTTCAGAACGAATTCGGAAAACAGCCATTCCCGGGTCGCGGCGGAATCCTTCGCCGGCTCCAGAGGCAGACACCGGTGCATCTCTTCCAAAATCTCCGGTGACAGGGCACTTTCCACCAGATTACAACCGTAGAGGTGCTTCTGAGATTCCATGATGCCTCGCAGGTAACCCTCCGTATATTCGCTTACCCCCTGCATTCGCCGGAAGAACTGATGCTTCTCATGATACAAAGAACCCACAAAACTGATGTCCATGGATTTGGAAAGCGGATCAGATCCCAAAACCTTCCCGAATTCTGAATCTCGTGATCCCAAAGCGCACAATCTTTCCGGGTATGCCGCCATGGGCAGATACTTAATAGTAGAGATCCCCTGCCCGGCAAACTTCAGATAGGTGTCTGAATCAAATACGAAGATATGATTGGTAGGATAAATGACGGTATAGGAATACAGCTGTACGCAGGGAGAATCATAGACCCACGCCAGATACGGGATCCCCTGTGCCTTGCATTCTTCCGCAACATTCGGAAAGTAATTGAACGAAAAAATCGCATCAGCGCCGGCAGTAGGCATAGCCTCCCGCACAGCCTCTCGCACAGCCCCATTCAAAAGATCTTCCTGAGAGGTCTCCAACGTCTTCACGCTGTGCCCCAAACTCTCGAAAGCATCCTTCATATCTTCGGAGCCGAAATTTTCCCATGCCAATAATAAAATATTCATGATATAATTCTACTAGAGAATGCAACATTGTGCAAAAAAATATAGGAAAGCCCTAAATTTTCGGAAAGATATTCCGATATACTTCCTAAAGAAGCCCCTAGTAGGCTTTATGTTGCGTGTAAACGAGTGTAAAGGAAGGCACTTATAACGGCAGAAAACCTGCCGACCATCACATGGAGGTGAGAGGAAAATGGCAATGAATGTAGAACCACTGAGTAGCGTAATTGGAATGCAGGTTCAGTCGACCACACCTGTTAAGCAGGTTACACCTGTTGGGAATCAGCCTGAACATCATGATGCTGTAGAAGCTGCGGATCCTGCTGCGAAGCTGGACGGAGCAACAGCGGTAGTTGAGAGTGCCCAGGAAAAGGGCGATTCCAACTATAATCAGGAATCCGGCGAGCGCCAGACCACTGCCACCAATGAGCAGATCCGCAAGACCATCGAGCAGATCAACAAGGCAAACATGGAGCAGTCTGAGGCAATCTTCGGAATTCATGAAGGAACCAATCGTGTTACCATCAAAATTGTAGACAAGGAGACGAAGAAGGTCATTAAGGAGCTTCCGCCCGAGAAGACTCTGGATATGATCGCAAAGGCTTGGGAACTTGCAGGTATCCTTGTCGATGAAAAGAGATAAGGAGGGATCACTATGGGACAGATGAGACTTAGTGGTCTGATCTCCGGTATGGATACCGAAACCATCATCACTCAGCTTGTATCGGCTAAGAGATTGAAGGTTACGAAAGAAACAGGAGAGCAGACGAAACTTTCCTGGAAACAGGATATTTGGAAAGACTTAAATACACAGCTTCAGAAACTGCACACCGGCTTCTCTGCGAAGCTTCGCTTTGCGACTGCTTATCAGCAGAAGAAAACGACCGTGTCCAACACCAGTGCTGCCAGTGTTATCGCAGGTCAGGGCGCAACGGACAGTGTACAGGAGCTGAAGGTAAAACAGCTGGCAAAGTCCGGCTATCTCACCGGCGGTAAGCTTTCCGGTGACGGAAGCTATAATGCTCTGACCAAATTGACGGATATGGGTATCCAGTCCGGCACCAGCATCTCGGTCAGCACCGCTGACGAAGCACTGCAGATCACGGACGAGACCACCATCTCCGATGTACTCACCTATTACAAAGATGCAGGGCTGAATGCATCTTTTGATGAGAATAATCAGAGATTCTTCGTCAGTGCCAAGACCACCGGTGAAGCAGCAGATTTTTCCTTCGGAGGAGATGATGCGACTCTCGCAGCCCTTGGGTTGCTGACCAAGGACTCCGATTATTATGCAGGACTTTCCGATGAAGAGAAGGAAGGCTTCGCAGCTGCCACCAAGATCGATGGCAAAGATGCGATCATCGAGCTGAACGGCGCAGAGTTCACCAACAGCACCAACGTATTCTCCATCAACGGATTGACTATCACCGCCCTGAATAAGACGGCGGATGATGAGGTTGTCACTCTGACCACTTCCAACGATACCGACGGCATTTACGATCTGGTGAAGGATTTCCTCAAGCAGTACAACACCGTCATCAATAAGATTGACGTGCTGTACAATGCAGAATCCTCCAAGAAGTACGAGATGCTGACGGACGATGAGAAGGAAGCCATGTCCGAAAAAGAGGTGGAGAAGTACGAAGACAAGATCAAGGACGGTCTGCTTCGCGGCGACAACACTTTGAATTCCATTGGCAGTGCGCTCCGCAGCATTATGAGCAAGGGCTATACTGTGAATGGTCAGACCATGTATCTCAGTGCCTTTGGTATCTCCACTGGTGATTATTTCAGTACTGAGGATAACGAGAAGCATGCGCTGCACATCGACGGCGATTCGGATGATTCTCTGACTTCCGGCAAGGAAGACAAACTGAAGAGCATGATCGCATCCGATCCCAATGCGGTCATCAGCTTCTTCTCTCAGTTGTCCAAGGATATGTATTCGAAGATGAACGATATGTCCAAGTCTCAGAGCGGATATCGTACATTCGGTAACTTCTATAATGACATCAAGATGAAGACCGATTACTCGGATTACAAGACCAGGATCTCGGATCTGGAACAGAAGGCAAACGACTACGAGGATAAGCTGTACGCGAAATTTGCAGCCATGGAAAAAGCGCTTGCACAGCTGCAGAGCAGTTCCAGCGCTGTAACGGGTCTGATCGGACAGTAAGCTGCGACAGAATGTGATTCGGAGGAAACACTCACATGGCATTACCCAGTGCGTATTCACAATATGCAAACAGTAAAATCATGACGGCATCAGGGCCGGAACTGACATTGATGCTCTATGAGGGGGCGATCAAGTTCTGCAACATCGCCATCATGGGAATTGAGAGCAAGGATATTGAAAAGGCACATACCAATATCGTCAAGACCCAGCGCATCATCGATTATCTCCGGCAGACACTGGACATGAAGTACGAGGTGGCACAGGATTTCGAGAACATCTACAGCTACCTTGCCCGGAGACTGGTGGAAGCCAATATCGCCAAGGATAAGGAAATCCTGGAAGAGGTCAACACGCACCTCCGCTCTGTACGTGATACCTGGAAGGAAGTCATGAAGCTGAACGGCTATACTGCTCACATCTAGGGTGCCGGGAAAGGAAATCCATGGAGAATTACCTCAACATATTGGAAGAATCTCTTCGAAAGAAGAGCGCGGTCCTGGACCGGATCCAAAAGAGCAATGAAGATCTTGTCAGCGGCCTTTCACAGGAAGGACAGGATGTCACCATCTTCGATGCCTATCTGGAACAGAAGGAAGCTTTGGTGGGGGAGCTGAACGCGTTGGATGACGGCTTCGAGAGTCTCTACCATCGGGTGGAAGAGGCCCTGAAGGATAATCGCGAACAATACGCGACCCAGATCCGTACCCTTCAGCAGCTGACCCGTGAGATCACGGACAAGACGGTACAGGTTCAGGCAGCGGAAGCCAGAGCAAAGCGGAAGGTGGATGAGTACTTCCTGAAGCTCCGAAAGGAGATCCGGGACGGACGGAATTCCAACCGCGCGGCCATGAGTTATTTCCAGGCACAGTCTGGGGCAGGGGTACTTTCCTCCCAGTTTATGGACGACAAAAAGTAGTTAAAACCCAGTATTTGCGGGGACTTTCACAGGTCCCCGCAAATTTTTTTGAATTTTTTTGACAAAAGGGTAAAGTTTCCCAAATGCATGACGATATACTAGGTGTAACAAACAAGGATGAATAGCAAGGAGGCAAAAAGTTCGCAGGGAAGCGGCGCAAATTCAAGGAGAGAAAACTATGGTAGTAAAGCACAATTTGACCGCTGCAAATTCCAACAGAATGTTAGGATTGACCACGAACACTTTGGCAAAGTCCACTGAGAAATTATCCTCCGGCTATCGCATCAACCGTGCAGCAGATGATGCAGCAGGACTGGCAATTTCCGAGAAGATGAGACGCCAGGTCAGAGGCCTGACTCAGGCATCCAGCAACGCACAGGACGGCATCTCCTGCGTACAGACCGCTGAAGGTGCTTTGAACGAAGTACACGACATGCTCCAGCGTATGAACGAGCTGGCAGTTCAGGCAGCAAACGATACCAATACCACTGAAGATCAGGGCTACATCAACCAGGAAGTCGCAGCACTGATCTCTGAGATCGATCGTGTTGCATCCACCACCACCTTCAACAATCAGATGCTGCTGGATGGTACTTTCACTGATAAGAACCTTCAGGTTGGCGCTGAGAAGGATCAGGTCATCGGAATCAACATCACTTCCATGAACGCAGCCGGACTTGGCGTTGACAGCGTTGTCGTATCCACTACTAGCGGCGCACAGGGAGCTATCTCCACGATCAAGACTGCTATCAGCCTTCTGAATGCACAGAGATCTGCACTCGGTTCCGTACAGAACAGACTGGAGCACACCATCAAGAATCTGGACAACGTCGTCGAGAAC